>ODAI014238853.1_pt1 | contig 12093 bp, 9 predicted proteins | sample 1539321 | NCBI WGS metagenome assembly ODAI01 (sample SAMN02144231, study PRJEB22623) | gut metagenome | biome: sheep rumen | host: Ovis aries | place: New Zealand
CAAATGGGGCTACAGACAACAAGTTCGAGTCGTTTTCAAAGACTTTTTCAACGACCTTGCCTGTATTACTCTCAATCATTTCAAGGTTTAGAATCCACACTTTCCCTGTTTGCTTTTCTATGCTTGGAGCTTCTGGAGCAACATCCTTGATAGGTGAGGTTTTCCATCCTTTATTGTTGGTAACAGGATTCCCAAACATCTCGATAAATTGCGATTTGATACCTTGCGACATATTAGCCAATGAATTTATGGTGAGACAACTTAACATTGTTCTGATTCACCATTGCGTACTGCAATGTTGTATCGAGACTTTGATGGCCTAATAGATGCTGGACTTGCTCGATGGGCATTCCTTTGTCAATTGCCATTGTTGCGAGAGTACGACGGAACTTGTGAGGATGAACTTTCGGAATGTTCAATTCTCTACCAAGTCGTCGAAGTCTTATTTCTATACCGCTAATTTCTAAGCGATTATTAGGAGCCAGTAACGACACAAAGAGAGCTTCGTTTGTATCAGTACGACTATTCACATACTTCTGAAGGTGTATCTTGGTACGAGCATCAAAATAAACCTTTCGTTGCTTATCGCCTTTACCCGTAACAACACATTCTCTATTCTGATAGTCAATATCACGTTTGTTGAGCCGTACCAGTTCGCCTACTCTCATTCCTGTGGAAGCGAGCAGATCTATTAGAGCAAGGTCACGTATATTGGAACAATGGTCGCGCATCAGCTCTAAGGCTTCATCCGTATAGGTTTCCTTAACGGTTTTGCCGACTTTCACTTTGTGTATTCTCCTAACAGGACTCTTTACAATATAGTTTTCTTCTTCCAACCAGGAGAAGAAACTTGAGAGTATTCGACGAATATTGTCAACGGTCACCTTGCTTGCTCCGCTATCTGTTTGATAGTTATTCAAGTAATTCCGTAAATCATCAGTCGTTATATGTATAATCTCTTTCTTAATCATGGCAAGAGCATTTGTTATTGTGCTCTTGTAATAGGATATTGACCTGTCGGAACAACCCTCAACTTTCTTCGCTGCAATGAAATTATCTATTAGGGTTTCATTGCTGCTCGTACTGCTTACACATTCTTTTTCGGTCACATCAACATTGCGGAAAGTATATTCAAGTACCTTTCGCAACTGGCTCAACTGCTCATTGTCAAGGACTGTGAGCATCGCCTGTTCTATTTCATTAATTAAATTGTCAATCATATCTTTATATGTTTTGTTGATTTAATTAACGTGTGACCTTCGGTTTTTTTTAGCCGTTTATCAGACTTTTTATCACATTATCAATCGCTTCTATTGATTTTCTGATTTCAAATCCTGATTTGTCGGCCTGATTAGCTATGGAGATATACCTATATTGTTCCTCCATTGTAGGCATAGCAATATAACTATCCTCTATTGACTTTGGTGAAATAGAGGGTATTGCCCCTTGACGAACATGAGAGGATACATCCATTGCTTCAATCGTGGCAAATAAAAAATCAGGAAGTATTGAATCATTCTTTGGGATAACGGCCATAGTGTTCATGTCTATACAACATCTTATTTTGGTAAGACGTTTCTTATTCGACATAGAAGCAGCACCATTCTTAGCAAATATAACACTTCCTTTTGGTATCTGTTTGCTGTAAGACGCGCTATCGTCAGATACATAGCGCTGAGCTACTGTGATATATTTCTCATTCCCAGGAATATTAAAGTCAGCAACCTTAATATATGGATTATTCCCATCTATATCCTCCAATTTTGTCGGGATAGATTTACCTGACACAACATGGCATACGTCCTTAATATGCACCTTGTTGTGAAAATCACCAAACATCTCGATAAATTGCGATTTCACCATTTTTTCAGTCGCAGCAAGAAGTTTCTTGTATGATTCTTTTAGGCGATATGCAGCCCAAAGTTTATTTGCCAGAACCTTTTGCTCTTCAATAGAAGGAAGGGAGAACTCCTGCTCACGAAGGTCTTTCCAATTGATAGTTGGTGATAGGCCTCCAACAGAGATCTGGACGGCCCTCTCCATAAACAAATCGGAACTCATGAAGAAAGGGAAATAGTTCTTGTCAACCACTTCTTCGTTTGGCCGAAGCACCATGCCATGAGCAGAGAATATGCCATCAAATGGTGCAATGGCAAGTTTCCTTTGGTAGGCACGTCTCTTACCAAACAAGACATCACCCTTTTTCATGATTAACTTTTCACCTATAGGAGCAACATCAGAACCCCAGCGAGTGATTTCTAAACACTCGCTATCAATGTGCTCCAATCCGATGTAATGTTCCTTGTCAGATTCGGTAGGAGTTTTCTTTGCAGTGCTATTGAAAGCTATTTTGTCAAATCTATAGTTCATGATCCTAACATTCCAATTAGTGTATCTACAGAGTTTACCAGCAATGAGTGTTGCCTTTCCCAAGATGCCAAGGCATCTTCGGCAGAAACGGCTTCCGCTTTATTTATCTCACTAATGTAAACATATTTTTGTATGCTTAGGTCAAAACGGTTCTTTTCAATTTCTTCAAAGTCAACCAACCGCTTGAAATCTGCTATATCGTTTACACTTTTATACGCTTCTGTTATTTTCTTGATATGAGAATTTTCCAAGAAGCTTTCAGCATTCTTACGTGTTACTTCATACTTGGCATTAATGAAAATAACCTTGTTCTTTAGTTCTTTTGCCTTGCGATTATTGCATATCAGGATACACGCCTCCATTGGGGCATTATAGAAAAGATTAGGGCCAAGACCTATCACGGCCTCTATCTTATCGGAGAGGACAAGTCCTTTTCTGACTTCTGATTCCTCATTTCTGAATAATATACCATGAGGTAAAAGAATCGCACAACGCCCATGATCGTTATTCATAGATGCGACAATATGTTGGATGAACGCATAGTCGGCTCTCCCTTGCGGAGGAGTCCCCCACAGGTTACGTCCCCATTTGTCATGTTCAAAGGCAGACCTATTCCATTCGCTAATGCTATACGGCGGATTAGCCAATACTATATCAAACTTCCGCAAATGGCTACCATCTACAAATGCAGGATGAGCTAGTGTATCTTCACGAACAATGCTGAAATCCTCCACACCATTCAGATAGAGGTTCATACGGGCAATGGCAGAGGTCAAAGCATTGATTTCCTGTCCGAACACCTTTACCCCTTGCCATGGTAAGCCTTTCTGACGCAGGAAATCAAGACATTTCACAAGCATACCACCAGAACCGCAGGTGGGATCATAGATACTTTCGTCTGGCTGTGGCTGAAGAATTTCAGCCATTAGCGTTACTACCGTACGATTGGTATAGAACTCCTGAGCGGTATTGCCTGCATCATCTGCAAACTTGCCTACCAGATATTCGTATGCCTGCCCCATTTCGTCGGCAGGACATGAACTAAGTCCCAAGTCGTAACGGGAAAAGTCCTCTATGAGTGAGGTGATGATATGGTCAGGCATCTTTGCCTTGTTTGTCCAGCCATCCTTAGGGCCAAAGATTCCTTCAAGACCTCCAATGACACGACCATCCGCTTCTTCCCCAGGATTAGCCTGTTCGATAGCTATAAACGCTTCGACAAGTCGCTGACCAACATTTTCTGTCACTTCACGTACATCACGCCAATGGGCACCTTCAGGAATACGGATTGCCAACTCTGCAGCCTGCATCTCAGCATACTCATCGCCTCCTTCTGCAGCAAAGCCTTGGAACTGTTCATCGTAAACATCACTAATGCGTTTAAAGAACAGCAACGGAAAGATATACTCTTTGTATCCAGCTGCATCTATCTGTCCACGCAGACGAGTGGCTGCACCCCATAAGAATGATTTCAGTTCATCAAGGGGAATCTGTTCGCCCGGCAAACGATAGCGCTTCTCTGTTTTATCTTCTAACTTGCTCATATAGCCATTATTTTTCTAAATTCTGCTTCACGCTGTTTCACTTCTTCGTAAGCAGCTTTAAACTCAGCCAGTACTTCTGCATAAGGCTTTATCGCCTCACGATGGTACTGCACATATTTATTGGGGGAAAGATCATAACCTTTTGCAGCTACTTCGTCAAGCGTCACTACCTGCGAATAGTCTTCCACATTCTTGTAATTAGTGTAGAGTTCGTATAGATGGTCAACATCTTTGGGCTCGAGAATGTTCTGAGCACGCTTTTGAGTCAGGATTTTCGTACCGTCAATCATTAATATCCTGGCACTGTGCGTTGCAGGTTTCATCCTTCGTAGAATGAGGAAACATGGAGAAAGGCCTGTACCATAGAAGAGCTTGTCTCCCAACGTTACAACCGCCTCCACCATATCGCTCTTTACCAACTTCTCACGAATACGCCCTTCCTCGTTACCACGGAACAAGACACCTTGCGGCATCACAACAGCCATCCGTCCAGAGCCTGGTGCCATCGACTTTACCATATGCTGAATCCATGCATAATCTCCGCATGAGTCGCTGGGCGTTCCCCAGATGTTACGACCATATTTGTCAGAAGACCATTCTACAGAGCCCCATTTCTCCAAAGAGAATGGTGGGTTGGCTATGACACAATCGAATTTAGCAACTTCGCTACCCTGCAGAATCTTTGGTGAGCGGAGCGTATCGCCCTGCATAATATTAAAGTCACTAGCACCATGCAAGAAAAGATTCATCTTTGCAATTGCTGAGTTGACCACATTCTTCTCCTGTCCGAAAATATTGCCACAACAAAGGCTACTATGATTCATGTGATGGACGGCTTCAATGAGCATACCACCGGATCCGCAAGCAGGATCATAGACAGATTCCCCTGGTTGCGGGTCGAGAATGCGAATCAGCAACTGGACGACTGGGCGCGGCGTGTAGAACTCGCCTGCCTGAGCCTTTGAGTCATCCGCAAACTTCTTCAGTAGTATCTCGTAGGCATCACCCATTAGGTCAGACGGGTAATCGCTATTGCCCAACTTCTTTGTGCTCAAGTGCTCTATCAAGTCACGTATCTTTCCGTCTGAAAGATTTTTCTTGTCTGTCCATTTCTGAGCGCTAAACATGCTGAGTACGCCATAAAGGGTATCAGGATTGGCCAATTCAATGCCACGCATGGCACCCACGATGGCAGCACCAAGATTCTCGGTACGTTCCCGTACATCTTGCCAGTGACAACCATCAGGGATAACGAAACGGTGCTGTTCTGGCAGTGCCGCAAATTCCTCATCACCATCACTCTCCAAAAGAGCCTCTTTTGTTTCTTCATCATAAACGTCAGAGATTCGTTTGAAGTATAGAATGGGTGTGATATAATCCTTGAAATTGTCCTGGCTGACAGGGCCACGAAGAATATTACATGCCTCGTACAAGAAGTTATACAAGTTCTGTACACCCTCCAGCCTTAGTTCCTGCGGTGACTTAGGACTTTCAGTAATATCTTGCGTATTGGTCTTTTTCTTTTTTGCCATATACCTAATGTTTCAGGAGATAATTTCCAATCTTCTTTGTATTGACATGTTCAATACGAAAGGCATTAAACTCTCTGATAATTTTATTTTCTACGTCATTTGTATTCTCTTCAAAATAGTCGCTATGATCAACTATGAAACGTTCCTGCTTTGGAAGATTCTCATATTCGGAAATAACCACTCCTTCTACATAGTCTTGCAGGAAGGGGTTGATTTCCTCGTAGGTTCTTGTTTCCAATTCAATAGTGAGAATATCGAAGAACGTGAAATTTGAAGGATAATCATCGGATGAGCCTGCTAAATATGAATCCAATTTGTTCATATTCTTTACGGCCCGTCTGAACATACGCGATAAAATGTCCTTCGACATCTCATCACATTCTTTTATTACTTCATCAATATACTCTTTATCTTGTTTCATCATATGCTATTTTTATTAGGATTATCTCAAACAAGTTCAACTTTGTTCATATCATGATTTAAAGCGATTCTCTTGGCAAAAGAAATAGCCCTTCCATCATATATGGCAGATACATCTATACCTTTCTTGATGAGGGAGTTAATCAGAGCTGCATCATGAGCAGCACGAGCAGAAGTCCAGCATCGTTTACCTACCAGAGCGTTAAATTGCTCAACCAAAGCCTCTGTACTCAGTGACTTCACACCGTTCTTGACTTTCTGATATTTGTATGTTCTTGCCATATCTACATTATTTTATTGTTTTCGTCTGCAAAAGTAATATTTTTCTGCGCAGGTTTTCTTCATTATTCTGAATAAATATTAAAGTCTATAGTTTCAGCTTCCCAGTGACCGCATCGAAAATCAGTGCATCTCGGAATTCTTTCAGTGACGGAACAACAACTCCCAAATTATCGTGGATACTATCAATTTCATACACAACAGGTCTGAGGAATTTTACAATAAGTTGCTGCTGTTCCAAAGAAGGTAAGTAACATATAGCTGAATTGATAGCTTTAGCTGAAAGATTGGGGATACTCATTCCCTGTGAGAGTGAAAATAAGTACTTGGACATTGCTTGAAGCATATAAGACGAGAAGGCTTTGTCTACAAAATAATTTGTGGATTCAAGTACTCGCATCCTATAAATCATATTGCCCAGTATGCCCTCTCTGCCTTTGAATACTTCTCCTGCATTCTGTCCAGTACGGACAATGAGCATATCGTCATCAGTAACTATTACTGACTTATCTGTAGGCGCTACGAACTCAGTAGATTCTTCATTTAGTAAAGACTTTACGGTTAAGAGTGCTTTAGTTCCTGGTTCAAAAGATTGTCGAGGAGCCATTTTGCACTCAAAAATATTTTGGAGCGCAATATTCTTCCAGTTAGCAGGAATATTACCAGCCCATTGCGATTTTTGGGATGCAAATTTATCATCGAGATTAACTCTATCAGGCATTTGCAATGCTTCAATCTCTCTTATGTATTTAGAAACATAATAGAGCGTATCTTTCAAATCGCTGTGAAGTTCGTTGGAAGAAACTTTACTTTCAAGATTCTGAGAAAAATATGCGTTAAAATTTACCGTGTAATCAACAGTGGTCTTTTCATAAAGCACACTCCACGGGCCATTATCAGAAATGTCATAACCTTGGTTCAACAATTCATCAAGACCTTTGGCACTATTGGAAATGGTTGTTTTAATTGTACCACCATAACGACGGTTTTGCAAAGTCACATTATATGTAGCAAAATCCGAAGTCAGGATAAGTTTTGAGAAAAGATTTTTTTTCTCATTCCCTTCAAGTTCAAGAATAAGTTCATCGGGTATGATAGTATGAGAAGGTACATACTTCTCCATGAGTTGAAGATCTATCAGTTGTACCATTTGTTTCTTCTTTTGAGCCTTATTCTTATTCAGTATCCATACGAACTTGTCTATTCCTGAAAAAGCTGATTTTACCTTTGGAATACGAACAATCGCTTCTACGTAGTCCATGCTGAATAGCCAAGAACGGACATCTACACTCTGCATATTGAATAGGGGGCCTCCAGCTGTAATAACTGCGGCTTTTCCGCTGTCCGTGAGACGATTAATAATCACCTGAATGAAGTACATCTCGGGACTTACCTTAGAAGATATACTATTTACATATGCATCATTGACAGCCATGTCTTTAATATCATGCTCCGACAAGCGGCCACCGAGAGGAAGGTCTGCTACAACGAAGTCGAATTTCATGCCTTCAAAACTCTCTTTCACGAGAGAGTTTGCGACTTCCACATGAAGATTATCAAGGCCAAGTACAAGTTTTAAAGCCTTAGACAAAGCAACTGCACCCATATACAGGTCAGTACCGAAACATTTATAGTGTTCAAAGATATTTTTCTTTATTCCTGCTTGTGCTACTGCATTAAGCATTAGTGATGACCCACATACAGGATCAAATATGTTAGCATTTACACGTCTATCACCCTCTTGAAACAAAAGGGCTGCTATTATTTCACCATATTCTTTAGGCGAGAGATATTGACCTGCGCTTCTTGAAAGACATGACATAAACAATTCTTGAACAAGATTTGCATCTAAGGGTTCTGTTAGATTAATTTGACAGACACCCTGAAGCAACTTGTAAAATACTCTTGACTGCTTCATAATTGACAAATCCCGATCGAAACCCAATCCGTTGAGAGTCTTTTTTGTTTCTATGTCAAAACCATTAAGCCATTGATCAAAACGGTCAATATAATTCCTCTCACTAATAAGCAATTCGTCAAGAGATACTCCACTATTATTATAGAAAGTCAAACCATTTGTTAGTTGAAACAAGTAAAGGTCATCAACCTTAGAATGGGCAAATGCATTACGTACCTGCTTATAGTAAGGCAGTAATAAACAATCCATTCTTCGTAGGAAAAGTAAGACGATAAATGCCTGTCCAATGTCATTTATTGGAAACATACGCAATTCTGAAGCGAGTTTCCAAAGAAGCTTAGACTGTTCTTCCACTTTTATACTGTTCTTTATCATTCTGAGTGCAAAATTATATTGTTGTTGTGCAACTTTTTTGCGCAGTTTACGAAAAAATCACGAGACGGTTTTCTAATTCCCTCGGTGATATTTTTGTCGGATTACATCTGTCGTTTTTACCATATCTGAACTGTGGGCGTTTATTTCCTTTATCAAATTTTTCTTGTGCATATTTGACGATAGTGCCAACCTTCTTAAGAATGATTTGTCGTTTCTTGTCAGGGGTTACAGAAGAGTTGGATAGACCATCAGAATATAATGCTTCAACAGAAAACTCTTGGTCCCATTTCATACGATTATGACCATCATACATACCGAAACCATGCTCTGCAGAAATCAGAGTGTAGTTGGTGACGATTTTACGATTGTGTAAGTCCTCGAACATTTTTGGTGGTGCAAAATCACCGGCAAGGAATTCAACAGTAATATCAAGCCCGTTAATTTTTTTAAGCACAGGGTACATTATTTCAGAGATGTTTTTAAATGCTAACTTATGCATCTCCTCTGTAGCTCCTGCTTTGCTGTTATCGTAGATGATAAGTAAATGACAGGGGCATTGTGCATTCAAAGTTCTTGGAAGTAGACGAGCCAGAAGGCCTGCAATGCACGTTCCTTCTTTATCGTCATCAAAGAGATATTTATCAATAACTACAACCGAATTGCACGGTAGAATCATATCATCGGGAATAAGGTCATTAGCTGTGACATGCTTTGGCTTAGGTGATAGGTCGTAGTCAACCGCATTATCTTTTATTTCTCTTTCACAGAATTCCACATGTCTGCGCGTGAGAATAGAAAAATCAATATGTTCCTCAGACATACAGATTACCCCAAACTGTTTCTTTATTTTTTCAGCAGTAGGTTGATCTACATTTAAAACGAAGATTCCATCAGGAATTTTAGTGAGTGAGGAGTAATTGTTATTCTTAACCTGCTCAAATAGTTCTTTTCCTGTCAGGAAAGAGACATTGGTATGTTCTTGCTGGAAGTCAAAAAGCGTATTGGTTCCATTACCAATCTCATCATCTTCTGGTATCAAGAGCTTATTCAGTTCTTCATCAGAAAGGTCAAGATACACTTTTGTCTGCTTGGAGATAATTCCATATTCTAGAGAGCTATCATCCAAACCATCAAAAGCCTTTTTGGTCATGAATACTTTTGCCATATTATTGTCGCTCCAGTTTATTAAGTTCACGATTCCACTTACCAGCTTCATCAAAGAATCCAGGGCCGAAAGAGTTTTCAAAACGACCATTGCTTAAGAATGTCATCAAATACGGATGTGCATCCTCTGGGAAGAAGTAAACCTTAATCCATTGGTTGATTTCATCTTCATTAGCTTCCATCTTCTTCATTTCCGATGCAAAGATGACCTGCATCTTTCTTACAAGGTATTCAGAATGCGTCTCAACTAGTATTTGAAACTTAAATTCATGTGATATCTCAAAGAAAAAGTCAGCTAGCAGACTTTGCATTTTGGGATGAAGGTTTTGTTCTGGTTCCTCAACCAGAACCATAGGTTTCTTAGATGTATACTCGTAATTCTTTATCAGTGTAGCTACTCTTAGCAGTAGAATCATTAACTGTATTGACCCCATACCCTTATCTGCAAGTGCCATCCACTTTCCTGAGGTGTCCATAATATCCACAGAATAAGATTCGTTGTCGTAACTGCAGATGTGTACTCCAGACCCTATTCCGAATAACTCCATATATTTGAGAATAAAACTCTCTGGTAAAGGCAATTCACTACCTTGCTGTTTTAAAATTTCGATTGAGCCATTAACATCTTCTTTTCCTATGCCGGCCTTAAAAAACGCATGAATTGTTTGCGCAGTATAATCAGACTTGTCGTAGGTCGTATAGAATGCTCTTTGAGAAGCAGCATGAGCGGACATGTACTCAAATTGATAATTACTTATAGCAGTTGACAGCGATAATATAGATGCCGCTATGTCTGCTTCTCGTGAAAGCAAATATTTTCTCGCATCTTTTATTTCTTTGCTGTCTTCCTTGCTGTCTTTCTGGTGAGCTATTCCGATAAAGCCATCCATTAGATGGATTATATAGAATGGCGCGGTATCATCAGAGAAGGAAATGATTGGGAAAGTGAAAGATCTGTTGTCTAATGATTTTTCCAAGCGTGTAAGACGACTTTTGAGTGACTGTATTTCACTATTAATCTTAGAAATCTCCATAAAGTCTGTCATATCCTTAAGTTGCAGCTCCAATTTTTGAATGGACTCTTTCATATTGTCAACATCCATTTCGTCGCTACTATCCTCATTAGAATCGCCAAACTTTATATACATTGAGTGCGTTTTCTCGAATTCAAACTCAAATATTATGTTTTGGTTTATGTCTTTAATATTGGCAAAAGATAAAAGACCAAATGAGTTGGCGGTTGATTCTGATGATGTTACACCCAATGTAATATCAAACTCATTCAACGATATGGAAAAAGATATCGCATCCTTTAATGGATGACAATTATAATTTAGCGCACGTACAAAGGAAGATACATGAGCGTTATCAATATCAAAGAAGAATTTTCTATTTTCCCTATCATTTAACAGCGTTTGTGTAGTGTTAACTCGTGGAGTCTTTAGAAAATTCATAGCAAGCATAGCAGCTTTCACAATTGTTGATTTTCCAGAGTTGTTTCCTCCAGAAAGTAGAGTGAGGCTACCCATATCAAGTGGATCAAAGTCCACAAATCGACGAAAATTCCTAAATCCTATTTTTTTCATTATTCTTATTTTTGCTGCAAAGTTATATTTTAGGCACGCAAGTTTTCTGCATTGTTCAATTTTTAATTTCTTCTAACTCACTTAGAGATTCTTGAATCTCATGAAGTTTTCTCTGTAATAGGGCCTTATCAGGTAAGCATAACTGATACTCTGCTACCATTGTTGGTGACAAGCTACGACTCAATGCATATTCAACGACCGAATCATCCTTGTCTTTGCAGAGCAGAACACCTATGCTGGGATTCTCTTTGGGTTTCTTTACATCCCTATCTAATGCCTCCAAATAGAAGTTTAACTGCCCCAAGTGCTCTGGTTTGAATTTTTCCATCTTCAACTCAAAGGCAACAAGACATTGTAATTCACGATGATAGAATAGCAAATCTATCCGGAAATCGCTGTTTCCTACCTGTAGGCGATATTCCTCATCAATGAAAAGGAAGTCTTTTCCAAACTCCAAGACAAAGTCCTTCATCCGGTTAATCAGAGCTTTCTTCATCGTATTTTCATGTTCATAATCCTTTCCGCCAATGAACTCTAATACATATTGATCTCTGAATATCTGTTCTGCCTGAGGTGCTATTTCTCTCATCACTGGTGAGAGTTTTGGAGTTCCTACTGCATTCCGCTCATAAAGGGCACTATCTATCTGACGGTCCAGTTGACGTGTAGAGAGTCTGTCATGGACACACAATTGTAAATAGAAAAAACGTTCCTCTTCAGACTTCGAACGACTCATAATCGTAAGATTGTTGGTCCAGCTAATTTGTCTCAGCAGTGCTGAGAGTTTTTCATCAGCATCCTTATATGTCTCATAAAACTGCTTCATGCGCCAAAGGTTCTTATCAGAAAGACCTTTGACTTCAGGGCTATTCCTCTCAATATAATCTGCTAATTGCTTAACTACA
>ODAI010868144.1_pt1 | contig 12092 bp, 9 predicted proteins | sample 1539321 | NCBI WGS metagenome assembly ODAI01 (sample SAMN02144231, study PRJEB22623) | gut metagenome | biome: sheep rumen | host: Ovis aries | place: New Zealand
AGAGCTTCCTCCATGCATCATCGTAAAATCTGACGGGGCAACGCTTTACAGCACGACAGACCTTGCGACTTTGGTAGAGCGTATGGAATTATTCGCGCCGGGTTACGTGATCTATGTTGTTGATAAACGTCAGGGACTTCATTTTGAGCAAGTCTTCCGTACTGCAAGAAAGACAGGCATTGTTCCGGAGGATGAAAAGCTGTTCTTCTTAGGCTTTGGAACGATGAATGGTGTTGACGGAAAACCATATAAAACAAGAGATGGCGGCGTTATGCGTCTTGAAACTTTGATCGCAGAGATCAATGAGGCCGTCCTTGAGAAGATGAAAGAGAACCGTGAGTTTGAAAGTAGTGAAGCGGAAGAGACTGCAAAGATCATCGGTCTTGCCGCTTTGAAATACGGTGATCTTTCCAACCAGGCAACCAAGGATTATATCTTTGATATGGAGCGCTTTACTTCCTTTGAAGGAAATACCGGACCGTACATTTTATATACGATCGTGCGTATCAAATCGATTCTTTCCAAGTATGGAAAAGAGCCGTCCGGAAAAGTCGTATTTACCGGAGAAAAGACAGAAAAGGATCTGATGATGAAGCTTACGATGTTCAGCCAGACGATCGATTCCGCATACGAAGAGTGTGCGCCGCATAAGATCTGTTCTTATATTTACGACCTGGCGAATGCTTTTAACAGCTTCTATCATGAAGTCCGGATCTTAACCCAGGAAGATGAGGGTAAAAAGGATAGCTATTTAAGCCTTCTGCTTCTGACACAGAGAGTATTAGAGCAGTGTATTGATCTGCTTGGATTCTCAGCTCCTGAACGCATGTAAGTTGGCATAACTATTTCGCGAACTACTATTACATTCACAAGAAAGAATATTTATGGATCAGAATCATATCAGAAACTTTTGTATCATCGCGCATATTGACCATGGAAAAAGTACGCTGGCGGACCGGATCATCGAAAAGACCGGTGTCTTAACGAGCCGTGAAATGCAGTCTCAGGTCTTAGACAATATGGACCTTGAGCGCGAACGTGGAATTACGATCAAGTCCCAGACGGTACGTATCATATACAAAGCGAAAAATGGCGAGGAGTATATGCTCAATTTGATCGATACTCCAGGTCATGTAGACTTTAACTATGAAGTCTCCCGTTCCCTTGCAGCATGTGATGGCGCGGTCTTAGTCGTAGATGCAGCTCAGGGAATCGAGGCACAGACTTTAGCAAATGTGTATATGGCGATCGATCATGATCTGGAAGTCATTCCGGTCATCAATAAGATCGATCTTCCAAGCGCGGAACCACAAAGAGTTATTGAAGAAATCGAGGACGTCATTGGCCTTGAGGCACAGGATGCGCCGCTGATCTCTGCGAAAAATGATATCAATATTGAAGAGGTATTAGAGCAGATCGTAGAAAAGATCCCGGCACCGGATGGCGATTCGAATGCGCCGCTTCAGGCTTTGATCTTTGACTCTGTTTATGATCAGTATAAAGGCGTTATCGTATTCTGCCGAATTAAAGAGGGTACGATCAAGGTTGGTACACAGGCGAAGATGATGGCGACTGGCGCTGTTGTTAACGTTGTGGAAGTTGGCTACTTTGGCCCAGGAACTTTTATCCCTTGCGATGAACTGACTGCCGGCATGGTCGGATACTTCACAGCATCCATCAAAAACGTACGTGATACCATGGTCGGTGATACCGTTACCGATGCCAAGAATCCTTGTGCGGAGCCGCTTCCGGGATATAAGAAAGTGCAGTCGATGGTATATTGCGGCATGTATCCGGCGGATGGGGCACATTATGAAGACCTCAGGGATGCGCTTGAAAAACTGCAGCTTAACGATGCTTCCTTGTTCTATGAACCGGAAACCTCCGTTGCTTTAGGCTTCGGATTCCGCTGTGGCTTTTTAGGCCTTCTGCATCTTGAAATTATCGAAGAGCGTTTAGAACGAGAATATAATCTGGATCTTGTTACAACGGCACCTTCTGTTATTTATAAGGTCCATAAAACAGACGGCACAGTCATTGATCTGACCAACCCGACAAACCTTCCGGATCCTTCGGAAATTGAATATATGGAAGAGCCGATGGTGGAAGCAGAGATCATGGTGACGAGCGAGTTTATCGGACCGATCATGGAACTTTGCCAGGAACGCCGCGGCGTCTATAAAGAAATCGAATATATTGAAGCGACACGTGCAATCCTGCGCTATGACCTGCCTTTGAATGAGATTATCTACGACTTCTTCGATGCCTTAAAATCCCGTTCCAGAGGATATGCGTCATTGGATTATGAACTTAAAGGCTATGAGCCGTCAAAACTTGTGAAGCTTGATATCTTAGTCAATAGAGAAGAGGTGGATGCTCTTTCCTTTATCGTGCATGCAGATACCGCTTATGAACGCGGCAGAAAGATGTGCGAGAAATTAAAAGAAGAGATTCCTCGTCAGCTCTTTGAGATTCCGATCCAGGCAGCGATTGGATCAAAAATTATCGCCCGTGAAACGGTAAGAGCAATGCGTAAGGACGTGCTTGCAAAATGCTACGGCGGTGATATCACGCGTAAAAAGAAACTTCTCGAAAAACAGAAAGAAGGAAAGAAGAGGATGCGGCAGATCGGAAATGTCGAGATTCCGCAGAAAGCCTTCATGGCAGTCCTCAAACTTGATGATAAATAATGTGACAGAGGGACGGTTCTTTTGTCACCAAAATCCTAAAAAAAACGGGTGCATCACAATTGCATCCGTTTTTTGGTGACAAAAGAACCGTCCCTCTGTCACATTTCTGAATAATACTGGATCATAAAATCGGAAAACTCCTTGATCAGACGGTTTTCATTTTGCTTGTGCCACACGCAGCAGAGCCAGGATTCAGTCGTCAGTGGCGTGCGGAAGATCGCATCGTCGATATGATAGCCAAAACGGGTATCGCAGACGGCAGTTGCAGGGAAGTATTTTAAACTTTCCGTTACAGAACGGAAATTCGGAAGCTCATAGATCTTCTGAGGTTTCCAGTTCTGGGAACTGCTCATACGGTTGGACACTTCCTCCCATTCTTTATCTGTCCATACGCCGTAACTGGTGTTAAGCTGTGGCCTTGAAGCACAGAGCGCATCGAGTTCCTTGCTTCCGATCATAAGCTTTTTCTTATTTTTTACTTCTCCGGAAATAAACAGATGGAGATCTTCTTTTGCAAATGGAGCAACTTCAAAATCTCCGCCGGATACGATCTGACTGTCCGGAATGATCGCAATATCTAAATCTCCTGCTTCGATGCCCCGAAGAAGGTCACTGCTCTTGTAATGGTTTCCCATGATATTGATATTGTCATGGGATTCAGTAAAGGAAAGAATCGGTCCACTAATTTCTCCCATATAATCAATATATTCGGAAAGACCGATCTTAAGAGAAGATGCCATGCCATTATAGGCTTCTTCTATATTTCTAAGAGCATCTTTGTACAGCACAGACCATTCGCTTGCCAGATTAAAGAAATCCTGCCCAAACTCCGTAAGACGGACGCCGCTTTTTGCACGAATGAACAAGGGGCGTTTCAGTTCCGCCTCTAATTTCTGGATATGTTGGCTGACCACCTGCGTTGAAAGGAACAGGCTCTTTGCAGCCGTGGAAATGGAGCCGTTTAATGCAGCTGCGATAAAGCAGTCTAATTGGATTTGATTCATTGTCCGGCCTCCTTGATCGATCTGTGTTCAATTGTTTTTATACTTTCCTGTACGAAATCTTTGAACTTCTTAACAGCTGGATCAGTCGTATAATACGGGCTGCACATAATATAGTCAGAATAAACACCGGTTTTGGTAAGCTCAAAATTACCTTCCGGAAGGAGAGCAGTGTTGTCAGTGCCGAAAGACAGGCCGTTCATGGTAAGCACATTGAGATATGCAGAGCCTAAATCGTCACATACATACACGTTGCGCGGAACAAAGCCCATTTTTGCACATGTGTTTCTTGCACGCTCAATCACTGCATGCTCATTGGATTCCCCTGCAGGAACCGTAAAGAACGGATATTTTTCGAGATCTTTATCGGTATAATCCATTCTTTTGCTTCGGACGAGGCAAATCTCCTGTGAGCAGATATAGGTGTGTTCCCAGGACATGGACATATATTCTGCAGAATACTGGGAAGTAAACAGAATATCGATCTTTTTCTCCCGGATCGCTTCTTTTATTTTCTTAACGGTCATATCCGCAACTAAAAAATGATGCTGGGGGTATTTCAGACGGAACCCTTTCATGATCTGTTCTGGAATAGCAGGACATCCGACCCATTGGGACCAGGCGATCAGGAAAGGAGCACTCGCTTCTTTTGTACTATGGGTCTGGAAAAACTCTGCCGCAAGATCATCCCTTTTAATAAAATAATCAAGTAGGATCTCTCCTGCCTTCGTAAGCACGGCAGACTGGCCATAGCGGAAAAAGAGGGTGTAGCCGACTTCTTCTTCTAAGGTCTTGATATGGTTGCTGACCGCCTGCTGGGAGATCATGAGCTCTCTTGCAGTGATGGAAAAGCTTTTCGTTCTTGCAATTGATGTAAAACAATAGATATCTAACTGATTCATAATGTTGTTTCACCCTATTCCTTGTGCTTGCACAAGTAGATCTTTGAGCATAAAACCAATCTTCATAAAAAAGCATTTAAAGCCCGTCTATTTGTACAATATTTTACCAAATCCCAATTTAAAAATCAAAAAATCGCTTGTGTCCCCACAAGTTTATTCATGTTAACGCTCAGGCTGTTTACTGTGCTAAAGTGCAGACAGTAAGGTTTGAATTGTTACGTATTTTTCTTTTACATAATTGAAAGGGGACAAAATGAAAACAATTTATGCACAGGCACATCCGGGAAAAGTAGTACTTGCAGAGAAGGAATTAGGACAACCGGGTCCTGGCGAAGTAATGATCAAAGCGGAGTACAGTGCAATGAGTCCTGGTACAGAATGCGGACTTTTACATGAAGCAATCGTTCCGCTTCCGACAAATATTGGTTATGCAATGGCAGGCGAGATCGTTGAGATCGGCGAAGGCGTTACAGAATTTAAAGTTGGCGACAAGGTTGTATCTACAGTTGAGCATGCACAGTACATCATCACCTCAGAATTAAACGTGACATTGGCTCCAAAGGATATCGATATGAAACAGGCCGCTTTCTGGAACCTTTCCATGACAGGAATGTATGCACTCCGTCAGTCCGGTCTTATGATGGGTGAGCCTTGTATCGTAATGGGTGAGGGCTTTGTCGGGTCCGTAACCGCACAGCTTGCAAAACTCGCAGGTGCATGCCCGGTCATCATCACAGGACATCACGATGAGAAACTGGCAGCATCCAAAGAAATGGGTATCGATTACGTTGTAAATACAAAAACGGATCCGGAAGGCCTTGAGAAGCTGATCGCAGAACTTGGAATTGAGATCCCGGTCATCTTCGAAGCAACCGGAAACAGAAATGCTCTGATGCAGGCAGCAAACCTGATCGCAGAAAGAGGCCGTCTCGTCATGATCTCCCAGGTTCACGGAGAAGCTCTTCCGCCGATCGATGATCCGATCATGCAGAAAGGTGTCAGCCTCATCGGAACCTATGTAAATTCCAGACCGTATAAGATGAAGAGAGCAGACCTTGAGATCATCGGAATCTGGCCGCCGGTCATGAACACAACGCTGAAGGCATATAAGAATAAAGACAGCTGGACCAGCGATGATGACATCAAAGTGTATCTCGACATGGTGAAATACGGAAGACTGAATATCACCCCGCTCATCAGCCACAACTTTACTTATGAGCAGATTCCGGAAGCATATGACCAGTATGTATTCCCGAAACCAAGCTCAGACATCACAGGCGGACTGATCAGCTGGCAGTAAAAACGATTTATGGGAAACTTCTTTAAAAGCAACGATTTTAAGACCGATTATAAAAAGCGTCCGAACGATGAGTATAAAGCCGCAATGGACAAGTTGGACGATGAGACGAAAAGACGGATGAACCGTCAGCGCACCTGGATCTTAGTTGGGGTTGTCGCAGCAGTCTTCGTTTTAGTCATTGTTCTGGCGGTCACAGGGATCGGAACGAACAAAGCCGAAAGTGCCGGAAATATCTTAGACGGCGGTGAAACACCGAAGATCGCCTGCCTTGGAGATTCCGTAACAGAAGGGCTCACGCTTACAGCATCCGGTGAGGAAATCTGCAGCGTTACTTATCCGGAAGCACTTAAGGAAGAGCTGGGCAGCGTTCTTAAAGTCGAAGCAGATGTGAAAAACTACGGAGAGTCCGAAGGGCTAGCCGAAAACACATCTTATAAAAAAATGAGTGAAGCCGCAGACATCGCGATCCTGCTTTATACCTTTGAAAACTACAAAGCAGGGGAGGATCCGGAAGGGATTCTTGAGGCAAATATAGAAGGCCTTTCGAATCAGGGGTGTCTCGTATATCTGGTCAACTATCCGTACAGCACAGATGCAGAAGATGCAAAAGCTGCAAAACAGGCAAATCAATACATTTCCAAAGCGGCAAAAGATAAAAGCATTATGCTGCTGGATGCAAGGGCAGGTTTTGAAGGATTGTTGAATGAGGGATATACAGAAGAAGATCTGTTTGCAGCAGATGGCATTCATTTAACGGAAACCGGTTATGAACAGCTTGGAAAGTTCATCGCCGGAGGCCTCATCCAAGATGCGGGGCTGAACTAGAAAGAAAAGGCAGGTAGCTGCCGGAAAGGAGAAACAATGGCAGGTAAATTGACGAAAGTTTTACACACCGGTATCAGTGTCTACAACATCGAGGAGTCAATCGAATGGTATAAGAAAGAACTCGATTTCGAACTTGTTGAAGGTCCTTTCTATGCACCTCCGCTGGATGCAAAGCTTGCTTTTATTGAGTGGAATGGCTATCAGATCGAGCTTTTCGAGTATAGTTCACCGAAGAAAATTCCGGATGACAGACTTCTTCCGAATACAGATCTTCAGACTGTCGGAACAAAGCATGTGGCATTTGCCATCGACAGTTTCGACGACATCAAGAAAAGATTCCAGGAAGAAGGCGTGGAGATCGTTCATGAAGTCAATATGGGTGATGACAAAGTTATGTTCATCCATGACTGCAACGGTGTTCTGATCGAACTGATTCAGAAACCGGAATAATTAATCATTGTTTAGAAATCAGTAAAGTACGCTGATTCACAAAATTAGAAAAAATAACAGGAGGAAAGAAAATGAAAATCAAAAGAATTTTAGCAGTTGTTTTAGCAGCAGCTATGGTATTCGCTTTAGCAGCATGCGGAAATTCCGGCGGCGGTTCCAAACCGGCTGGATCCGGTTCTGCAGAGCCATCCGGAAGCGCAGACTTCACATGGAACGGACAGAAAGAAGTTTGGGCAATCCTGCCGACAACAGGCGTTCCTGGACTTATGATGCATGCAGATTCCATGGGATGGGTCATGGAGCAGCAGGGCTGGACTTATGTAGCAAAAGATGCTGAAGGAAACCCGGCAAACCAGGTTACTTTCGTAGAAGATGCTATCGCAGCAGGCAACGTTGGTGCTCTGATGATCGCAGCTATGGATACTCCGATGCTCGAGGATGTTTGCGAGCAGGCGAGAGCAGCTGGTATCGCAGTTGACTTCTTAGGAGCAGCTCCGGATTACGAGATCGCAGGTTACATTGCAACAAAATACTCTATCACAGGTATGTATGCTGTACAGGCAGCTGAAGACTGGGTAGCAAAGAGAGTTGCTGAAGGCGGAAACGTACCGACAGATGCAAACGGAAAATATGAAGTAGCAGTTGACTACTACCTTGACATTACAGATGGTATCTATCGTTCCAACGCGATCGTAGGTACTCTCGAAGAGTCTGAAACATTAACATGTGTTTCCACAACACAGGCATATGGTAACTCTGCACAGCAGGATGCTTATGACAATGCACAGGCAGTTCTTGCAGCTCATCCGGATTGCCGTATCTTCATCGCATACGAGCCGGACGAAGCTATGGGCGCAGCAGCAGCTATTGCTGACTATGCAGCACAGAAGGGCTTAAGCCTTGAAGACTTTGCAGTATTCCCATGCTACTCTGAAGACCCGACCTTCCAGGCAGACTATGCAGCAGTTCTGGCAGACCACAAAGCAAATGCTATCAAAGGTTACTCAAGCTACGGCGCAACAGCAACCGAAGAAGAGCAGCAGAAATATGATCCGACCGGTGCAAACGCATTCTCCCCGACAGGCGAGAAACTTGCAATCATCCTTTTAGGTGTTTGCGGCGAAGGCGACTATGAGTGGACCTATGGCGAAGCATACTATGATGATATCTCTGCAACAAACGTATACGGACTTGATATGCATTGGGCAAACGGCGATGCAAACCCATGCGAGAAATATGAGGTTCCGAACTATCTCTACTAATTAGTAATCATCTCCCGTGGGCCAACTGGCCCGCGGGAGGGTAACAAAGTTGGCAATGTTGGTTTTCATAAAACAGAGAGGTATAAGTTTATGGCAGAAGCAAAAACACCTGCTTTATCTCTGAAAGATATCAGAAAAGTGTTTCCGGGCGTTGTAGCACTGGATGGTGTATCAATCGATTTTTACCCAGGAGAAGTTCATGCTCTGATCGGAGAAAACGGAGCGGGAAAATCAACGTTTATTAAAACAATTACCGGCGCACATGCACCGGATGTCGGAACCATCACGATTGATGGCGAGACCTATAATGCAATGACTCCTGCACTTTCAAGAAAACATGGTATTGAATGTATTTATCAGGAGTTCAACCTGATCGATGTTTTAAGTGCAGCAGAAAACATCTGCTATGGTGAAAAGCTTGGGAGATTCGTAAACCAGAAGCAGATGAATAAGATCGCAAAAGATATTTTTGATGATTTTGGTGTGGATATCAATCCGAGAACTTTAGTTCGTGACCTGACACCGGGTCATATGCAGATCGTGGAAATCGCAAAGGCTGTTTCCAAGAAATGTAAGGTGCTTATCTTAGATGAGCCGACAGCACCTCTTTCCCTTGCAGAGGTTGACATCTTATTTAAAATCGTAAACAAGCTTCGTGACGAAGGTGTTGCAATTATCTTCATTTCTCACAGACTGGATGAGATCTTTGAACTTTCAGATCGTGTATCGATCCTTCGTGACGGTGTCTATATCACCACATTGATGACAAAAGATACCAATCGCGCGGAGTTGATCAAATACATGGTTGGCCGTGAAATGACAGCAACTTTCCCGGAGCGTCATGCTCAGATCGGGGATGTGGCACTCGAAGTGGAAAATCTTACGGGCAATAAGGTTAAGAATATATCCTTTAAAGCACATAAGGGAGAGGTTCTTGGAATTGCAGGTCTTGTAGGTGCAGGCCGTACAGAAATCATGAAGGTTATCTACGGTGCTGAGAAGAAGCAGTGGGGAACTATTAAAGTCAATGGCCAGGAGGTCAACATTAAATCTCCGAAGGATGCGCTTCATAAATACGGCATCTGCCTGATCCCGGAAGATCGGAAGAGAGAAGGCTGCTTCCTTATGGAGACGATCTCGTGGAACCTGGTTTATAACGTATTAGGTGACATTTCCAAATGCGGATTTGTAAATAAAAAGAAAGAAAAGGAAATCGCAAAGTTCTATGGCGATGCGATGCGGATCAAGGCACCGAGTCTTGAAAAGACAAAAGTCATGACGCTTTCCGGCGGTAACCAGCAGAAGGTCGTTGTAGGAAAAGCGATGGCAACCCAGTCAGACATCATCATCTTTGATGAACCTACGCGAGGTATCGATGTAGGTGCAAAGTATGAGATTTATGAGCTCATGAATCAGATGTGTGAAGATGGTAAATGTGTAATCATGGTAACATCGGATATGGAAGAACTTCTTGGAATGTCAGACAGGATCGTAGTATTCGGCGAGAGATGTCTGGCAGGAGAACTCGAAAAAGATCAGTTCTCACAGGAAACGATCCTGGATATGGCATCTACCGGTGGTGCCGCTGCAGAATAAAGGAGTAGAGAAATGCAAAAGAAGAAATTTTCAGATTACCTCCAGGAGTACATCATGCTGATCGTGCTCATAGTCCTCCTTATCGCGTTCGGTATTATCTGTCCGATCGTAACAGGACGGCAGTTCCTGAGTATGGCAAACCTGATGAATATTCTGGGACAGAATGCATACCTCGTTATTGTAGGTATCGGTATCACCTTCATCATGCTTGGCGGTGCCATGGACTTATCAACCGGATACTTGTTATCCACTGTCGGTATTGTAATGGCTTTGGTTGACGGCGGAGATACAGGTGGAGGAAGTACGATCTTCATCGTCACTGCACTTGTGGGCATTGCCCTTTCCGTAGTCCTTTCCGGTTTCAACGGTGTTATGTATGCGTGGCTGCAAGTGTTCCCATTCGTTATTACATTGGCAACACAGTACATGTTAAACGGTGCAACCTACCTGCTTTCAGGCGGTGTATCCCATACTTATAAAGGACTTTCCAATATGTTCAAGTTCTTTGGTGGAGCAAACATCCCGTTCTTCGGAAACAGTTTCCTGAAGTCAGGTGTCATCGTCATGATCATCATGGTCGTCATCGGATCTTTGATCCTGAATAAGACCCATTTCGGACGTAACGTTTACGCATTAGGATCCAACCCGGATGCAGTGGCTCTTTCCGGTGTTTCTGTAGCAAAGATGAGAATCGCAGTTTTCGCACTTGCAGGTCTCTTCTTCGGAATCGCGCAGATCGTTAACATTGGTAAGATCGGTTCTGCAGCAAACTCCATGGGTATCGGAGCTGAGTTCACAGTCATGGCTGGTGCAATGCTCGGCGGCGTCAAGATGGGTGGCGGCGGCGGTAAGATGAGCAACATGGTTGTCGGTGTTCTCATCATTGCAGTCCTGAACCAGGGTATGAACTTCCTGAACATCAACCAGTATTGGCAGTACGTAGCACTTGGTATCGTTCTTCTGGCAGCTGTTACACTTGATACACTGCAGACAAGAGCAGCGATCAATGCAGCGAAGAAAGTCAGTGGAACCCCGCCAAAAGCAGCACAGGCATAAAGCAAGTAATTTCATTTTCATAGCTATCCTTAATTCATATAGGAAGGTTCGTCTGTTGGCGGACCTTTCTTTTGTTTTTGACACAGCAATCATCAGGGGTGTAAGATGAAACAGCTATGGATAAAACATTGAGACTGTATCTTCATATCCCGTTTTGTGTGCGCAAGTGTAATTACTGCGACTTTGTTTCTTTTGCAGGAAAAGAGGATCAGTTTGAAGCCTATGTGAACACACTTTGTGGTGAGATCAAGGCACGGGGCGAGATTTATAAAGACCGGGAAATTTCTTCTATTTATATCGGCGGAGGAACGCCATCCATTCTTCCGGTGGAATTGATGGAGAGGATCGTAAAAGCCCTGAATCAAAACTTTAGGATTTCAGGGACAAAAGAAAAGAGAAGGGGATTTCATCTTCAAAAGAAGATCAGGCCTCTTACAGAATTTTCAGTCGAATGCAATCCGGGAACAGTAGATAAAAAGAAACTCAAAGCATATAAAAAGATGGGGATCAACCGAATCAGCTTCGGGCTTCAGACAAGTGATGCGGAAGGCTTAAAAGAACTGGGCAGGATCCATAGCTTTGATGATTTTATGGAATCCTTTGAGGCAGCAAGGGAAGCTGGTTTTGATAACATCAATGTAGATCTGATGCAGGCAATTCCGGGACAAACACTTAGCGGATGGCAGAGAACCTTAGCGCTTCTTGCAAGTTTTAAGCCGGAACACATCAGCGCATACTCCTTGATCGTAGAAGAAGGCACGCCGTTTTATGAAAAACAGGAAAAAGGATTGCTGGATCTTCCGAATGAGGATACGGAGCGCGAGATCTATTACTATACAAAAGAGTTTCTGGAAAAATGCGGCTATCGGCGTTATGAGATTTCAAACTATGCGCTTCCGGGATTTGAGTGCCAGCATAATATTGGCTACTGGAAAAGAGATGATTATTTAGGACTTGGACTGAATTCTTCCAGTCTGGTGGATAATGTCAGATGGAAGAATACGGAAGAT
>ODAI012339693.1_pt1 | contig 12092 bp, 9 predicted proteins | sample 1539321 | NCBI WGS metagenome assembly ODAI01 (sample SAMN02144231, study PRJEB22623) | gut metagenome | biome: sheep rumen | host: Ovis aries | place: New Zealand
GCCAGCTCTCGTCGGTGGCGATAACCTGCTCGGTACCGTCGGCGTAGGTTAGGTGCAGCTCACCAATCAGCCGCCAGTCATTGCCATAGAAGCCACGGTCGGTTTTCACAAAGCCAAAGCGCCCACTGTACCAGCCGTGGCCGAGTGCCACGGCGAGCTCGGCGCCGTCTGCCACGAGGTCGGTCACGTCGTAGGTCTGGTACTGCAGCCACTGGTCGTAGGCATGCGTACCGGGGGCCAGGCGCTCCTCGCTCACGCGCTTTCCGTCGATGCGAGCCTCATAGACGCCCAGCCCACAGAGGTAGAGGCGAGCGCAGGCCACCTCGTCGTGTCGCAGGTGGAGCTTGCGCGAGAACACCGGATGACGCGGCTCGACATAATCGCAGGTAAGCCATGCCGCCTCCCACGGCTCGCCCATCTTGGCCGTCTCGAACCACGCCGACTCGCTCGTGGCCTCCTCACCCGCGTCAGTGCGCACGGAGACGCACCAGGTGTAGCGCGTGCGCGGCGTCAGCGGCACGTCAAGCGCACAGGCCTTTGCGTCAAGATTGGCCCAGCCGGTGTCCACCACAGTCTCGTCGCTGCAGCGCACCACCACGCGCGACGCTTCCGCCCGCGTACCCGCAGCGTCTTCTACCACCCAGCCAAACGTTGGCCTCTCCCCCAAATCAAAGCCCAGCGGGTTGGCTATGTGGTTGACCTGCAGGCGCGCGATTCTCATGATGGTTCCCTCTCTTTTGCGGTGCGATGTTTCTCCCTCATTATGCGGCAGGCAGACCACCCATTGGTGAGGCACGAAGAGCACGGTCAATTTTTTTGAAAGTTCTTGCCCAAAAATACAGCGTATACCTCCGTCAGAGGAGAGCGAGGGACGCACTCACGCTGCGAAATCGTTCCTAGCTCCTACGATGCCGCAATCAACAGACAGCGCCACGGCATATGAGCAACAAGCGCATGCCCAAGCCCGAGCGCTCCCCTGCTGCGCGCAAGGGGTCGCGGCGCGCACGCACCGCCGAACAAAGCTCAAGCCGCACCCCGCCAGCAGCGTGCTACACTCACAAAGTCCCCCATGAAAGGACGGCTATGCCTGACACCGCAACGTACGCCTGGGCCCATGACCTCATGGCCTCCATTACCGGCAACATCGAGCAGGTGGTCTATGGCAAGACAACCACCGTCCGCCTCGTGGTGGCCACACTTGCCGCAGAGGGTCACGTGCTTCTTGAGGACGTGCCCGGCACCGGCAAGACAAGCCTCGCCTCGGCACTCGCCAGCTCCGTGAACTGCTACTTTCGGCGCATCCAGTTCACGCCCGACGTGATGCCTTCCGACATCAGCGGCTTTTCCATCTACAACCAGAAGACCAACGACTTCGAGTTTCGCCCTGGCGCTGTCATGGCCAACATCGTGCTGGCCGACGAGATAAACCGCGCCAGCCCCAAGACGCAGTCCGCCCTGCTTGAGGCCATGGAGGAGGCGCAGGTTACCGTCGACGGAGAGACCCACACCCTCGCGCAGCCCTTCTTCGTGATCGCAACCCAAAACCCCATTGAGCAGTACGGCACCTACCCGCTGCCCGAGGCCCAGGTCGACCGCTTCATGTGCCAGCTCTCCCTTGGCTACCCCACACGCGAGAGCGAGCTCCAGATATTGCGGCGCGACGCCGACGCCAAGGCCAACCTCAGGCCCGTGACCACCGCTGTCGACGTGCTCAAACTCCGCGAGGTCATTCGCACCGTGCACGCAAGTGACGACGTCTGCTCCTACATCCTCAACCTTGTCCAGGCAACCCGCACCGCGCGAAGCCTTGCCCTCGGCTCGTCACCCCGCGGCGGCCTTGCAACCCTTGCGCTCGCGCGTGCGTGGGCGGTGCTCAAGGGCCGCAGCTATGTTGTCCCCGACGACATTCGCGAGTTGGCCCCCTACACCCTGCGCCACCGCCTCATCCTCTCTGCCCAGGCGCGCGCCAAGGGCGAGACCGTCGACGCGGTCTTCGACAATCTGCTCGAGCGTGTGCCGGTGCCCCTCGGCCCCGGCAGCCTCAAGAGCTAGCAACCCCCTGCACGCATGGCAATGCCGCCCAACAACCAACACGAGCGGAAGACGCTCCCCCGCCTCGGGCGCATCATGCTCTTCGGCACGGGGGCTGTCGGCATCCTGGCGTTGCTCGTCACGACACCGCCGAACGAGCTGTGGTCGCTTCTGGCCCGAGCCATCGGCATCGGCGTGGTGTGCGGCATATCCTACACCGTCGTCAAGCTCTCTTCGCACGAACGGCTTTCCTGGCGCGCCATCCTCCTAGGCGCCGTCAAGGGACTTGTCGTGCTCATCGTAGCCGCCGAGGTCCTTATCGGCCTGTTGGATTCCAGCGCCGGCCCTGCAGGACTCGCCACGGCGCTCCTCGTCATCGCGCTTTGCTGTACCTCGCTCGCCTACCTGCTCTTTGTCTCGTCGCGCGTATACCTGCACCTACCCGGCATCAACGGAAGCGCAGCGACGCTCCAGGACGAGTCCGGGCACGAGGAGCCGCACGAGCCGACGATCCAAATCGCCCGCCTCAGCACCCGTGCAACACAGGTGGCCGTCGTGAACGAGGCCCCGCTGCCCGTGCTGCGCGCACAGATGGCAGTCACGAGCACGCACCTTGCCGAGAACGCGCAGGCTTCCCAGCCCCCAGCCCCCCAGCTCACCATGGGTCCGGCGTTTTCGCTGCGTGCTCGCGGCGCCCGGCGGGAAGGCTTGGCGCGCACCTTCGACCACGTGGGCATCTTCAGGCTGCAGTCTGCCGGCGTGCGCATCTACAGCCCGTTTGGTCTGCTCTCGCGCACGGTTGGATTCCCCGGCCAGTGGCGCGTACGCGTGGTGCCCAACATCTACCGCATCCCCTACGGCATCCCCCGCGACCGCACGGTAACGCAGGCGAACCTCGGCCTGCCCGACTCCCCCGCCGACGCACTCGACTACGACCGCGTGCGCGACTACCGTCCCGGGGACCCCCTCAAGACTATCCACTGGAAGCTGGTGGCCCACAGCCAAGGTGAGCTCTACACCAAGCTCTTCGAAACGCCCACCCTTACCGGGGTGACCCTAACCATTGACCCCTATGGGCCCGCCATAGGCGGCTCGGATACCGATAACGCCTTTCACCTGCACGACACCATGCTCGAAGGTGCCTTCTCGCTCATTGAGCATGCGCGCGAGAACGGCATTGCGGGGCGTCTGCGCTTTGTCAGACGCGACGGTTCGCCCGTAGAGGCGCCTTGGATGGGGCCCGCGCTGCGCGGCTGGTTTGTGGAGATGGCCCATCGTCCCACGCCCAGCCACGAGGACGCCACACGCTGCGTCACCGCAATCCAAACCATGCGCAACGCCCGTGAGGGATACGCGATTTTTGCCACAAGCGGCCTGACCGAGACGGCCGTACGGGAGCTCATCGCCTGTCACCAAGCCGGGCTCCCGCTGCTGGTGGTGCATGCACTGCCCACCTCCGGCGGTGAGGTGAGCCAGCAGCGGGCCCTTGACGGGCGCCTGCGCGCGGCGTCCATCACCGTCATCGCGCTGACCGACGGCTCCCAGATTGTGCGGGAGGTGAGCTCGACATGACAAGCTCGCAGCGCACGAAGGCCCGTGCAACGCGCACGCCCCTCTGGTATCCCAATGCCCCCGCGCGCATGCGCGCGCTTCTTCCCGAGCTGGCGCTCTCCGTCGTGGCCATGACGTGCATGTCCACGGTCTTGAGCTATTACGATGGCGCAGACCTCATCACCCTCGTCATGGCCATGGCCGCCGTTCAGACCTTGGTGCAGGCCATCCTGTATGCGTGCACCTATATCGTGCAAGACATGCGGTGGGTAGTTTTCGTGCCCTTCCTGCTCGTAGCCATGGCGATACCCATCAGCTCCATGGGGGCTGCTATATGGGGGTTTTCTCCCGTGGGAACCTATGCGATTCCCCTCTCGGTCGGAATGGGCGTCATGCTGTTCTACCTTATGCGGCCACGAGCGGGCCTCATTGCGCTCCTCATCGAACTGCTGGTGCTGGGCGAGCTGGTTAGCGAGATGCCCTCCCTCTGGGCCATCCATGTGGTGGGGCTTGCCGCATTTGCCGCGCTTTTGGTCATGCGGAGCTCGGCCACACGCATTACGAGGAGCTTCGTTGCCGAGGAGGCGGCAGCAAGCCGCAGTGTGGACGACGCTGCCGACGATGCCGGTCACGCAACGTCCATGGGCATCTATGGGCAGGTCGCAGCACTGGCAGCCGCAGCCACCGCACTCTGCCTCGCCGTGGCCCTCGGCGGCACCTGGCTGACGATGCCCGCGATGCCCGCAGACGTTGCCCCAGCTGAGGCGCCAACCCCAGCGCCTCAAGAAGAACAGTCGCCCGCCGAGGTGCAGCCTCACGACAACACGACGACGGCCGAACAGGCGCGTGATACCACGCCGCACGAGACGGGCTCTCGCGCAGGGCTCGGCCCTCTTGTCCTCGCCTTGCTTCTTGCGGCGCTTGCGCTGCCCGTGCCCGTGCGCCTCCTTATGCGCGCACGGGCGCGCCGGGCGCTGGCGCGCGAGCCGCAGGCGGCCGATCGCGCCGCCAAGCTCTACCAGGCCATCATCGCGCGGCTGCATGTTGCCGGCATCGTGCGCGATGAGGCCGAGACACCGCGCATGTTCCTCGAAGCGCATGCAGAGGAGCTCGAGGGGCTCACGACGCCGGCAGGAATCGGCCTGGACGCATGGACAACGCTCACGGAGACCTACGAGAAGGCGCGCTATGCGGGCCTTGACCCCACACCACCAGAGCTCGAGACCTGCTGGCGCATCTACGATGCGCTGCCCGTCTGCGTGCGCGTCGCGGTTGGCTGGCGCTCCTACCTCACGAGTCGCTTCTGGCGCCTGTGATGGCGGCGCTCACAGTAGGCCAACCCCCCCTATGCAGCCTGACCCGTACCGCGCACCGCGCGCCGGTAGCACCAGAACGCCAGCACGAACGAGCCCACTAGGAACACCAGAAATACCACGAGCGAGGTCACGTAGCTGCCCGTGAGGTCATACGCATAGCCCACGCCCGAGGAGAAGACGGCGTTGGAGATGCTGCACCCCATGGCCGCAACCGGATATACGATGCCGAAGCCACGCTTGCCAAAGACCTCGCGGCACATCATGGTCAGACCCACGGTGGCACGGCTGTAGCACAGGCCAAACAGGAAGGCCGCGACCACGGCCACAGCCGGCACATGGAGCACGAGCATCGCGACGATGGAGAGCGCGACAAGGGCGGAGTAGACGGTGATCGAGCGAAGGGCACCAATGCGATCGGTCAGCCAGCCCATGGCAACCTTGCCGAACGTGTTGGCCACCATGCAGACCGAGATCATGGCAGCGCCGGTGGCAGCCGTCATCCCTGCCTCCTCGGCGTAGCCGGGGAAGTGCTGCGGCATCGCACTGACGGCCGCCGAGAGCACGGCGTAGCCCACGACGCCTGCAAAGATGAGCCGGTCAACCTGGATGGGCTTCGACTTGTCAGAGTGGGCCGAGACCGTCTGCCTGCCCTCCGCAAGGCCGAGGGGGCGCAACCCCGCCTCGAAGGGGTCGACGGCAGGTACGAGCAGGATTGCCGGAAGGCAGAGCACCACTTGAAGCGCCGCCACAGCATCATGCCGACGCGCCATCCCATCCCCTCGACAACAGGTTGGATTACGGGTGTGAAGACAGCGCTCGCAAGACCGCTGCATCCCATGGCAATGCTCGTCACCAAGCCAAGCTGTGCGACAAACCACTTGTTGAGCACGTACGTGATGAGCACGAATCCGATGACACCACCCGCAAGGCCCTTGGTCACCGAGAACAGGTAGGCGAGGCTGATGCTTGGCGCAAAGGCTGTGGCAAGGGTCGACCCCGCCAGCACGACAGTCCCCACAAGCAGAAGCGTGCGCCAAGGCAGCAGCTTGGTCATCCGACGGGTAACCAGGCCGCCGAGCGCAACGCAGGTGTTTGCGATGGTCAGCGTAAGACTCGCCGCACCACGCAGCACACCAAACTCTTCGGCCATGGGCGTGAAGAAGATTCCTGCGATGTTGGTGATGAACCCCACCGTTGCCATCGAGAGGCCGCACATCGCAGCTACTACCACCAGATGCGCCCCTGCTATCTTCTGGCCCTTCACGGCAGCCCCCTCTTCAAGTCCACCTTTATTTCGCCCGTATGGGGATGGGCTCATTGTAGAAGGCGGCCAGAAAGAGGGTGCGTCGTTTCCAGAATCGGGAACAGCGCCCGCATCAGACGAGCGCCCAGCATGCCGTTCTTACCCCAGCAATCCGAAGTGCGCAAACGCGTTGTAGAGACCGTTGTCGTGCAGATCGGTGGTAATCCACGTGGCCGCCGCCTTGGCGTTGTCGTTGCCGTTGCCCATCGCCACCGACACATCGGCCGCACGCAGCATCGTGAGGTCGTTGTCGGAGTCGCCGCATGCCATTGTGCGCCACTCGCTCGCCCCGAGGTAGGAACGCACGGCCTCCATGGCTGTTGCCTTGTTGACACCCGACGCCGTCGCCTCGGCAAAGCCCGGCCCGAGCTCGGTCAGCGTCACGCCAGCGGGCATGGCTGCCGCAACCTCGGCATACACCGGGTCACCGCCGTGGTAGAAGGTCTTGTGGATGTGCTGCCAGTCCGCAGGCGTCATCTCCTTCGTGCGCGGCGCATGGAAGATGGGGTCGGGTGCATCGCCAATCATGTCAAGACGCGCCTGGTAGACGGCCTCGTTGTTGACGCAAATCCAGCTGCCCTCGCCCGACTCGAGGCTGTAGTTGAGCCCAAAGGAGTCGAAGGTCGCCACCACCTGACGAATAAGCTCTTCGGGGAGCGTCTTGTCGACGATGGTCTTGCCGTCCAGGATGACCTCCGCGCCTGCCGCAAAGCAGAAGCCGTCGAGGCCCAGCTGGTAGGTAACGTCGGGGACCTCGGCCCGCGCGCGACCGGTGTTAGGCAGGATCTTGTGGCCGTTGGCCTGCGCGCGGCGGATGGCCTCGCGCGCGGAGTCGGGCACTACACCCCACTCCCACAGGGTGCCATCGAGGTCAAGAAACACAACAGTCTTCACGTGCGGCCTTTCTCGCGGGGTTGCCATCGACCAGCTTAGCCATACATAATTGCAGGACGTTTACACAGGGCGCTGGCACCGTTTCTTGCATGGGATGTGGAGCTCGCCGGGGCGAAGCGCGATATTCTTGGCGGCGTTTCCATGATTTGGAATACGCTTCACTCGAGTGCGCCGGCTGCGTACCATGAGGCCATCAATTACACAAAGAGGAGGCAGACATGGCAAAGGTAGCGCTGATTACGACAACCGGGTGCGAGGAAGGCGAGACCCTCACGATCGTCGATATCCTGCGACGCGCTGAAATCGATTGCGACATGGTGGGACTCGGTGCGCAGGAGATTGCGGGCACGCATCGCATCACCATGCGCTGCGACATGGTATTTGACGGCTCGCTCGACGGCTACGACATGGTCGTGCTGCCCGGCGGCTACGGCGGTTCTGACGCCATGCGCGAGAGCGACGAGCTGCTGGCTGCTCTGCGCGCGGCGGGCGGGCGCGGCGCGTGGGTCTGCGCTATCTGCGCTGCTCCCGAGGCGCTCGGCCGTGCGGGGCTGCTCGAGGGCAAGCGCTTCACCTGCTACCCGGGCGTACGCAACCAGATCGAGAACCCTGGCACCTGGGTCGACGCACCGGTTGTGACCGATGGCAGGCTCATTACCGGTCAGGGCCCTGCCTTTGCGTACGCCTTTGCGTTTGCGCTGGTCGACGCACTGGGCGGCGACTCCCAGACCGTCAAGAACCGCACCATCTACTACAACGTCTTCGACGTTGAGGGTGGCGTTCCCTCGTGGGAGACCGAGGCCGGCCGCTGGCCCGCGCCGGAGGGACCGGCGGCGGTTCAGGTGCCCCTGGCGGGCAACAGGGTGGCCGTGCTCATGCCCGAGGGCTGCGAGGAGAGCGAAACTGTGCAGATTCTGGACCTGCTTATGCGCGCCGGGCTCTCCTGCACGAGCTTTGCCACAGGCGGGAGCGTTTGGGTGCACACCATGCAGGGCATGACCATCAAGGCCGACAAGCTCTTCTCTGCGGAGGCCGTGGCCGGCTACGATGCCATCGTGGTCCCCGGCGGTCGTACTGCCGCTGCGCCGCTCATCGCAAACGACGAGGTCATGGGCGTGCTGCGCTCCTTCAACGAGGCGGGCAAGCTGGTGGGCGGCCTGTGCTCGGGCACCACGGTGCTTGAGGCTGCGGGCGTGTTGGCGGGACGTCTTGCCACGGGCTACACCGGCTACGGCGCTAAGCTTACAAGTGCGCGGTTTGTGGCCGATGAGGTGGCCGTATGGGACGCCAACATCGTGACGTCGCAGGGTCCGTGCGCCCCGTACCCCTTTGCTTTCAAGGTGATGGAAGCCCTTGGTGTGGCCACCGAGACCATCGCCACCGTTAAGGGACGCCTGCTCTACGCGCAGGCAGGTGGTCGCTAGCGGGAGCCTCAGTGACGCGGGAGTCCAAGTGGCAGGGCACTTGGTTCCCTGAGGCGCCAGCGGCAGGTCATGGTGACAGCTCATTTGGCTCCCCGAGGCGCCAGAAATTTAGTTTCAAAATATATTCAGTATTTCGATTTTTGATGGCCTGTAAATACCACAGCAAACTACGTTTTGCAGCATCTTTTCGCGAGGGCTCCCCAAAAGCGGCTTTTTTGGGAGCCCTTAATTACAGAATTACGCTCTGAGGCCCCCAAGGGCCCGGAGAGACGGGCCTTCTGACCCACAACGCGCGGCTATCCGCATGCGGACCTCTGCCATTTTCTCGTCGGTTGAAGCCCACAGCTCTACAATGGGATGCATCGGACGCATTTTGGAGGGACGCGCATGGGCAACGGAGCATCTCAGCAGGTACGCGAGGCCATGGCGGCCTTCGCGACCACGGTGGACAGCGGACTGGCACTCGTCACCGCCGGGACAAGCGAACGTGGATGGAACACCATGACCATCGGCTGGGGGTCGGCGGGCACGCTTTGGAGCAAGCCCACCGTCACCGTGTATGTGCATCCCTGGCGCTACACGCACGAGTTCCTTGAGCGCGCGGATTACTTTACCGTGCAGCTCTTTGGGCAAGAGCACGCGCACGACATGGGCATTTTGGGCTCCAAGAGCGGCCGCGACGGCGACAAAGTAGCCCTGACATCGCTCACGCCTATCGCGCTTGAGCATGGCATGACCTTCGCCGAGGCCACGTCCACCATCGTCTGCAAGAAGTGGTATACGCAGTCCATTGACCTCGCCGCTGTCCCTGCCGATGTGATGGAGCGCCTGGGCGGACGCCTCTACGTGGACTCCGCGCACACGATGTTTGTGGGCGAGATTGTGGGTATCTGCTAGCCTACAGCTCTCGACGGGACTTCTGAGGCCCTTCCGTCAAGCAACACCACACCAAAGTGGCAAAAATGCGGCGTTTTGGCAATCTGATCTTGAGCGCTTCGGTAAACAGGCGAACGACCGAACACAAAAGCACAGGTAGCAGGCGTGCGCGTTGTCTGCCTAGAGCAAGTTTTTCCTTCCTTCCAAAAAGACGATTGCCAAAATTCTCAAATTTTGCCACTTTGGTCGCACCCATCTCACGCGAACCGCCCTGGAGGTACTTATGGCCATTGCAAACCCACTCGATTGTCGCTCATGGTACGTGACGCCCGAGCTTCTGGCGTACCATGATCGCGAGTGGGGTCGCCCCGTGCATGACGACCGCAAGCTCTTCGAGATGCTCTGCCTGGAGGGTGCCAGCGTGGGACTTTCGTGGCGCACCATCTGGAGCAAGCGTGCGGCATATCGCAAGCTCTTCCACAACTATGAGATTGATGCCTGCGCCACCATGACCGATGACGAGCTCGAGGTTGCTACGTCCGATCCCGGCATCGTGCGCGCTCGCGCCAAGGTGTGGGCAGTACGTACAAATGCGCAGGTAACACAGCATATCCAGCGTGAGTTTGGTTCGCTGGACGCTTATCTTTGGGGGTTTGTGGACGGCAAGCAGCTGGTGGGAAGCTGGACCAGCATGGAGGAGGTGCCCACGCAGACCGAACTCTCGCGTGCCGTCTCGGCAGATCTGAAGCGTCGTGGGATGCGTTTTGTGGGACCCGTCATAACATACTCATTCCTGCAGGCGGTGGGCATAGTGAACGACCATCTGCTCACCTGTGACTGCCGCGAGGCCTGTTGCGAAGGATAGGTTTGCGCCAGCCTACTCAGCTGGAACGCGTTGAGGGTAACCAAGCGACCTGTCCTTGGCGCGATCTTGGAGTGAGCTATCCCTCGGTTCGACTTTGGAGCAGCTCGTTCTTCGGTTTGTTGTGGCTCCCGCTGATTTACGGGGAAGGTTCAGGCGATATTCTGTAATTCAGGGGGTCTCAAAAATCCGCTTTCTGGGAGCCCTTGCGAAAAGGTACTGCAAAACGATGTTTACGGTGATTTTTGCAGCCCATCAAATATCGAAATACTGAATAAATATTTGAACCGGTTTCTCGGGTGTCCCGGAAGCCGAATGAGCTGCTTCTTGGGCTCGGAAGCCCATCCCTGGAGAAGACAGATGACCCGTCGCCTTGGCTCGGACCCGCCAGCAGCGCTTCCCGCTCTTGACTCGGACCCGCGACCCCCTGCACGCGCCGCCGAGCCGATGCCACCGCCTCGCCTCCTACTTGCACCCCTTTTCGCAGCTACCCCGTACAATCCAGCCAAGTACCATTCGCGCGCAGGGAGGAAGCCATGCTCAAGGGATTCGCGCAGGCAAACAAACCCGACAAGGCTGAGGTCAAGCAGCGCACTGACGAGGAGCAAGCCAAGCTCGCCGCCAACCAGATGCGAATCAAAGAGGCACGCGTTCCCGTCATGGTGATCTTCGAGGGCTGGGGGTCATCGGGCAAGGGCACCGTGCTCGCCAAAGTCATCAAAGACATGGACCCGCGCTTCTTCCAGGTATCCACCCTTGACGCCAAACCCACCGAAAACGACCGGCGTCACCCCTTCCTCTGGCGCTACATGGTGGAGATCCCCGAGGAGGGGCAGCTCAAGTTCTTCGACACGTACTGGATGGAGGAAGTCACCCACGCGCGCGTGCGCGGCGAGCTCGACGGCGACACCTACGACCAGCGCATCGACTCCATCAACATGTGCGAGCGCCAGCTGGTGGACAGCGGCTACCTGGTGATGAAGTTCTTCTTCCACATTGGCCAGAAGGAGCAGCGCCGCCGCCTTGACGCACTCGCCGCCAACGAGAACACTCGCTGGCGCGTGGACGAGGACGACTACTGGGAGAACGACCACTACCACAAGTGCCTGGATGTCTACGACCGCTACCTGCGCGACACCAACCGCTCGAGCGCACCATGGTACATCATCGATGCGCGCGACCGCGCCTGGGCCACCCTGCAGGTGCTGGAGTTTCTCAACATGGGCATCGACGTGGCCATTCACAACCGTGGCATCGCCGCGCCACTGCGGCAGAACGTCTTTGCCCTCAAGAAGGTCACCCCACTCGCGCGAATCCCCCTCGACAAGACCATCACCGAAGAGGAGTACCACGCCCAGCTCAAGAAGCTGCACGTGCGCCTGCGCGAGCTGCACAACACCCTCTACCGCAAGCGCATCCCGGTGGTCATCTGCTACGAGGGCTGGGACGCCGCGGGCAAGGGCGGCAACATCAAGCGCATCACAAGCGCACTCGATCCGCGCGGCTACGTGGTACACCCCATCGCCAGCCCTGAGCCGCACGAGAAGGCGCGTCACTACCTGTGGCGCTTCTGGCGACGCCTGCCGCGAAGCGGCCACATCGCCATCTTCGACCGCACCTGGTACGGCCGGGTGATGGTGGAGCGCATCGAAGGTTTCTGCAGCGAGAACGACTGGCAGCGCGCCTACAACGAGATGAACGAGTTTGAGCACGAGCTGGTAGACGCCGGAGTGGTGGTCATCAAGTTCTGGGTGCAGATTGACTCCCAGACACAACTTGAGCGCTTCACCGACCGCCAGAACACGCCCGAGAAGCAGTGGAAGATCACCGACGAA
>ODAI011176483.1_pt1 | contig 12090 bp, 9 predicted proteins | sample 1539321 | NCBI WGS metagenome assembly ODAI01 (sample SAMN02144231, study PRJEB22623) | gut metagenome | biome: sheep rumen | host: Ovis aries | place: New Zealand
CATATTGAGGAAGCGTTTAGCGCTGTTCCGTCCGTTGAATCTGGACAATTCACTGTATGTTGGGATAGACAAGAAACGCTCCTCCCTCGATGGATTATATACTATGTATATATACTGTCAAGGGTGTGAGCTGTTTTCTATATTCACATACAGACAGTCCAGAGCCAAACGGAGAGTATAGTACTGATAGGCTCACACTTCCTTATATGCCAGACCTAAAACAGTAAAATGCCTGTGACATGAGCCAAAACGGGTGAGGGATACTAATTGTATGGTACTTTTTGACATTCTCAGGTACTCTTTTAGTAGTATAATATGGGGCATTCTCATAGCGGTTGTTTGTATGAGTCTATTTGTCTTTCTGATTAAAGGCTGGTACAAGAATGCCACTTTTTCGCCTGTTAGTTATGTAGTTGGAGCCTTGTTGTTTATCTTGCTGTCTTTCCAATGTGTGTTGGTTGTTGGTTCCTTGAAGATTATTGATATGTCTGACGAGTATGAGAATCGGATATCGGAAATCGTAGATAATGTTTATTCACCAACTGCCGATATATCTATAGATCAGGCTTCAGGTATTATAGATACGATTATTGAAGAATTCCCTTTATTGCAATATTATATTGGTGGTGGCGAGTTCTCTGGTTTTACAGCTAAGGAGTTGCCACACGCCATCGCTCAGGAACTACGTTCATTTATGCGTTGGTATATCTTACGTCGCATTCTTTGGTGTTTGGGCTTTGTGATAGTTGGAGCAGTATGTGTGATAAAATCGATGTCAAGAAACCATGCAAGACTTAGAACACAAAGGAGTCAGAGCATACAACGAGATAGAAGGCGTGTTAGTAGAAGACCAAGAAGATAATTAATTTAAAACCTAAAAACAATATGAGTACAACAAGTTTTTGTAACAGCAACCACATTTTGGTTGGTTTAGGAGGTACTGGCGGTAAAATACTTCGTGCCTTTAAGATGAGAATGTTCGAAGAGTTCCCCACTCAAGACGAGCGTAAGAAATTACCAGTAGCTTTACTTTATGTAGACTCTACAGAAGAGATGATGCCACAAGACGGTAAAGCTCGTCCAGACTTTAGGGTTATGGGCCAAGATGCTTCTTTCACACGCAATGAGTTTTTGAATATTAAGGCAGTAGATGTAGAGCACATTCTTGATCACATAGGAAATTACCCATCTGTAAAAGGCATTGTGAACAATGTTACTGCAGTGAAGTCTGCCATTGGCTCCTTGGGACAAGCTGCTGGTCAGAAACGTCGTGCAGGTCGTTTGCTTTTTGCAGCCAATGCTGTTGGATATGTAAACAGTCTTCGTGATGCTTATGCACGTTGTGAGAAGATTTCTGGTGATGCCAGCAACACCAACATTCATATTTTTGCAGGTCTTTGTGGTGGAACCGGTTCTGGTTCTGTCATTGACGTGATAGTACAGAGCCGTAAAGCATTCCCTGATGCTAAGATCTCGGTTTATGCAATGATTCCTGAGATGAACCTACCTAAGAGCGATATGGATCAGGGCCGTTATTACCAAAATGGCTATGCTGCTATGAACGAGCTGAACGCACTTCAGGCAGGTCGTTGGTTCCCTCAGGACGTTACAGGTGGCGGAGAAGCACACTTATATAATGATCGCGTAAAAGGTGTAGCTGACGGTCTGACTATCTATAGTAATGTCAATGAAAATGGTCTGACCATTAATTCACTGCAAGAACTGCCAAAGATAGTCAGTGACTATATCTTTGCGCGCATCTTCTTTATCAATGAACAAGATCAGATTAATGGCGACATTATTCGTGCTTACAATTTTGAGAATATGGATGATTTCGCATTGGAATATGACGAAATCGCTAATCCCGGCCCAGATGGTCGCATCGCTGTTGCACGTACCAAGAAGGTAAATTCATTTGGCATTAAACGTGTTATGTATCCAGAGCTCAGGGTGCTGAAGCACATTACTTATACTGTAGGTGAAAGCGTTCTCTATCAGTTTAAGTATAACAACTGGCGCGAGAATCAGGGATTTGTCAACGAAGAACGCAACAAGGATTATCGTAAGGACTATCTGAACAGTGACAACCTGCAGAAATGGATGTTGGACGACCTGCATCTGACCTATGAACTGAAAGTTTTGGAGTCAGATACAGATTATCCTCGTTTCAATGACTATTGGCACGACAAAGCTATCGGCTACGCAGAAGAGGCTAAGAAAGCAAGTAACCCTCTGAATGAGTTGGATAATATCATGGGTGAGTTCTATGTCAACCATTTCCGTGAAGAAGGTGTTGAAACATTCTTCGTTGGTAAAGAGAGAGCTCTTCCTGAGATTGCCCGTGAAATTCGCCATGCTGTAGAGAGCGAATTATATGAAAAATGGAAAGTTGGCGATGTTTCTATAGTTGAACTACAGAAAGTCTCGAAATTGCTTCTTGAGAAGATTACTGAGATTAGGGCAGACTTGGAAACAAAGTCGAAAGAAGAAAAAGAAAACTACGAAGCTGTCGATCAAGATCGTAGTGACAATGTTACTGAATGGAGTCGTTTGGGCATCCTTCAGCGAATGGTTGGCATTGGTGCAAAACGCTATGCAGAGCATCAGGAAATTCTCACCGACTATTATACTTCGAAGACCATGCTCGTAGCTTTGGAGTTTGCTAAGAAATTGGCTGCTCGCGTCTACATAGAAATGGGTAAGATGGATGCTGACATCTCTGCATTTGGCCAGAAGATTAATGATGCCATTGACGAAACAGAACGTTTGGTAACCGCTCAGCGAAAAGTGAATAAAGGTCTTGAAGACATGAAGGGCGCTATCATTGAAGTCAGTGAAGATGAGACCATGAGTGAATTTGAGGTTGAGCTGAAAGTTGATAAGGTAGATATGCCAAACATTGCTCGTCAGATTCGTGAAAGTATCCTACCTGAGGGTGACTTCGTAAACTTTGGTCGCTTGGCTAACGATGTTAATGTCGATGATATCAAGGACGCATTTGATATTAAGCTCTCTCAGATAGTAAAGACAAAACATGATGAGAAAGCTGAAAGTGATAAGAAGGTATTAGGTCTTAATATTCTTACACAGCTTCAGCAGAAACTGAAGACAGATGATGACATCAAGGCATTTGCTTCAAAGATTGTTAATCAGAGTGGTGTATTCTTGAAGTTGAATAATGACCAAATACAGTTGCATTTGCGCAATAATGAAGGAAATCTCAGTCCGACGAATCCGGCCAGTATCAACAAGAAGACGATTCTTGTCTCTATTCCTTCACCAGATGACAATGAAGGATTGAAGCGCTTTGCAGATAAATTGGAAGACGCTTTCAAGAATTCATTTAACCAAAGTACGGCTCGTACTACAATTGTCGTCAATCGCAAGAGCCCTCGTAAGGACGAATTGTCTATTCTTACCGTTGCTTACTGTTTCCCCATCCGTGCCATTGACTGGATGAAGCCATATAAGGAGAAGTATGATCGCTTCCTACACACAGGCAATCCTGCAACAGATGCTGGTAATGCAATTCTCCTTCATAGTGAGGGTGACGGTTCACAGTTCCCGTCATTGTTTGCAGTAGATAATGCTGAGGAGATTGCTGCCAAGGCCGCAAAGGCTGCACAAAATGTTCAGCAAACCGATGTTCCACAAGCACAGGCAGGTCCAGCAGTTCCTCCACCAATGCCTGGAGCTGCACCTGTTCCACCTCCTATCGCTCCACAGCCAGAGATAAAACTCTTTATTGCAGTGGGTGGACAGCAGTATGGTCCTTATAATATGGATATGTGTAAGCAGATGGTACAAGGTGGACAGTTGACTCCTCAAAGCATGGTTTGGATGGAAGGAATGCCTTCATGGGCTTCTGCCAGTCAAGTTCCTGCATTGCAGGCCCTGTTCGCTCCTGCCAGTCCGGCCATGCCACCACTTCCTCCAACAGGTGGCCCAACACCTCCTCCAATGATGTAAAAATATTATGTATAACTTAATATGAGAATTATTATGGCAACAAAAAATAATGACCGCGTTCGTTACAGATATGGTATTTGTCTGAACGATAATTGTGAAAAATGCAAGTCGAAAGAAATACAGGAGATTCCTGCTCGCAAGGACTTTGTCTGTCAGAATCCAGAATGCGGGAAACCGCTTCGTGAGTGTCCTCCCCCAAAGAAAGGTGGTAACATGAAACTCATTGGCATCATTGCTGGTGTAGTTGCACTATTGGCCATTGTAGGTGGTATCATCGCTTTCGGTGGCAGTGGTAAGGAAGCACCTAAGCAGGAACCAGTGACAATCGCTCCTGTTGACAGTGACAGCATTAAGGCTGCACAGATGGCTGCTGAGAATCAAAGACTAAAGGATAGTCTTGCTGCAGTTGAGGCTGCTAATGCTAAGAAACAGGAAGCGCCTGCAGCAAAGTCCGTTGCACCTGCCGCTTCCAAACCTGCCGCATCAGGAGGTTCCAAGAATCTTGGCTATGCTACCTTCAAAGGTAGTTGGCCCAATGATGTGAATGGACGTATGGTATTTAAGACATCTCATGTCATTGATAGCAAGGATCCCAAAGGTCGTGTTGCTGAGGCTGGCGACTACGTAATTGGTGAATGGGCTGACGGACATCTGGTTCAAGGCATCTGGTATGGTTCTGACAATCAGGTGAAGGGTAGCGTGATTATTGGTAGATAAAGTTAAACGGTATGATAAGACGCTCAGTCTGTATACTATTACTGACATTATGGTGTGCCTCCGCATTATCTCAGGGTTTGAAACTTTTCAGCCCTGAGATGAAGAAGGCTGCACCAAAGCCTCAAGTGGTGGTGATGGACTTTCTTGAGCGTTACTTTCATGAGTTGTCTACAGTAAAGCAGACTACCATACAGACTAAGATGGCAGATGACAAGGTGTTTTTTCGCAAAGGTAAACCCTCAGACTTACATCAAGTCTGTGACAGTACACCATTCTCTATCAATTTGCTTGATCGCTATTATGAGGTAAAATGGATGAAGGGTGATGAACCTTTTGTTGATATAGTATTTCCTGCTCAGTACGACCTCTTATTAGGCCTAGAGAAAAACGTTGCACTGAAACAATTTAAAGATTTCATTCTTGCCTCACCTCCAAGAACTGAACAACTAGCAGTTCCTTCTAATCTGGAAAGAATAGGTGAATCCTTGTTCAAATCTCAGAATGACACTCTTGGATTGGTTAGTTTGACAGATGCTATATATTATAATAAGGTACGCGAGGACTATCTGCCAGTCTTTGATAGTAATCTTTTGGAATACTCAGCAGCCAATCTCTTTCATGGTTTGATTGCAAATAGAGACTATCGCATGTATGTTGAACAGTCTGTTTATGGTATGACTACAATCAATTACACTATTTCGCTTAGTCAGTGGCTGAACTATTGTGTGGAGTGGGGAATGAAAGTTTTTTTTGCTATTGAAGAAGTGCGTGAAGATGGCGTTTTGGCTTTAGTCATTGTTCAATGCAAGGAATTAGGTTGTCACCATCTGTTATCTGTTGTCATCCCAGATAAGTTTATCAATGACCAGAATGCAGTTTTGAAGGTTAAGATGACTCCCTATATTCCTGTTCACAATGTGAAGGATTTGTATCAGAAAGAATCTGAAACTCATAAAAAAGTAAAGTGGCAATGAAACGGTTTCTATTAGTTATATCATTTTTCCTCTTTTGTGTGTCGTTTAGCATGGCGCAAACGACAGCTTCAGATGTGGCTAAAAACATAAATAAGGTAAAACGTGACACTATGTTTATCTATGCCGAGGCAACGATGAAAGACCTAAACGAGGCTTATAATGGAGCTCGTGCCATCTTGGAAATGAAAGTCGGTGATTGGGTTCGAGAGCAACATCCCACAGAAGGTATTGAGGTATGCATTGTCAAGGCTAAAGAACACTTTATCCAACTAGAAACACGTAGAGGAGACTTTTATCGTGCTTTTGTATACGTGCGAAAGAGTGATATCCTGGCAGTAGCAGACAAAAGTGAGGTTACGGTATTTGAAGTGGCACCTGCCACTAAACCTAATCAGATTGAGGCTAAGCCTGCCATCATTGTAACAGAAGAAACACCACGGTTAGAAGAAAAACAAGAAGTATTAGTATTGACTTCAGAGGAAAAACAGATGAAGTTAATACGAAATTTCTATGATGTGGAGCCTTATATCAAAGATCTTAAGAGTAAGGGGAAACTGAATGCGTATGGCAAATATGCAACGATGCCAACGAATGAAGATTGCCATCTATTTGTCTACGACAAGCAAGGCAATATATCTGCAATACTTCGAAAAAGTGGTGCAATGCAGTACAATTTGAATACATTAAAGGAAGACAACATAAAGAATTACAAGAACTGTGGAGCTATCTGGTTCCAACTAAAATAACAAGACAATGAAAAAAATACTTTTTACTTTTATTATGGGCTTGTTTGCCATTTCTGGTAATGCAGATAATGTTTCTTTTTCTGTATCAGACGGAATAGACAACGCTACCATCAAGTCAAAGATAGAGAGTTCTGTTAGTAAGATGCTGACAGAGATTAATGCAGCCCAAGAGGCAGGCAGAAATCTTAATTTCTCTGCGATGGGAGTTGGCCAAAGAGTGCAGATGTCAATGGCAATGCTTTGGGAGAACTCACCCTTCAAATGTACAGATGATGACATTGTAGAACATTGCATCACCACGGGAACGGGATATCAAGTACGTAATATCCCTTTGGAAATGAAACCCACAGGCGAACGCGAATTTAATGAAGACGAGTATCAGGAGGCAGTTATCAGCTTTGACAAACAAGGCAATGTGGAGAGTTTTTATCTCAGTATCTCTATGAATCTCTATATGAATGTCATTAAGAGCAATCTGGAGTTGACAGACCTTCGTCGTCGCCAACTTATACTTGACTATGTAGAGCAGTTCCGTACAGCCTATAACCAGAAGGATATTAACTTCCTCAATCAGGTTTTCAGCGATGATGCGCTGATTATTACTGGTACAGTTATCCAACAAAAACATTCAGAAGGATTCTCAACCCCCAAGATTAAGTATAACAAGCAAACTAAGGAACAGTACATCAAGAACCTTCGTGGTGTATTTGCTCGCAATAGCTACATCAAGGTGACTTTTGACGAGATTGAGGTCATGCGTCATCCTGTCAACCCCAATTTCTATGGTGTCACACTTTTACAAGGTTGGACAAGTGGCAAATATCACGATGATGGTTATCTGTTTCTGCTTTGGGATTTCACTAACGAAAGTGCTCCTCAAATCCATGTTCGTACTTGGCAACCTGATAAGATTGGAGGTAAGCCTCTGCCAAAGGACGAAGTGTTTAGCTTAAGTGATTTCGATATCTAAAAAAAGTGATATGGTTAGAACTTTATTGTTTTTTACTTTCTTTCTGATTACGTCTCTTGCGAACGCACAGGAGATTAAGGTAAAGCTCATGGAGTATCTGCCAAACGACCTAGCTGCCCGTACACACCCACGTTCTGATGTCAACGGAGTGAATTGTGCACTGATTCGAGTTGTTGTACCAGCTGTTAAAGATATGAAGTTTGACGGATGGGTCGTAGGCGATTGTTCCTATCAACCTGGTGAGTATCAGGTATATGTCCCAGAAGGTGCAAAGAAGATAAAATTCCGCCATGAGAATTATGAACCAGGTGAGATAGTGTTTAACATGCCAATTCAGAGCCAATGCGTATATAAGGTCGTACTTGATATTCCAGACTTGACTAAGATATATGTGACTCAGAGCAGTGCTATGATAGCAGAAGGTAGTAGACTTTATGCACTACGAAAATACGAAGATGCCCGTCGGTCATATATGAATGCAAAGTCTGTTGACGATGTTGTAAAAGACCTTATCCCAACCATAGAAAGCAATATAGCCCAATGCGACACCTGTATTGCATATGAAAAATATGTACTTGGTGCTTTTGCAAAAATCAGAGGGTTAAAGGCTAAAGGTGGCGGTTCTCAGAAAGAACTTGTTGACTACGCCTCAGCTGCTATAGAATATCTTCAGGTCTTGAACAGATACAACCAGAGTGATTTTTATGAAGGTCGTATTGCACAATTAGAGAATCTCATTAAGGACTTGCCACTACAAGTATTGTTTACCATCGTCAAGTGGGTAAATAACGAGTCTGGCTTTTATGAGGCTGGAAAGCTTCCCAATGTAGAGGTGTGGGCATTTAATGGAGAAAATCCACCAGTACAAAAGGACTATGCCAATGACAAGAAGTTCAAGCAGATGATTGGAAAGTCGAATGAATATACCCAACTAGGCGTTTCTGACGCTGAAGGTCAGGTTGATATTCAATTGAATAGGAAGTCAATACCCACAGGATTATTTTTCCGCCCTATTGGTTATGACGATAAGATACGAATCCAATATATGGATTTGAAAGAACTTTTGAGTCAAAGCCAAGGAACCTATAATAAGCGTCGGTTCCGACTAAAGATGTTTTCATCATACTAAATACTATTTATAAACTTAAAACAAAAAAACTATGAAAAATTTATTTGTAAAGAGTCTCGCTGTTTTGGCCTTGATGGCTATGTCAACTAGTCAAGTGTCTGCTCAAGGTTTTCTTAAGAAATTAACTAAAAGCGCAGAAAAAGTTACGTCCTCCACTCCTGCTGATACGGCTTCTACTGATACTGCTGCTGTAAAACCATTGAAATGGGACATGATACCTGTTTATCATGCAGAGAAACGTACTGTGACTGGCTCAGATGGTAAACCATTGTTGAATGAGGATGGAACTCCTATGGTGCGTGTGTTGTTGGTTGACCAATTTAATAATGTACGCAGTCCGGAAGCTGTTAAGGAACAGCACAAGAAGCTTAATAAAGCCATTGGAAATATACTGCTGAAAGTCGGTGCAGGTGCTGCGGTTGGTGTAGCAGGAGGTCTTTTAGCAAGTAAAGGAAAAGGATCTGGAGCCTTGATAGGTGGAGCTGCTGGAGCTGTTGCAGGTCTTGCATTAAGTGCGAAAGACATCAAAGCAGCTAAAGCTCAGAAGAAATCACTTAAACAGCAAGAAGAGTTAATTGCAAAGTACCAAGCGAATTTCACCAACGAAGGAACACCCATTAATGCCTCTGTCGATGTCGAAAAGATTGAGGGATTAGAGATTAGCGAAGGTGTTTCTATGACTGCAGAAGCTCTGAAGACAGAACTTGAAAGTGCATCTTTCAACTCCTCTGACGAAAGTGCCTGGACGATTTAAGTATTTTATTTAAATAGGGCCTGATATACTTGTTAGTATAGACAGGCTCTATCTGTATGGTATGTGGTGGCTTTGCATTTTGGGGCCTATAAAGTAAAGTATAAATATGAGGACTATTTTAGTTGCATTATTTGTTAGTTTAGTTCCAATTTGTGGTTCTGCTCAAGACATTGAGGTGAAGAAGTTCGTGCCGATGGCGAAAGACCAGACGGCAGCATTGAGTCCAAGGAAAGATATCAATGGAAATGACTGTGCATTGGTGCTGGTTCGTACTCTTAAAATGGGAATGGAATTTGAAGGTTGGGTTGTAGGCGATATCGAGAATAAAGATGATACTTATTTTGTATATATGGCAAACGGTGCTAAGCACCTGAAGATAAAACATCCAGATTATCAAACAAAGTATATTTTATTTAATGAGTTTGGCGTTGGTAGTTTGAAAGGTGGAAACCGATATGAACTAATTGTTGAGGATGACACTAAAGATGTTATTCGTAAAATATATAGCTTAGGCTGGAACTTGAATGACATGGAAATCTCACCTAAAGTACAAACGTTCCTGAATATGTCTGCCAAAAGAGGCGATAAGAAAGCAATAATTGCTCTAACTCAGTTGTCGGGAAGGCAGAGTGAAAAAGACAAACAAGATGCAAGTGCTTTGCACTGGATTGAATTTTTGTTGTCAAAAGGCGATAGTTCTTTTCTAGACTCGATGCCCCCTAGGTTGATGTTGTTATATTCCGAGAAAATCAAAAGCGGTATTTGGAGCGGTAGTTCTAAAGTTGAAGCACCCATTGAAAGGGAATTGTATACGAAAGCAAGCGAATTTGAATTAAAAGCCTGCCTAAAAGGTTACAAAGAAGCTGGAGACTATTTATTCGTGGACTATCTCAAGGGCAATGGGCTCCCGATGTATAGCCGGAAGGTCTTGGATATATGCACAGACTCCGCCAATACTAATAACCTGAAAGCGATGGAGTGCTTGGGTCGAATTTACGAAAGAGGATTTTGTGAAACTGTTAATCTTAACATGGCAGCAGAGTGGTATAAGAAAGCACATGACTTATCTCCTTCTTCAATTACGAAATCCAACTTGTGTCGTATTTATGGGAATCCTTCATATAATATAAACAGCAATAATTTAGAATTTATTCGTAAGATGGCTGAAGAAGGATTGGCTGAAGCCAAATTTCAGATTGGTTGTATGTATGAAGAAGGAAGGAACTTCCCTCAAAATAGAGAGAAATCAATAGAATTATTTTCGCAAATATCACATCGAGGAGCGACCTATCACCTTGCCAAGTTTGCATTTGACCAAAAGGACTATAAAAAAGCAGAAAATCTTTTGAAAGGAATGATATTCATGCATAACGACGATAATAAATTCTTATATGAAGATGATGCATTGTTCTTATATGCTGTAACACGATATAATCTTTATACTTATTCTGATGCTAGAGTAAGCGTCCTTAGAACATTAAGTGAACTGTCTAAGAAAGGTTACCAGAAGGCAGCAGAATTCATTAAAGAAAATTACTAAAATTATTCGATATGAAAAAAATTATCTGTATGTTGCTTGTATTGTCAAGCGTTTCTGTTTTTTCACAGAAAGAGTTTAAAGTGGTTAATTTCAAACAGAGTTCTTCTGACATCTCTGCCCGTACCAATCAGCGTGAAGATCCTAAAGGTATTGCATGCGCATTAGTGAAGGTGCAAATTCCCATGAGAGACATTCTCTTTGATGGTGACGTAATTGGCGAGGTTTCACATAAAGTCAATGAGTATTGGGTGTATATGCCAGATAAGAGTACGAAATTGTTAATAAGAAAAGCTGGTTTTAGCCCATTGAATGTGGATTTTAAGAACTACAATGTTCCAATTCTTGAATCAAAAGGCACATACGAACTTTGCCTACTCGAAAAACAGGCAGAGGCTCCACAGTTGTATAATGATGGTATGATTGCACTTGCTAAGAATGATATGATTACGGCTTTTGACAAATTGCAAAGTGCCGCTGATGCAGGGTATGGAATGGCAAATTACCAATTAGGAAGTATGCAAGTTCAGCCGTATGAAGTTCCAGAGGGATATGAGTGGATAGAAGATCCTAATACAGCAGAAACGTATCAAGCGGCTTATGATTATTATAAAAAGGCAGCCGATGCAGGTGTACCTGAAGCATTGTTTGCATTAGGAGAATTCATTCAGAAATATAACGATACAAAAAGTATGGTTGCAAAATACCCCGAGGATGCAAAAATGGAACCTAATATATATGAAATTAATATTCCAAAGATTCTTTGTGAACCTAACAAAGCACTGGGTATGATTCGTGAAGCTGCTAACAAAGGGGTGGTTGAAGCTCAATATATGATGCTTGGTGATGATCAATGGTGTAAAGAAAATGCCAACAAAGGCAATGCCGTTGCACAATTTGGAATGGGATTAAGAAATGACTCTGAGTTATCGTATGAAGAATATTGGATGTTGGAATCGGCAGAAGTTAGTTCTTCTGAGAATTTTGGAGAAGCTGTAGAATGGTACAAAAAAGCTGCAGAAAATGGTCTTGACGCTGCACAGTGGAGATTAGGGGAAATGTATGCGAGAGGATTGGGCGTTGCCCAAGACATTAATAAAGCTATTGAATTAAGAACGAAGGCTGCAGAACAAGGAAATACCATGTTCCAATTTATGATGAGTGAAATGTATGCTACAGGAGGATTCGCTGATTATGCAACATATTCGTATCCTGATGGAGAAGTCTATAATGTTGAAATTCCGCTGGATGTGGAAAAAGCAGACAAATGGCTTAGAAGAGTAAATCACAAGCA
>ODAI011681103.1_pt1 | contig 12090 bp, 10 predicted proteins | sample 1539321 | NCBI WGS metagenome assembly ODAI01 (sample SAMN02144231, study PRJEB22623) | gut metagenome | biome: sheep rumen | host: Ovis aries | place: New Zealand
CATTCATTGATACGTGCCGACATAAATCTGTGCTTATAAATATGCCATCGTTTATCAATTTCAGGATAGTTTTTTAAAGCGTTTCTAAAATTCTTAAATACCCCCCTTCCTGAATGCATTGCACTCTGTAACTCTTCGCGGGCTAATGGAGCATGAAGATTATTTACAAATTCTTCACGCAGTCCAAAACCATCAGATGGTCCCCACTCAGGCAAACTGTAATATCTGTCATCATCCGGCGTATTGCCATCTGAATCAGAAATAACAAGCTGACCTTCTACTGCGTCGACGGAATATTCAACATCCTGGTTTTCCATGGCTGAGATTATCTCGTCTGTGAGCGAATCGGTCAGTTCGAATTGCATATACTACTTTGTTGGAAGTTCCTCTCGTTTTGAAACAATCTTGCTGATGAGGCCATATTTTACAGCTTCATCTGCATCGAGCCAGTAATCACGATCTGTATCTTTTGTAACCTGTTCAAGAGGTGTTCCTGTTGCTTCTGCGATAAGTTTATTCAACTTAGCACGGATTTTTTCCATATCCTTAGCGTAAATCTCAATATCAGTTGCTACACCACGCATCTGGCCAAGTGGCTGATGGATAAGATAGCGGCTGTTTGGAAGTCCGATTCTGCGCTCTGCAGGAACTGCAATAAGAATAAGTGTTGCAGCTGAAGCAATGAGTCCCATACCAATGAGATAAACTGGAGCTTTTACAAAACGGATTACGTCATAGATTGCAAAGCCGGCATCAACATCACCGCCAGGAGAGTCAATATACATATAAATTGGAGATTTTGAATCTTCTGCATCAAGAATAAGAAGCTGTTTTGCAATTGCATCTGCAAGTTCTTTGTTTACTTCGCCGGTAAGAACAATCTGTCTTGTCTTAAGGAATCTATCCGAAAAAGGATCAGGCATTTTCTGCTTTTTTTCATCATCCTCATCATCAAAACGAGGGCTAGTATAAATTGATTTTAAGTTCATACTATAAATATACTAGAAAATCCTTCTGTTTTCAATTGAAAAAACTGTTAGTCAGGCCGAAGAAATGTTTGTGATTAGAAAAAAAATAAATTGTTTTATTGAAGTTTCTGTCATATAATATATTATTGACTAAAACGTTTTAATAACAGGAGATTGAGAATGAACGTACATAACTTGATGGAAGATGTAGTAATTAAGGCTGTAAATACCCTTTACGATCGTGTGAAAGGAGAAAATGTTACATGGCTTACCTGCGATTGCGAAAACTGCCGGCTTGATACTGTAAGTTACGTCCTCAACCGCATTCCTCCAAAATATGTAGTTTCTGGTCGTGGTGTTACCCACAACGCTGAATACCTTGCAAGTTCTCAGCTTCTTGCTGATATTGATTCACTTGCTCTTGAAGGTATGCGCACTGTAAGTTCTACAAAGCGTCCTTTCCATACAGAAAACCGCGAAGACTGTACAATTCAGGCTAACGGAAATAAGACAAAGCCAGCTTACAACTTCTTTACATTTATGGGCGTTGTTCTTGATGGAAACACATTTGAGCCTGTTACAGACGCAAAAATCACTTTGAAATTAAACGGCAAACCTGCCGAAATGGTTGATAAAACCTGGTCTAACCCATTTACTCTTGTACCTAGTACAAAGGGTGTTTACTCTTTCTGGGTAAAATCAATTCCTGCAAAGAAGAGTGGCGAAAGAGAGTTCTTTAATTTCAGTATTGAGATTGAAGCAGACGGCTATTCTGAATCTGTATATCACTTTGAAGTACCTATCATGAGTGAAGATTCTGTACGCCAGACTCTGGATTCTACTTATACTCTTAAGATGAAGGATCTTGTGATCTTTAAAAAGTAACATCTTATCTTATTACTATGGTTTCGATACGACACTTTGTGTCTACTCAACCACCGCGGTGGTCGAGTGCCGCGATAGCGGTGTATCGAGACCATAATCTTTTCAATAATCTTCATTTTTCCTAGAGATTTTTACAATAAAATTACATTGCATATTAATGCTTTGCGTGCTACAATTTGTAAAACGTTTAACTAGAAAAAAATCAGAGGACTTTATTATGGATTCTATCATTGTAAATGCAGATCTCGACGGCAGCAAAATCAGCCGCGACATCTACGGACACTTCAGCGAGCATCTTGGCCGCTGTATCTATGGCGGATTCTGGGTTGGAAAAGATTCAGACATTCCTAATATCGACGGCTACAGAAAAGACGTTGTAGAAGCTTTTAAGGAACTTGAGATTCCTAACCTTCGCTGGCCAGGCGGATGTTTTGCTGACGAATATCACTGGAGAGATGGAATTGGCCCTTATGAAACACGTAAGCGCATGATTAACACTCACTGGGGCGGAGTTGTAGAAGACAACAGTTTTGGTACACACGAATTCCTCGGACTCTGTGAGCTGCTTGGTTGTAAGCCTTATGTAAACGGAAACGTAGGAAGCGGTACTGTTCAGGAAATGTCTGAATGGGTTGAATATATGACTTTCGGCGGAGAATCTCCAATGAGTAAGCTCCGTGAAGCAAACGGCCACAAAAAGCCTTGGAAGCTTCCACTCTTCTGTGTAGGAAACGAAAACTGGGGCTGCGGTGGAAACATGAAGCCTGAATATTATGCAGATCTTTACCGCCGCTATCAGACCTACGTTCGCCAGTATGGCAAAGATAAGATTTTTAAGATTGCCTGTGGTCCTAACTCTTCTGATTATAACTGGACTGAAGTTCTTATGCGTGAAGCGGGCAACCTTATGGACGGTCTTTCACTTCATCATTATACAGTTGAACCTGACTGGAACGGACGAAAACCAGCCTGCGACTTTACAGAAAAAGACTGGTACCTCACAATGCGTAACGCAGGCTTTATGGAAACACTGGTACGTCGTCACGATGAAATCATGACTAAGTATGACCCTGATAAGCGTGTTGCCCTGGTAGTTGATGAATGGGGTACATGGTTCGCCGTAGAAAAGGGAACTAACCCTGGCTTCCTCTATCAGCAGTCTACAATCCGCGATGCTCTTGTAGCCGGAATTACTTTGAACATCTTTAACAATCACTCTGACCGTGTTCGTGTTGCAAATATTGCTCAGGCTGTAAACGTTCTTCAGTCTCCTGTTCTTACAGAAGGCGCTAAGATGATTAAAACTCCAACCTGGTATGTATTCCACATGTACAAGCCACACATGGATGCAACTATGCTTACTTCACGTGTTGCTTCAAATCAGATTGGACCAAAGGATGCTCGTATTGATTCTGTTACTGCTTCTGCTTCACACAAGAAGAATGTTTATACTGTAACTCTCACAAACGCAGAACTCAGCGGTAAAAAAGAAATCAATATTACTCTTGCTGGCCTTAAGGGCAAAATTAAAGACGCAAGTGCTACAATCCTTACATCAAAAGAAATGCATGTATGCAACACCTTTGATAAACCAAACGAAATCAAAGAAAAGGCTCTAGAAGTTAAACTTTCAGGTGCTAATGAAATGTTCATTACAGTTCCTGCAATGAGCGTTGTAACAGTTTCAATTACAGCATAAACTGTTAATGGATTGCTTCGTCGCTACGCTCCTCGCAATGACGATGCTTATGTCATTGCGAGCCCGCAGGGCGTGGCAATCCATATATGCATGATTATATGACCCCCTGCCCTGTATGCGATAACATGGAACATCTTTCCGCAATGGATATGACACCCGAACTGGTGGCCGAAATGGCTGCTGCCGAGCCGGTGTCTGACTATGCAGGAGATAAACTTGTAGAAAAAAGACTTGAAATCTGCGGGGCCTGCCCCAGACTTATAGGTGGCATGACCTGTCAGGACTGCGGCTGTTTTGTACAGTTCCGCGTAAGGCACAAAACCGCAGCCTGTATAAATGGAAAATGGTAAATATGGATTGCTTCGCTACGCTCGCAATGACAAATAAAGCTCGTCATTGCGAGGAGCCCGCAAGGGCGACGTGGCAATCTACAATCAGGAGAACTCAATGAATAAAAACGCAGTAGCCCCACAGCCGCCAATGGGCTGGAACAGTTATGACTACTACAACACAATGGTAAACGAAGAACAGGTTCGTGCAAATGCTGAATATATGGCAAAAAATCTCAAGCAGTATGGCTGGGAATATGTTGTAATTGATATTCAGTGGTCTGATCCAAATGCCGGAGACAGAAATGCCGATGGTACTCAGTATATTCCGTTCAGCCGTTTCTGTATTGATGAATATTCACGTCAGATTCCGGCCCCTAATCGCTTTCCGAGCAGTGAGGGCGGCAAAGGTTTTAAGCCGCTCGCAGATTACATTCACTCTCTGGGCCTTAAGTTTGGAATTCACATTATGAGAGGTATTCCCCGCTTTGCCGCCCATGAACACTTAGCAATTAAGACTAACGACGGTTCTAAAGCAACTGCAGATATGGTAGCAAATCCGTACTCGGTAAGCCGCTGGAACCCGGATATGTATGGAGTAGATTACAAACGCCCATATGCCCAGGACTACTACGATTCAATTTTTGAGTTGTACGCTGAATGGGGTGTAGATTTTGTAAAAGTTGATGATATCTGTAACACAAACATGTATCCTCACAACCCCTACTCTGCTGAAAAAGAAATTGAGATGATGGCTAAGGCTATCGAAAACTCCGGCCGTTCTATGGTTCTTTCTTTGAGTCCTGGACCTGCCGTAATTGAAAAAGCGCATCACTATGAAAACTTTGCAAACATGTGGCGTATTACAGATGATTTCTGGGATGACTGGAAACTTCTTAAAGCTATGTTTGAGCGCTGCGAAGTATGGCAGAAGCACACTGGAGACGGTAACTGGCCGGACTGCGACATGCTTCCAATGAACCGCCTTGGCTGGGGCTGGGCTGCACCTGGAACTCCGGAAGAAAAGCGCGGCTGGTACAGCAAGTTTACAAAAGAAGAAACCCGCACAATGATAACTCTGTGGAGCATTTTCCGTGCTCCTCTTATGATTGGAACAGATCTTCCTCAACTGGATGATTTCAACCTTAGCCTTCTTACCAACGAAGAAATTCTTGCAATGGATAAGTGTCCTAATCAGGCAGAACAGCTTAGCAGCTCATGTCATGATGATGTAGTTGTATGGCGAAATATTACTGATGATGGTCACGCTTATTATGCTTACTTCAACTTAAGCGAAGAAAAACAGACTGTTACTATGAATGTTGATGAGAGTGTAAAGGGAGCGGTAATCCGCGACTTGTGGCAGCGCAAGGATCTGGGAGAAGAAGTTACCTTCACCCTTGAACCTCACGCATGCCGTGCGTTTAAGATTTAGAACTTTCCGCCACCGAGAGTGGCTGAAAGCTTAAATGAAACTGTTGGATTAGTTTCGAAATCTTTAAATGAAAGTGCTGGTCCTAAACCAAAGGACATATCTTTTACTGGAGAATATCTGAGCATAAGATTTGCTGTAAGAGAAGGCATTAAACCAGATGCTTCTTTTGCAGCTGATTCAAGCTGCTCTTTTGTTGCATACTGTGCTGCTTCCGGATACATTTCAATAATATCATCTATAGTTGCATCCTTATGTCCAAAATTTGCCATTGCAAAAAGGCTCAGGCTTAAATCAGGATTCTTAAACAAATCACCCTTGTTTGCCATCAGCGCAACATTATGACCATACATTGAAATTTTCTTTGTAAAGTCTACATCATTTCCTTCGAAATAATACTGTGCTGCAAGATTAATTTTAGGCTCTTTCCAGTAATAGCTGAAACCTGCAGTTGCCTGGAAGATATTTGTTTTATCATCCCAGTCTGTATTTTTCTGCCACTCAGAAAATGCACCATAACTGTATACAAACTCACCAAAGAAGCTGACTTTTTTAAGACTTCCTGTTGCTGTAAGCATTGCCTTTGGAGCATTCTGATATTTCCATAATCCACCAAGGCCAAGTTCCCAGTTACCGATAAGAATATCGGCTTTACCGGCAAGAGCTGTGTCGCGTGCATAACTTTCTGCTGTCTGATTATTGAAGTTTGTTGAAGGAATTACGTAGAACCAGAGACAGTTCTGTGTTCCAGGGAATACAATCTGTGTACGAAGGTTCAGGCTTCCATCAACCTGCTTTTCAGGATTCTCTGGATCAATTGATGAAGAGTTAATCATGTCTGATACAGGGCTGAAGAAATATCCTGCACCCCAGGTAACGGTATGAATACCAAAGCGGAAGAAGGCTGTGTCTTTTACAGAGAAATCTGTAAAGAGTTCCTTGAGCTTAAACCAGTTTTTAATATTTGTTTCTGCAGAAGTAGCAAACTGAAGTTTTGGCAGTCCAAAGCCAAAATCAACTGGTGTAAACTTGAGTTCTGTAGTTGCCTTATCTTCAAACGGATAAGCAAATCCAAACTTGGTATACATGCGGAGTGTTTCTGTTGGACGTGCGTCTACAGAAAGCATGGCGCTCAAATCTGGAGTAAAGGTTGTGTTGTGAATATTGTCGCCAAGGTCTTCGTTATCTGGTCCCCACAAAATTGTATTTGTGGAAATACCTGCGTTAAGACTTCCGCCAACTTTGATTGAGCCGGTGTCAAAAAGAACACCCTTGCTCAAATCTGTTTTTGCAGAAACATCTGCAACCTCTTCAATGCTATCATCACCAAAGAAATCATCATCACTGCCAAAGAGATCGTCGTCGCTCTGAGCAAAGAGGCCAAAAGAAAGAAATAAGATGGATAAAATTAATAGTCTTTTTTTCATGTGTATCTCCAAAATAAGTCATCACGAGTTTAGAACCATGGATTGCTTCGCTACGCTCGCAATGACGTAAAGTTCCTCGCAATGACGGAGTTGGGGCTAGTTCAAGCCCTCGAGGTAGGCTTTTGTAAAGATCTTATCTGGAAGTGTATCGAAGGTGAGGTCTGAAATAACCTGCTGAGTCTGTTCACCCTTGTTCAACTCGTCGCGGATAATTGCCTGTGTTGAAACATAACCTGCTGGTACCTTTGAATACTTTGGAAGCAGGATTGTACGCATAAGGCGGTCTGAGCCAGAAAAATCTTCTTCCTTAAGAAGCAATGCTATATCTGTGCGGATGTAGAATTTTGATTTTGCATAAGAAGGCTCGCTTGTTTTTGCCTTAAGTGTAATGATATGAACAGGATACTTTCCAAGAGTTCCTTCTTCATATGCTTCAACTTCATAATTGTTGCGCCACTTCTGCTTGCTCTGCTCAACATCATCAAGTTTAATGTCTGAATCACCAAGGGCTTCCTTAATAGAAGTATGTGTGAACTTACGGCTGATTGGATCATAAGACCAGATGTTATCATCGTTACGAAGGTAGCCAACACCCTTATCTGCTTCTGGGAAAAGCTGAACGATTGTCATAAGCTTTGCATCTGTGCGTTCAAAAATCTTGTACTGAAGATTTTCCTTTGGCTTTCCAGGCTTTTCAACAACAAGTGAAACTGTTGCAGAATAGTCGCCGTGATAGGCAAGAACATCTTCTGTGGCTTCCATAATCTTAAAAGCCTTTTCTGCAACGTCAGAGGAAACCTGAGCAGTTGCGGCTGTAACAAAAATTGTAAGGGCTCCAAGTAATGTTAGTATCTTTTTCATTTATTCAACTCCTTGTTATGGTGGTTTCGACCCTTCGACCCGGCTCAGGGACCGCAGGCTCAACCACCGGTTATTTAACTGTACGCAATGCTTCGGCTGGGCTCATTCTGGCGGCCTGCTTTGCACTGCCTAATACTGCTAAGCTGGTAAGAACAATCAGAATGACATACTGAATTATAATTGAAACAGGCGAGAGACGGAAGGTAAAGTGTCCCTTCTGCAGGAAGAACGAAAGTGCTTCATTATCAATGTAAATACAGTGAACTATTGCCATTACGATTACAGCAAAAATTAATCCTGCAAGTGCACCGATGACACAAAGAATTACAGCTTCGTTTGTAAATACATGGCGAGTATCTTTTCCACCCATACCAATTGCGCGCATTGTTCCAATTTCGCGGATTCGTTCATACAAAACCATGCGGTAAGTATTTGAAACACCGACCATTACAATCAGCAGAATTACAATAAGAATTACTGTTGTAACAAGGTGTACAATATTGAGAACAGTCTTTATCTGAGGAATTTCATCGTAGAGAGTTTCAACTCCATACATAACGCCCTTCCATTCATTTTCCGGCTTCCTTGAATCAATCTGTTTTTCAATACCTTTTCCGATGTTTGTAGGATTTGTCTTCATTGCAAGTGCACGGTTTGTTACATTGATTTCAGGATTCTTTTCGTGATCCTCGCGGATTCTGGCTTCAATCATCATAGCAGCCTTTGTCTGTGCATTATTGTCACGAAGGTAAATTGAGAACATTGAGTAACCGCCCTCTGGCATTTCAATTATTTCATTTACATCTTCAATATCTGCATAAGCCTGCATTGAGTTAACAAAGCTGTTTGACTTTAAGATTCCGGTGATTGTCATATCAGCAAAGGTGTTCTGTCCATAAACTGTATAAGTAGAATAGATGATTTCATCGCCTACCTGGAGATTCAGGGCATCTGCCGTCTTATCACTGATGATAAGTCCATTCTTAACGTTGAGATCTACTCCACCGCTAACAAACTGGAAAGAATCTTTAAGAAGTTTCTCTTCAAGGTCGCGACCGTAAAGCTGGAGTGAAGTTTTCTTTCCATTGAAAATTGCAGTTCCGCCAGACATTGTAAAACATGAATAATATTCATATTTGATGTCTAATTCATCTACGATATTCTTGATGTAATCTCTGTCACGAACAATATTTACAATATGAACTTTTCCATCTGCTGTTTCAGGATTTTTCCATTCAAGTCCCTGACAGATTACATTTCCACCAACAAGCTGAGTAATCTGATTTTCGAGATTACCAACCATTCCAGATGTGAGTCCGTCGATAGCTGTTACTACAAAAAATCCGAAAGCAATTGCAACTGCGAGAATGGAGTTACGTCTTTTATTTCTTGTAAGATTTCGACTTGCAACTTTAAGATTTCGTTTTGCACTTCTTTTCTTATCTCGTACTGAGTTTATGAGTGCAAGTAATAATTTTTTCATTTCCTACTCCTTGCTGAGAGCCTTGATAGGTGTGATTCGGAGCGCAGATTTAACTGGATATCTGTTGCTCACGACACTTCCCAGAAGTGCTACTATAATTGTTGTAAGAATAATCTTAGGTGTCGGGCTAAAGTGAAGCAGACCGCCGCCGAGAATCATTTTTGCAATTGAGTTTGTAATTGCGATGTTGAAAGAGTTAAAAATCAACATACAGATAAAGGCAAAGATGATACCCGCAAAGGCTGAAAGACTTGTAAGAATAATTGCTTCGGAATAGAAGAGCTTCTTTACAAACTTCTTTTCTGCACCAATTGCACGCATTGTACCAATTTCGCTTGTACGTTCAATTACTGAAACTACCATTGTATTCATGATGATGATGAATACTACAATCGCAAGAATTACGATTAACAGATTAAAAATAAAACCAATTCCTTCAACTGTTCCTGAATAAGAATAAGCGGCTCTTTTCCAGTCCATTGCAAGGGCATTTATACCTTCTTCCTTAAAGCGCTTGTTGAGCTGTGCAACAAGCTTTTTATCGGCACGAGGATTATCTAGCTTTGCAAGAACAAACTGCCATGCACCGTCATCTGTCTTGTTCAACTCATCACGAAGGCTTGTGTCTCCAAGGATGCTGTCAAAATCATTTGTACTTCCAAGAATACCTGAATCATCTTCAATATCTCCAAAGAAATCATCACTAAAGAAATCATCCTCTGACATATCTGAAATTGAAAGGTCTACGCTGTCTGGAAGTTCCTGACTGAAGGAGTTTGCGTAAGTAAGCTCTGCAAATGCGCGGGCAAGTCCCGGCTCACAATATACGCTCTGGAACATAGCAGAATATTCATTGGCAGGCTTAAAGATTCCTACAACTTTACCTTCACGAATTACACCACCCATGCTGGCAAGAAGAACATCGTCTCCAACTTCAAGCGGTTTGTTCCAGGTTTTTACAAAGCCTTCAACAACACGTGTGTCTACGATAACTTCATTAGAACCCGGTGTAGGATAATGACCTTCAATCATTTTCAAGTCCGGGAAGAGTTCCCAGAAAGTTCCAGATTCTCCAGCAAAGAGCATAGAGATTGGAAGATCCATAATACCAAGGTCTTTATCATCATCCTGAAGAACAGAGAAATCAATTTCTGTGTCCTTAGAAAGAATTACCTGAGCAGAAATCAGTTTTGACTGCTTTTTAATTCCATCTGTTTCTGCAAGAATCTTTTCGATTTTTTCGATATCTGTAAGAGCTGGAATCTGAGGAACTTCACCAGTGATTGTTGTTGAGTTCACACCAAAAACATCTATAGTTGTACCTTTTTCAGGGATTACCGAAATTGCAAGGTCGCCGGTAACATTTGCCCTGAAGTCTTTTTCAAGTCCGCGGTTAACTGATTCAAGGAAGGAGTTTCCCATTATTACAATTGCTACACCAAAAAGAATAAACATGGAAATAATGAGAGTTTTAGACTTGTGTTCCTTGAGGTTGCGCAGAGCTAATTTGATTATATCTTTCATCGCTGCACCACCTAGATCTTGTAGATATCTGAGCCCTCTTTGTGCTCGTCGTTGATAACCTGACCGTCAAGAATGTGAACTACATGATTACACATATCTACAATTCGTGAATCGTGTGTAGAGAAGATGAAGGTAGTCTGAAGTACAGGATCTTTATTAAGAGACTTCATAAGTTTAAGAATCTGTTCTGAGTTCTTAGAGTCAAGGTTTGCTGTAGGTTCATCTGCAAGAATCACAGGAGCCTTTGTTACAAGAGCGCGGGCAATTGCAACACGCTGACGTTGTCCACCAGAAAGTTCGTTTGCCTTGTGGTTCTTCCATTCTGTAAGTCCAACCTTTTCAATAAGATAGTTAATCCATTCTTCTTTCTGCTGCTTTGTAAAATCATCTACAGGGCTTTTTGAATTAGGATCTTTTGATTCAAGAAGAAGTGGGAATTCAATATTTTCATAAACATTCAAAACCGGAATAAGGTTGAAAGTCTGGAAAATAAAACCAATATGTGAACGGCGTAGTGCAGTAATTCTGCGGTCAAGCTTTGAAGGAATAGCAACACGAACCTTCTTTTTCTTTCCGTCCTTTTTATCAGGACCGGCAGAAGACCAGCGGGTATTGATTATTTCTGTATCTTCAAGGTTCACTCCGTCATAAACGTTTGTACCACCAATTATGATTGTTCCGTCACTTGGAAGATCAATAAGACCAATCATGTTTAAGATTGTTGATTTACCAGAACCAGAAGGTCCTGATACTGCTGCAAATTCTCCCTTCTCTATATCAAAGGAAACTCCACGAACGGCTTCGATTCTCTCTTTTCCGAGAGGATAAGATTTGTGCACGTCTTTTAAGCTAACAACTGCCATTTTTTCATACTCCTTTTAGCGTATTTTACGTATTATTGTATTAAGTAAATAATACAGATTGAAACAAATAGTGTCAATAGATTTAATACTATTTAAACAATTGAGGTTTGGAAAAATGTTACTGTAACTTTTGTGAAAAAAAATGAAGATCGTAAAAGTTGGCTCCCGGTTGTGATTCATGAGTCAAAAACGCGCAATAATGCGCTAGACGTTGTTTGTGGCATAGAAACTATTTTAATGCCGCTCACGCGGCATCCACAAACAAAGTCTTTTTGACTCATGCCTCACGCCCTCGCGCCAAATTTTCAGCATACTAATTCAATATAGCAGTGTATATTTTTTTCACACACCTAAGCGAGGTTCTTTTTACCCCACTGTTGTATTAAATCTTTTGGTTCTTTGGCTAATAACAACTTAACCAATAATAAGTTTGTTTGGGAGAAGACATTCTGCATCAGTTCCTGCTGGTCGGTTGTGAATTTGCTTAATACATAATCTGCAACAGAAATGTTTGGGTTGTCGGGGCGGCCGATGCCAAAACGCAGACGGAAGAAGTCTGGAGTGTTCAGTACGGCTTTGGTTGAACGAAGGCCGTTGTGACCTCCGAGGCCGCCGCTCC
>ODAI011899187.1_pt1 | contig 12088 bp, 10 predicted proteins | sample 1539321 | NCBI WGS metagenome assembly ODAI01 (sample SAMN02144231, study PRJEB22623) | gut metagenome | biome: sheep rumen | host: Ovis aries | place: New Zealand
AGCGCCGCGTCATATCATGAATTCTGGTTTTATCGTCCTGCTCATGCGCCATGGCCGGCAGGAGCACACTATCGATTGAAGAATTAATATTGGTGATTATAATCGTCGGAAACTTATCCCCTTGATTGTAATAAGCCAGATCCGCTCTCGAATAAATGCGTCCGATCAACAGCTGCCTGAGATTGTTGTATCCTGTGTCCAATAACGTTGACGCCAATAGTTTCCATCCATACGAAAACATAGTACTAAGTCGAGTCAGTGAAAATTGCTTTCGTGGTCGCCACGGAACTGTTATCCATAAAATCAATGTGTCGACAGTAAGATTGAATAGCTGCTGGGCAATTAGAGCCCACACTCCAAAACCATTGAGTGCCATTGCTATGCCGATTACAGCCGCTCCAAGTGTTCCCCCAAGTGTTGCAAAAAAGAATTTTTTGAACAGCATGTTTCGAGAAACATAGGCCTGCTGAACATTCTTAATTCCCGATACAACAATCGTTAAGCTCAACACACGGATATAAGGGATAAGATGAGGATCCCGGTAAAACCCTGCAATTGCAGGCGCCAAAAACCACATTACTAAGTAAAGAAAACTGCAAAATGCGATGTTTACATAAAATACTGTGGAAAAATCTATGTCATCTGCATCTTTCTTTTGGATCAGGGCGTTTCCAAGTCCACTATCCACGAACACCTGCATGATCGTTGTAAACACCGTGATCAATGCAACTGTACCGTAAGCATTTGGCTCTAATATCCTTGCCAATACAATGGAGACTACAAATGATACTGTCTGTGCACCCATTCTCTCCAGGAGCCTCCAAAGAAACCCCGATATCACATTTGTATTTTTATAAATGTCCATTCTACTTCCTACATGCCATTATGATTTCACAAATCCGATCGACCGTATCGCTCTCTAAATCAGCGTACAAAGGCAATGTAAGTACTCTTTTGCTTACGTGTAGGGCTACTGGAGTCTGTGATATATCATATTGTCCATGAAAACACTCAAAAGCGCTTGTAATTGGATAGAAATACTTGCGAGCAAATATGCCGTTGCTCTTTAGCCTTTCAAATATTTCGCTTCTACTTGCTCCAAATCTTTTTTCATCAACAACAATAGGAAAATAAGCGTAATTACTTTTGACATCTTTCTGAATCGGGTTAAACTGGAGTCCGTCAGCATTCGACAGCCTGTCCCGATATTGCTCAACTATGGTTTTCCTTTTGGATATTTCTTCTTCTATGTGACGCAAATTACATAAGCCCATAGCTGCACAGAATTCATTCATTTTTGCATTTGCACCCACATTACGAACCTCTTCATATCCGTGAATGCCGAAGTTTTTCAAATCTTTTAACTCAGCCCCAAGATGAGGATCTTTAAAGGTTACTGCACCGCCTTCTATGGAGTTAAACACTTTTGTAGCATGAAAGCTAAAGCAAGAAGCATCGCCATAGCTGCCAATCCCTTTGTCCTTGTACGTCTCGCCAAAAGAATGGGCAGCGTCATAGATGACCTTTAACTCATATTTTTTAGCCAGTCTGTCAATCTCCTCCACGTTGCAAATGTTTCCATAAACATGTACCGGTAAAATTGCACATGTATTATCTGTTATAAGTCTTTCGATTTTGTTTACATCAATCGTGAACGTTTCCGGATCAATATCACAGAAGACAGGCGTCAAACCGTTTCTTACAATTGCATGCGTTGTAGAAGCAAAAGTATACGGCGTTGTGATTACTTCACCATGCAGATTCAATGCCTGAAGTGTCATTTCCAATGCCATATGGCCATTGGTTAAAAGAACCGTATGATCCACCCCAAGGTAGCTGCAAAGTTCTTTTTCCAATGTTTGATGTTTCATTCCCATATTCGTAAGCCATTTGGATTCCCAAATATCTCGAATCTCATCCAAATACTCATCGATGGTAGGCATAGAAGGCCGTGTTACTAGTATTGTTTCAGACATCAATTCATCCTTTCTTTATGCACTTGCCAATCAATAGCATTGTGTACCCTACAACATAAATCACTGTGCGCTTAAATATGACCCTTTTTTTAACCAAACGCCGGAATTCCGGAGTACTGACAAGTACATCAAATCTTCTTTCTATACGGGCAATTTCAAATCTCTTAGGTACTAACATTCGCTGTACATATGCACTATATTCATGATTACTGTATTCATCGAAATCTGTCAGTCCTCTAACAAATCCTTCACTCACTTTATAAGCAAACTGAGGGTCCGCTTTCACTCTGGACATGAATCCGCCGCTCTCCATTGTGTACGTAGTCATGACTCTGTCTATATAGTAAGTAGCACCCTTAAGGCCAAAATACAGATAAAGCGGAAGGTCCCCTACTCTGAAGAATTTGGAAGGAAATCCTGTTGTTTTAAAGTCCATATATTCTTCAAACAGTTGTTTTTTCACCATAAAGGCGCTTAAATGAAATGGCCAACTGTTTTCATCCAGAGTCATATCCATGAACTCTCGAGTCGTAATGATGCCTTCCTCAATCTTCATCATCGGAAAATGAAGGTCCATTTCACTTCCTTCAGCATCAACGCTATTAGTGGCATGAACACATAGAACACATTCCTTATGTTTTTCTAATATATCGACTTGCCTCTGAAGCTTGTTCTCATCGCACCAATAATCATCGCATTCACATTCAACAATGTACTTTCCGCTGGCTTTCGGAAATAGATAATTTTTGACAATATCTTTTCCTTTTGAATACTGATTTTCTTCCTGCAATATAGGAATAATTAAATTCGGAAATCTCTCGGAGTATTCCCGGATTATGTCCTGTGTTCCATCCGATGAAGCATCGTCATGAATGATAATCTCATACTTAAAACTCGTCTTCTGTCCTACTATACTATCGAGGCAACGCCTTATGTATTTCTGGTGGTTAAAAGCCACACATAGGACAGATACCATAACTTCTTCACATTGCATTGTCGATATCCTCTTTGATCAAGGTAGTTTCGCAATTTTTGTTGTTCCAACCAATGCATTATTCTCTTGATAAAACTTCCGGCTTTGTACTTTTGGTGTACTCTTATACAGATCTAACGTTTGCTTTACAACCTCATCCCAGCCCGCTTTAGAATCCACAAATTTTCTTACCTCTACTCTGTATTTTTCAACTACAGAAGGATTATCAATCAGATACTGCATTGCACTCTGCAGTTTTTCAACATCTTCAGGTTCTACCAGAACGCCGCAATCTCCAATAACCTCGCGGCATTCCGGAATGTCTGATGTGACGCAGCAGTTGCCATAGCTCATTGCCTCCAGCAAGCTCAAAGGCATGCCCTCTAGCTTAGAAGGGAGTACGTACAAATACGTGTTACTCATTAATTCACTATAGAGCTTCCCTTTTACGAATCCAGTGAAAATGATTCGAGAATCTTCTTGGGCAAGTTCATGTAATCTACAAATATACTCATCTGTGGCTGAATCCGGTCCCGCTAAAACCAGCTTTTTATTTGTGTTCAGTTTTTTGAAAGCTTCAATGAGAACGTCCGCCTTCTTCTCAGGTACCAGTCTTCCGAGATAAAGAATGTAATCATCCTTCTCCAGGCCATATTGGGAGCGGATCACATCGGGACTTTCCGGCTCCGGACATTCTGTTCCGTTCGGAATGTAAACCGTTTCGCGATTGTACTCCTTCAGGAAATACTGTTCCATGTCATGGCTGAGCACAATGATCTCATCCGCGTAATTGGCGGCAACCTTCTCACCGTAATGGATGTACTTGCGGGCAAAACCATGCCACTTGTCACGCTTCCAGTCCAAGCCGTGAATCGTAACTACGATCTTTTTCCCGAACAGCTTCGGGATCCAGCAAAATGCCGCAGGACCTTCTGCGTGAATATGTACGACATCATAAGGCCCAAAAGCCGCCTTTAAAGCTGCCCAGAATGATGAACTTGCTGCGGCAAGGCCTTTCTTATCAATGGTGGGAACTGTCTCCAGCTTCACTCCATGATATTTGCCATCTACGATTTCCTGATGGTTTTCAAACAGGTCATGATCTCCTCCTCTATTGAGGCAGGTAACGTCATGTCCCATGGCTGCCATCCTTACAGTCATTTCCTGAACAACTACTTCAATTCCACCTTCTCGTGACGGAATGCTCTTGTGTCCATAGACTGCAACTTTATAATTGTCATCTCGTTTCTTAGAAAGCTTCATAACCGCCCTCTGCTTCTTTAGTACTGTGTCAACGGCTGCTGATACCTGAGTTCCTGCAGTTCTCTTTGCAGTTCCTCGTTTCCAAACGGCTTCGTCAGATACCCACTGTATTTCATCTTCATGATCAGCGCTGCGTAGTCCCAAGCCGGTGCAGCCGTTTCAAAAATGACGTTTACAGATGGATTCATCTCCTTCACTCGCTCTGCAAGTTCAATTCCTTCACCTTTTCTTCTCTCGAAATCGATTTCTGTGATGAGTACATCACACCCCATTTCCCTAGTACGCTGTATTACATCCTCTGCATTTTTACAGAGAAGCACCGTTGAAGCCGGCATGTGCTTTTTGATGATGCGTTCCAACCGCAACAGAGAAATCGGACTCGGATCTGCGCAAATAATTGTCATAAAATACCTCTAACAAATAGTTAATTGTTCTTTTGCTCATACAACTTCCTTTCTTTCGCTTTTCACAATTCCCATTTTGTTTGCCTTTATTTCAGGTAAGTCAATGCTTATTCTCCTGTAATTAAAGAGACATTTGTTTATTCATCACGAATTCTTATTAAACCTAAGTTCTGTGAGTTCTTTTTTCAGTTCATCATTCATATATGGCTTTGTCAGATATCCGCTGTATTTCATTTTCATAACTAATGGTGCGTATTCCTTGTAAGGGGCAGCTGTAACAAAAATGACATTAACTTCTGGCATTATATTTTCAATCTTTGTCGCCAGCTTTATACCTTCTCCTTTATCCCTGCCAAAATCAATTTCAGTTATGAGAACATCACATCCTTTTTTACTTGCGATTTCTAACGCTAACTCAGGTTTGCTGCATAGATGAATCACAGATTCCGGAAGAATACTCTTAACTTTTCTATTCAATCCATACAGCAATATAGGATTTGGCTCTACGCAAATTACCCGCATAACAACTCCTCTAAATAAATAAATAAATAGATGCGAAAACATGTTTTTACCTAATACTCTTTTTATTAATCATGATTTTACTGGTCCCTGCGTACACTACTGTATGTTACGTTTCCCCGTCTGAAAGCTGAAAACCTTCCGAACTTCTGTAGGAAACCAGGCGCTTTCACAATACTGTATTATGAAATTTCCGGGTTTTAAGTACAAAAAAGAGCTGGCAGGCCATACAGGCCTACCAGCTCAAAAGAGCATTTATAGCACACATTATTTCTACTTAAATGAATGGACGCCAATTATTATCATCTATATCGAAATCACCAATCTCCGAATTCTAACTGCGCCGCTGTCAGTTCTGCCCAACTGTACTGCGCCATGTACTCTCCGTGGTAAGAATTAACGGCATCCATGTCACCCTTTAGCATACGATAATAGTCGCAGTTCAGCTTTTCAGCCATAATCCCTACCTGACCCCGCTGACGGATCACCAGATCCTCCATTCCGATGTTTGCAAGAGTATGTCTCAAATCGCTGATCAGTACCCGAAGCTGAGCATTAGCATTCTTCTGATTACTACTGTCCTCCCACATTGCTGCAGCTATTTCTCCTGAAGTACACAAAGCGCCTTTCCTGTCAACCAAATAGGCCAGCAGCTCCTTCGTCTGTTTTCTTGCAAACAGCAATGGCTTTCCTTTCCAGAACACTTCAAAATTTCCGAAGCATTGAACTCTCAAGAAGCCCGACTCTTTTTCAGGACTTTTCTGCTCTTCGCTGGCTTTAATCTCCTCAAGCACTCTCATTGCGTTCATAGGCTTCAATATATACCCATTCGCATGTACTCGAAATGCATCAAGAGCATACTCTGAATAAGCTGTCACAAATACGATTCTGGACTGGGGAGACATTTGCTTGAGTCTGATCGCAAAGTCCAATCCGTTGGTCCCCGGCATCTCAATATCGCAGAATACAGTATCAGGATATTCTTTTGTAGTCTCCATATACTCTAAAGCATCGTCGCCACTCTCAAAAGCCTTCAGGTCTGCGTCCGGGACCGCCCTGGCGACCACCTGTTTCGACCCTCTAAGTATCAACGGTTCATCATCTATGATAAAAATAAGCATGATTTACTCCTTCGGCAAAACCATTCTAACTTTGGTTCCTTTACCGAGTTCACTGTCAACAACCAGCTCTCCTCCGGAAATATGCTTGAGCCTTTTTCTGACATTTTTCAAACCAGTATGAGAGATACCGTCATCCGGAGTGTGGTTCTGATCAAACCCTGGTCCATTGTCAATGACATCTATTTCAAAGAAATCAGGATGTTCTGATGTTCTAATCAGAACGGTTCCCTTCCCTTTCGGTGCCCGCCTGACACCATAACGGATTGCGTTTTCCACGATAGGCTGAAGAGTCAATGTCGGGATATAAAACTCCGTACATTTCAGGTCGTATTTTACATTCAGTGCATCGCCAAACCGCAGCTGCTGCAGAGAAATATAATGCTTAACATGTTCCAACTCGTCATTGAATGGAATCGGTGTACGGATCGTTATAGAATCCATATTGTGTCTGAGATACTTTGAAAAGTCCTCAATCGCCACCCCTGCTAATTTAGAATCAATATTACAGATTTCCTGAATGACATATAGTATGTTGAACAGGAAATGAGGCTGTATCTGACTCAAAAGAAGATCAATTTCAAACTGCTTTTTTAAAGCTTCCTGACGCCTGTACTCACGTGCATCATCATTTACGATCGTCAAAACCAGCAGTAACAAAGATATACTGGACAGCAGGCTGGCCAGATGAATTTTGCTGTATAAAGGTTTTGCTAAAGTTGCTATTAATGGCGCAAACATAAAAAGGATATAAGCCACACGTTGTTTTGGGGAAATCATTTTCCCGTACTTGAATATCAGCAATATATCAATCGCAAAATAAGCAGCAACCATTACGTAGTTATAATAATAAGCATCTCCCAGATAATACATGCTGTTGGAGTCTATTTTGACAAGCCTTCCTGCAAATTGCGCCCACAAAAGAAAAGCAAGGCCATTCACCATTAAAACAGTAAATATTATTCGTAAGATCAATTTGCTTTTATTTGAGATACTCACCTTATTAAGTATAAAAAAGGAAAGAATCCACGTGCTCAGCAGCGAATATAGAAATATACCAAATCCGGCCAAATAAATACTAATTCGCCAAAACTCTCCCACTTGTCCTTGTGTAAGTTGAAGAAAAGCAAGACAGGCATTACGTACCAGCAGAAAAATTGCCAGAATAAATGTCAGTGTCGCTGCTACCATATCTTTTTTAATACCAAATAGTATATAAAATACCGAGAAAATGCAGGACATGCCGCCGATTACAGCGATAATTAAATTTACAATAGCTGCTCCCTGAACTACCATGCCGCTCCTTTGCTTATAGAACTATAATCCGGATTGGTGGTCCGGACTATAAGATGAATTGATATTAATATACGTTTATACTATATTTTGCATCTTAATTTTAGTATTAATATCAATCAGTGTAAAGGGGAAGGTAATTATCTCGCTCTCATTGTCCCAAATAAGCCCAAAGGGCTGTAAACCTCTTCCGCGTACGTCCGGAATCATCTTCCGACCAATTAACAAAACGGGTATTCAAAGTTTTTTTAGGGGCTCCCTTCCGTAGGGTGTTTCCGTGGGGGCTTTCCGTAGGGGCAAACTTTAGGGGCTGGTTTTAGGGTCCATATTTAGGGTTTCCTGTATTATCTCCAATCATGGATCTGCTCTATTTTCTCATTTCAGCTGCTTGATCGTGCCTTATCATATAAAAGAAACAAGTCAAGGGTGCCGTGCACCAGTCTTCTGGCATGCCCTTGACGTGTTTCTTTTATATGATTTTTTATAATCAAGCAGTTGAAATGCAGACCCTACTCACTGCCCCTATTGACCGCCCCTAAAAAACTTTGGCAAACCCTAAAGAACTTTGATCATCCAAAAAACGCTCATGAAGAATATGATGATGATCTTCCATTTTCACATCTTACGCTATAGTCTGAACAGCCATCTCATTGATCAGGGCCCGGCGAAAGCCGAGCCCTGTACATCAATTCATTATCAATCTCAGCCCCTAAAGACAGGCCCTAAAACAAAACCCTACGGAAAGCCCTAAAAAAGATGGGCATTTTTCACCGTAGACCCTACTGACCGCCCCTAAAAAACTTTGATTATCCGTAATTCCGTAAATCAACCATCCCATTAATACACATTTTAATTCTTAATGCTTATTACATATGCTGTTATCCGGTATTAGTTTTTGTTCTTCATCTTTCGTACAAATCCAAATGTCAAAAGAACCATCCCAACTGTCGCGAGTACTGATACAGGCCACCACATCTGCCCTGTCTGAGGAAGGCGGCGAGGAGTCGGCGGCGGTGTTACTTTTTCCTTTGCCACCCCAATCGGCTTTGCCTTTGCAATCACATCATAGGAAAGGGATCCATCCGGATTTCTCTGCGGTACTGTGATCAGGAAGGGTGCAATCGTGAGCTTGTTATCCCCTGTTCCCTGTGCATCCTGCATGACCAGATACAGGCCTACTTCGAGTCCATCAAATGACACCGTGCCCTGAGCGTCCATTGCCTTCGGCTGTACATCAAAGTCATAACTCTTGGCTATTGCTGCCATCTTCTCTGCAAGATCAAGGTTTGCCGCATCCAGAGCTTCATCCGTATCCGGGATCGTTCCCGCCCCTGCAAAGCGCTCATCCGTTACAAACTTAAAACCGTTATCAACAATTACATCCGCCACTTTGTACAGTCCTACTGAATTGCCTCCTGTGACTGGTTTAGTCGTCTTGGCGGTCTCATCATAATAAGTAAATGTGATCGATATCGACCCAATGCGATCCGGATCCAGCATCTCATGGCTCTCTGCCGCAGACACGGGAATCGATGTCAGGGGCATCAGCAGGCTCATTGACAGAGCCAGCGCCGCTTTCGCGATCCCTTTAATTTTGTTCTTCAGTTCAACCCTTTTGTTTTGCATTTTATTGCCCCTTTCTGCGGCTCATTTCCTACGCTTTTCCATAAAGTTCTTTACAGCGTCAATGATGACATCCTGGTCCTCTATCTCGATTTCCTCCTCGTGAAGACCGTTTTCATTTAAGTACTCTTCTTTAAGATCTCTCTTTTTTTTTCTGTGTCTGGCGCTCGTACTGACCAGCACATAAATCAGAAGCAGAAACAGGATCGGCACTGCCAGGAACGGAGCTATGAATACCGGTCTGATCTGGATCGCGTCCGCCACCACCATCGCGTCACCGTTCAGGTTGTCTATGCGGTGCGCCCTCACCAACAGCCTGTGGGTATTAATTCCGTAAGGCGTGCAAGTAATCAGTGTACAGTAGTCTTTCCCCTCTTCAATGGTCAGGTGTGACAGGTCCGATGGTTCTACGATCCAGATATGATCCACTTCATAAGTGAGCGTCTCGTTTAGAACCGTCATCGTGAAAGTATCACCTTCCCTGAGCTTGTCCAGGTCTGTGAAAAGTCTGGCTGAGGGAAGTCCCCTGTGACCCGACAGCATGCTATGCGTACTGGATCCTCCTACCGGCAGTGATGTCTCTTCGAGGTGCCCTATCGAAGTCTGAAGAATTCCTTCCTCCGTTCCGTGATAGATTGGTAGCATCACATCGATCTTCTGGATCCGTATATAGCCCATAATGCCATTACCGCCGATGTCCAGTTGTGACATATAGGCTTCCCTCTCCTCATCTGAGAGTTTCCAGTTAATCCCTCTTTCAGCCAGCTCTGCGTTGTAAATCCGCGCCTCGTCCAGGATCCTCTCGTACTCCTCCTTGTTCATGTCCGCCACGCTCTCGGCATAGGTCATGACCGCTCGCGATTGATGGAACGAATTCCAGTAATCAGCAAATGAAGGATATGCCAAAAGGGAGAGTCCTACAGCCAAAGCTACCACAAGAATGATCGTGAACAGCCTGTCAGCGGACACAAAGCCTTGTGAGGCATTTGAGTGTTTTGCCCGTGCTTTATTCGATTTCATCTTTATCCTTTTACCAAATGTATATTTTACTAAACACACAGATCAGCCTTTTTCCGTATGTTTAGGAAAACATGCATTTACTGCCCACCCCCGGGCTCCGGCATTTGCCGGAGCCCTTTTGAGTGTTCAGTTATGTGTTTTCGGAAGTATCTCCGGTCAAAATATTGCTATTTTGATTAATTCAATCACCCTGGTTCGAATTAGCGAGCCATTCTTCTCTTGGAGACCAGAACTACTGCTGCGCCGATTACGAGGACGGAACCGACAATGTAGAACATTGTTGTGCCGATGCCACCGGTTGCAGGAAGTGCGGAACCGGTTTTATTCTCAACGGTTGCTGTCTGCTCAAGATTAGCAGCTGTGTAGTCACCTTCAGCAACTGTAAATGTAGAATCTGCCGCCTTGTTGTAACCAGCGGGAACAGTTTTCTCAACCAGTGTGTATGTTCCATTTGCTAGGCCTGTGAAAGCAGTAACAGCACCCTGTGCGTCAGATGTGTATTCAGTTGCAGCGTCGATAGAATCTACCCATTCAACTTTTGCACCAGCTGTTCCAGTTGCTGCAGTAAACTTATAATATTTCCCCTCCGCGTTCTTGATTACAAATCCAGCTCCAGCCAGAGGCTTCTTTTGGTCATCCTGCTTAGTTACAGTGAATTTTGCATTGTAAACCTTTACAGTATCTGTATCGGTGGTATTGCCATCGCCATAATCCAAAGATGCAGTGTTCTCAGCAGCATTTACTGTGAGCGCATCAGATGTAACTGTTGCAGAGTATGTAATGGTAATTGTTGTGTTATCTGCAAGTGCTGCAAGCTTATCATTGTCAAATGTAACAGTAAGGGTATCGCCTCCTGCAGTTGTTGTATTAGCTACAACATCAGCCGGTGTAACAGCAACATCGTTGTTATACTGAAGTCCTGCACTCATGGTATCGTGGAATACATAATTCGTAGCACCTTTTACTTTAGTAATCGTTGCTGTGAATGTTACTTTAGTACCAACCTGAGCAATAGCATTCTTTCCTGCTTCGTCAAAACTACCATAGTCTACACCTGTGATCTTTTTATCAGGTTTAGAAGGAATAGCATTCTTATCATCTACTTCCGCATCCGGATTTGTGCTGTCTACTGTAACAACAGAACCTGTAGTAGTTGTGATGTAATAGTATCCATACTGAAGACCTGTGATCTTAAGTGTGCCATCAGAAGGCTTAGCAGTAAATGTTCCGATACTGTCTTTTGCATATGCAGCAATAGCTGCTATAGCTGCATCATTGAGAGAAGCAGGACCAGTTACGTTTCCTGCAGTATCGACCGAAAATCCAGCAGCAGTCATTTCCGCAGTCAGAGTTCCATTTACGGAATCAATCTGATACGCAATTGCGCTACTTGTTCCATCACTTGTTGCATCAAATACTTTATAAACGGTATATGTGATTTCAGGATCCTCATCGGTATTGGGATTCGTCGGCAGTGTAATTGTGATGGATGCATTTCCACCCTTACCAGAATCAGTATTAACTGCTGCCATGGCGCTCATGCTCATCGCCATAACCATAACAGTTGCAAGAAGCAGAGCAACGATCTTCTTCATGTTCTTCATTGTTTTTTTCCTTTCTTTGGAGTTATTGCCTTTCTAGCTGTTCTGTCTTTTGAAAGGCTGTTTGCTTTTCGCTGTTTTGACAATATCTGTCTACCACAGCTGGTATTTTTGCTGCCCGGTCTGAGCATCTCGACCGATTACCCTGAACGGGCAGCTGTTTTCGTATTTATTCGGTTTCAGATTCGGCGTCAGTTATTCGTCGAGATCAGAGGCTGTTAATTAAACCTCCTTTCTCCACGCCTCATCCTGAAGCCGTACATCAAAGCGGATGCCAGGATCAGCATTAAGCCGCCTA
>ODAI013830263.1_pt1 | contig 12088 bp, 4 predicted proteins | sample 1539321 | NCBI WGS metagenome assembly ODAI01 (sample SAMN02144231, study PRJEB22623) | gut metagenome | biome: sheep rumen | host: Ovis aries | place: New Zealand
TATGTATACGTTTACTGTTCCTGATTTAACGGCTGCTGATCCGCTTGTTACGTTTGCCTTGAAGTTTACATTCTGTCCAATTGTTGCAGTGTGGTTTGCAACTGCTACTGTTGAAGGACTTTGTACTCCAAGTATGTTTGAACCGGTTGAATTTTCATAGTCATTGTTTGCAAGGTATTTTACCTGAATGGTATGTACTACGTTAGGTGCATTTACCGGAAGTTTCAATTTATATTCAGCTACTCCAAGGTTAACATCTACTGTAGCTATTTTATTTCCATCCATATAGAATTCTGCTTCACCTACACCTATTTTACCACCGGTCGCTGTGGTGATGTTAGCAGTTAATGTGGCTGTTGAACCTGTTGGGGTTAACACTTTTGCAACTTTTGTAACTGTTTTTTCAGGAACTTTGACGAAAGTAGCCTGTGCAATTCCAGTTGTGTTCTGGAAGTTGTTACCTTTAACTGTCACACTTATCTGATAGGTTGTTGGTCTGTAGAATGTTGAAATGGTGTATGTTAAACGTGCAACACCATTTGTAATAGTTGCATTTCCTATTTCGTTTGTACCTAATGTGAATGTTGCAGTCAGATTTTTCAAGTCGGTTGTTGTTGATTTAACTGTTGCGTTGATTGTTACTGTTTCTCCAATGTATGATGTAAGTGGAGATACTGTTACGTTAACAAAGTATATGAAGTTGTTTGACACGTTGTTTGAATCGTGTTGATTAATTACTGATTCATCACCGAAGCTTGTGTTTGCAACGAGTGAGTTTTCAGTTACCCTGTTTGTTCTGGATGTGTCATCAAGTCTTACTGTTGCTGCTGCATTTGTGTTTATTGTGTTGTATGTTATGTTGCTGTTTTTACATGCTGACATGAAATATATACCGTCATCACCAGCCCATATTGCATCTGCATGGCTGGCTGTGGTAATGTCACCATAATTGACCTTTCTTAATGTTATTGTGTTGTTGGATATCAAGTTTTTATCAATCATGTATGCTGCTACACCATATGGGTATGTTGCATTAGCCTTTATAGTGTTTTGGAGTATTATGTTATCAGGTGTGTTGAATGCTTCTATTGCATATACTGCTGCTGCATCAACGTTAATCTTGTTTTTCTGGATTGTTGATGTTGTACTGTTTTCGAGTACTATACCATATCCATAATCACCGTGTGCAGTTGAGTTTTTGTTTGCAACTACGTTGAATGTGTTTGATTCGACAAGTGTTTTATAACTGTTTCTTCCTGCGATGAAACCTGTTGCATAGAACCCTCCTGTTACGGAAACGTTGTTGTTTTTGAACACGTTATTTGTTGCATTTAATTGTCTGAGTGGTTTACCCCATTGTGCTCCAAGAACTCCCATTCCGTAAGTGTAAGGTCCGTAACTTGTCACTTTTATGTTGTTGTTTGTTACGTTGTTATCGTTACAGTCAAAGTACATGTCAATACCGACAACACTGTTTTTGTATTCGTTTGATGGGGCAGTGTATGAATTAAACTGTGATGTTACTGTTACGTTGTTTTTGTTGATTTTGTTGTTTGATGAAGTTAGTAATAATATACCATGGTTGTGCAGTACTTCCACGATTGTTCCGATTTCCGGACCGAATTGTATTTCTGCATCGTATTCTCTTGGTATGTTTGATTGTACGAGATTTATCTTGTTGTTTTCAATAGTGTTCATATTTGATTCATATGTCAGTATTGCATTGTTAAGATAGTCTCCTGTTGTTTTGATGTTTGAGTTTTTGATTGTTGTTCCACGGTTATCATATAGGAATATACCTATGCTTGAAGCTGTTGCATAATTTTCTAGGGTAACATTGTTTATGATACAGTTGTTTGCATAGTATACTTCTATTGCATAGACATTGTAATCCTCTTTTGTGTTTTTGATTTTTACATTGTCTATTGTTGATCCGTGTGCATCTTCATCAAGGAATATTGTTCCGTTGTTTATCTGACAGTTGTCACCAATGATATGAACCTTTTTGTTGAATCTGAAATTAACGTTGTTGAATGTTCCTTTTAAAGTAATGGTTGCGTTCTGCCAAACATTATCTGTTGAAATGCCTTCACTATCAAACAAATCATCAAATGAATCTATTTCAGCAATAACTTTTGTACCGTTTTTGGCCTCTATGGTCATTCCAGTGCTTTTATTTGTTATTGTGATAATCTGATTTGTGTCATCATATGATATTACAGTTTCTCCTGCAGGAGGTAAATAACAATTTGATAATCCTGTACCTCTTGCTGAGGATAATGTATTGGAATCTTTAACAGTAATGTTATATACGTGTGCAGGACGTGTATACTTTGTATTATTGTAGAAGTTTATTGCATAATCTGCTTCAGTGATTATACTGTTTCTGGTTACACTTATATGATCATTACATTTAGTTCTTGACTGTTTGATAAAGAGTATTCCATCCTCTTTTGAGTTGATGTCGTTGTTATCTATAATTATACGTTCATATTCACCTTTGGAGTATATTCCGGTACTGTTATATGAAACAATTTCATTAGATGTGATGGTTACGTTACCTTCCTTAATGTTTATACCATAACCGTTTAGTGTTTCGATTCTGTTGTTTTTTACCGTGGCGTTAACTCCGGATACAACAATACCATCTGAAGCGTTTGTTACGTGAACATAGTTGTCTTTGATTATTGCATTACGTGTAGCTTCGATTCCTTCAGACCATGCATCTATATCATTGTTTATGATTGTGTTGTTTACTCCATCTGATGAAATTCCTCTGAATCCGCCAGTAACTGTGTTTTCGGCTGCTATGTTATGGTTTCCCATCATCTGAATTGTGTAACTCCATGCTGAGTTATATCCTATAACATAGTTTGCAGTAACGTTATTATACTGGTTTCCTCCACCTATTCCTGAATGTATGTCCACTCCAGGATATGTTGAAAGATAAATACCGTTAGCATCATCACTTCTTACTGTGTTGTTGTATATGACATTATACCATGAATCACTTAAAACTATTGCCGTGTGAACCCTATTATCATCATTTCCGTCAAATGTGTAAACATCATTGTTTTTTATGAGTGAATGGTTTGTGTTTGCTTCTATACCATATGAATGAAGTCCACCAGCCAGTATGGTGTTGTTTATTATCGTTAGATTATTTGCATCATATACTATGATTCCCGGCGTATAATCCCTTGTGCTGTTAATCTTCAGGTTGGCTATTGTGGAACCATGCCCATATCCATTTTTAGTTGCATTTCCTTTTACTATAACAGTACAATTGAATAATTCGGCATCTTTGTCGAGACTTGTTAATGTAATTCTTTTGTCTACTGTGAATCTTTTGTTAAAAAAGGTTCCTTTAAGATTTAAGGTATCTCCATCCTTAACAAGATCTGTGGTAGAATATTCCTCTTGGTTAAGTATATCACTAGGATTATATTCACCACTGACAAAGAATTGGTTGAAAAGCTCGTCTGTTACCGTAAATATTGGAGATGCTTGTTTAACATCTTTTGTTTCTTTTGTTATCTCGTTTTTGACTATGGTCTTATTCTGGCTTGCCTGTGTGTTCGTTTGAACATTAGTATCGGCAGATGTGTAGTCATCTCCGATTGTGTTTTCGACAATATCCTGTGTTATTGATGTATCTGCCGTTTGTGATACATCTGTGACATTATCTGTTGCGGATATTGTTCCTAAACTAACCAGTAATAAAATCAAAGCCATAAATAAGAATTTATGTATGACTTTCATTTTTTAATCACCTTTCCTTTCAATTAGAACATAGATTTTAATGTTTAATTGAGATAAAGTTAGTGTTATAATATTTATTTCTTTTATAATATAATATTTTATAAAATTTGAATAAAGATAAATTTAATTTGATAAATCTTTGGAATATAATATCATTAAAAGTGAAAAAAAGCATGAAAACACGTTGAAACATGAAAATAAGATAATTTATAAAGAATAATAAAAAAAGAATAAAAATAGTGAAAATTTTCTAACCCGCCGTCATATACTGCTTACCGGTTTTCGGATCAGTATAAACAGTTCCTGTTCTCTGATAACCTGAAGTGGATGAATCTATCTGTTCAAGCTGTTCGGTAATTTCCTGACCAGGCTCTATTTCAACTGTTTCCAGTGATGCCTGGGAGCTGTCCTGATTATTTTCAATGATATCTTCCATACCAGTAGACATAACAGCGAAGATTAAAAATCCAACTGCCAGTACAAGCATTAAATCTGTCATGTTTGTAATGGATGACATTGGATCCAGATCATCATCTGAGGTTCTCATCCTACTGCGTTTGAGGGACATGACAATCAACCTCCAATATGGTTTCAGCTATGTCGTATAGCATAGTCATATCTTCATTATACCATTTACGACGGATTTTAGCTATTACAAAACAGATTGTACCTGCAGCTAAACCAGCAGTGGTCGTGTTGAATGCAGTTGTAAGGTTGGTTGTCAATGTTATCATATCTCCAGCCCCAAGTGCTGCCAGACCAGGACCCATAGGAATGATGGTACCAAGCAGTCCACAACCGGAACCGACTTTAGCAACAATATCTACAGTCATAAGGGAACCTACAAGTTTTGATTCATAGTTTTCAAGTAAGTTTCTTGCAAGTACTTCTTTGGTATTTTTATTGTATGTGTCATCCAATTCAATAATGGAATTTAATAATTCCTTGTCGGAAGATTTCAGCTTTGCAGATTCATATACAATGTCAGCAATTTCTTCTTTTGTTTTGCACTGTGCTATTTTTTTGATAATTTCTTCTTTTTCTTCGCCGCTTATTTTCTTTCTACCGGTGTATTCTGCTATTAATGCTCCGATTTCTATGATTGCAAATATGATAAATATTATAAGCAAAATCATTACCGGTAATAATAAACTTTGGGCTAAAACATTTAATGTTCCTGTTAGAAATTCACCACCAGGTATTGTTGTAGCCATTCATTCGCCTCCCATTTAATATTTTAAAAAGTAACTTTTTCTTTTAGCAATCAGGACTCCTAATCCCATCATTATTAGTAATGCAATTACCATTTCCCAGAATGATGTTGTTGAATTGATTGAAATAGCTGATCCAAGTGTTAATAATGACACATTAGGTAATATCATCAGACATAAAACAAAATAAATTCCAATGAATATCATGAAGTTACCAAGTACCAGAGGGTACGGTTGTTTCATTCTTTTAACTATTTCTGAGGAAATAAAGTATGTTACTCCCATCACTACAACTAATGCCAATGCAGAAAATGATCCAAGGTAAACTGTAGATACTCCTGCAACAGGAGCCACCAGAATTACTGATGCCAATATTGCTCCGAAACAACATGGACATGGTGCTACAACGGCCATACAAGTTGCCGATCCCACATCCTTACCTGTTACCTTCCAGTCATAAATCGTCTTGAATCCTGTGATAACAATTATCAATGCTATTACCGCAAAGATTGCTCCACTGTACCCATATACTATATCGTATACTTGTTGTGTGAAAGGTTGACAGATATATGAGAGCAATATTAGTCCTATAGCATAGCCTGCTAAGATTAAACCGATTGTTTTTCTACGTATTCCTGAAAATCCTAATGCTAAACCTATTTTTACTCCGAAAACCAGCACTGCTGCCAGTATTCCGTATTGCCAAAATTGTTCTAGCATGTTTATCACCCCACATTAATTATTCCTGTTAAAAATTTCAAAATTAATACGAGTATAATCTTATTGATAAATATACTTCAACAAAAATTATTGAAATAATATAAAATATATTTTATTTATCATTATTATTTAATATTATTATAATTTAATGTAATTTAAAACAATCATCAATAACATTTATCATACAACACAATTTTTAATTAATAATTTAATAAAAAGAATAAAAATTTAACGGTTCAGTTATAATAGTTTTATTAAAAAAACATTTAATTTAAATAATTAAAAATAGAGAATAAATATCATGGTAAAAAATTTTTTTGATTAAAAAGAAAGATTTTAAACAAAAAAATCGTGTCAAATAAACAAAAGGAGGGCTAACAATTAGATTTAAAGAAAACAAAATACTATTATCATTTATATTAGTTATATTTGTCATTTTAATGGTAAATTGTGTTTCTGCTACAGAAGACAACAACAATGAAACATATACAAATGATGAAAATATCGACAATAATATTATTAATGATAATGATATTCCATCTGTTGATGAAAAAACATATGATGTTACATCAGAAAGGACTCTTACGAAATCAATAAAAGACACACCGCATTCACAGGATTACTCTACAAAAACAGCAACTGATGAAAAGGAACAGACAAACATCTATATGTACACCAGAAGCGGAGATACAAAAGACACCACCATCAAAGTAAGCGGAAAACTTCAGACAAATGGAAATGCATTAAAAGGCGAAATAATCAAGATCACAGTAAACAAGGATAGTTACACCGCAAAGAGTGGTGGATACGGATACTTCACAGTAAACCACACAATCACAAGCTACGATGATTTGAATGTAACATTTACCTATGCTGGAAATGACAGGTATTCATCCAGTACTAACTCAACAGTTTACACAGTTAAAAAGCCAACCAACCTATTCATGTACACCCGAAGCGGAGATACAAAAGGCAGCACCATAAAGGTAAGTGGAAAACTACAGTACAACAATGGTGAAGGTGTAAAAGGAGAAAAAATTACCATTAAGGTAAACGACAAAACATACACCGCAACAACCGGTGGTTACGGTTACTTCACAGTTAATCATACCATCACAAGCTACGATGACCTTAACGTAACATTCACATACGCAGGAAGCAGCAAATATTTGTCAAGCAAAAACTCTACCATTTACACAGTCAAAAAACCAACCAACTTATTCATGTACACCAGAAGCGGTGACACCAAAGGAAACACCATCAAAGTAAGCGGAAAACTACAATACAACAATGGTGAAGGAGTAAAAGGAGAAAAAATAACAATCAAAGTAAACAACAAAACATACACTACAACAACCGGAGGATACGGATACTTCACAGTAAACCACACAATCACAAGCTACGATGACCTTAACGTAACATTCACATACAAAGGAAGCAGCAAATACATCTCAAGCAAAAACTCTACCATTTACACAGTCAAAAAACCAACCAACCTTTACATGTACACCATTTACAATACAAATGTTGGTAAAACTATTAAGATAAGTGGAAAATTACAATATAACGGCGAAGGAGTAAAAGGTGAAACAGTAACTATTGATGTGGACGGTAAGAAATACACTGCAACTACTGGCGGTTACGGTTACTTCACTATAAACTATACAGTGGACTCATACAAGAACCACACCGTTACATTCACTTATAAAGGAGATAAGAATTATCTGGCAAGTACCAATACAACAACCTTTGTTGTTAAACAGGACACTAATATTTACATGTATCCACGTACCAGTGCAAAGTATGGAAGCACCATAAAGGTAAGTGGTAAACTCTTAAGCAATGGTGAAGGAGTAAAAGGACAAAACATTAAGATTACTATTAACGGTAAGTCATACACTGCAAAAACTGTGGGTTACGGTTATTTTACCATAAACTATACTATAGATTCTATGGACAAACAAAAGGTAACATTCAAGTATCCTGGAAACAGTCTTTACGAGTCATCTTCAAACTCTTCAACATTCACTGTTGAAAAACAGGATGTCAAAGTGATTTATGATGGTTTGGATGGAACGAAAGAGGGAGCTAAAATAAAAGTTAACGGTACCTTACAGGATAAGAGTGCAAACGTAATTGCTAACAGTAAACTTAACGTGACAATTAACGGTAAAAAATACTCTGTTAAAACTGATGCCAATGGTATGTTCAGTGTGGTTGGACAGGCCGGTGTTTTAGGCAAAAACAACATTACATTCCAATATGGTGGTAGCAAATACTATAATTCATATAAACTATCCAAGACATTTATTGTTTCAGAAAAAACCGATCCTGACATTCGTTTAAGTGGTTCTGAAATACATCCTGGAACAAGCAAAACATTCTTTGCACTTCTTCCTTACGATGCAACAGGAACAGTGAGATTTAAAATCAATGATGATTACATTAGCGACAACCTAACGGTTCAGTACGGTCAGGTTCTTTATTCATATGTCATTCCTGAAACTTATTATATGGAAAAGTACACATTGTACCTTATGTATTCAGGAGACGATGAATATCAACCAAAAACCATGAATGTAACATTGACTTTAACACCTGACGGAGGAAAAAGCAACGTTTCAATGAACATGAGCAATTTCACCATAAAATATTCCACAACAGGCAACATTACAGCATATCTTAACGATAATGCATTTGGAATAGTACAGTTTGAAATTAACAATACAGACGTGTCTGAAAAAGTTAACGTGACATATGGTGTTGCAACATGGAATTATCTTGCAAACCTTACCCCTGGTAATTACAAAGTCATTGCATCTTTCGGCGGAAATTACATGTATTATCCGTTTACAGTAAATTCCACACTCACAATAAGTAAGGCAAATTCCAGCATAACAGTAAAAGGTATGGAAAACAAGGCTGGTAACACCACCTGGTTTGAAGCCAACACAACCGATGAATTTGGAAATCCTATAAATGAGATGAACATTACTTTTAGCCTGAATGACATGGTTATAGGATCCAATCTCACAAACAGATATGGTGTGGCCAAACTGAATTACACTATACCTTCCACATTATACAACAAGACATATGACATAATCGCAACAAGTAGCCCTACCCCTACAGTTATGGGTTCTACAGGACAGGCAACACTGAAACTTTTACAGCTTAAGACAAAAACCGTTGTACCTAACATTTCAACTATTCCTGCAAAAAGCATAACAATCACAGCATCTATCGTTGACGAGTTTAACAACTCAGTTCCGAAAGGAAAGGTAACGTTCAAAAAAGACAATGTAACCATTGTTACTGTTGACGTGGATAACGGATATGCAAAATATCAGTACGAAACCAACTATGAGACTACTCCTCTTAGTTACATATCTGCAGATTATGTGGGAGATTGGAAGTATGACAATTCCAACGGAACAGGTACTTATAAGGTTACAAAACTAGGCACTACCATATCTGCAAGTTCCATAGATGCAAAACCTAACTCAGACATATTGTTTAGTGCCCGTATAACTGACGAGACACAAAATCATGTGACTGAAGGAAACGTTACATTTACCCTTGCAGGTAAGGTATTGGGTACTGTTGAAGTATCAAAAGGTAATGCAAGACTAAGATTTAACCTTGATTCATATGGTGTGGGAGAATACAGAATCAAATGTGATTACCATGGTTCCAAAATATACAAAGAAAGCAGTAACACAAACACATTAACTGTTAAACGTTACGAAACTACAATTAAGGGAAGTCCTATTAATGCGGTTGTAGGTAACACCACAACAATTACATTGAATATCATGGATGAGGAAAAATACAACGTGAACGAGGGAATTGTAAACTATTATGTCAACAACGAGTTCATTGGTAGTGCAAACGTATCCAATGGAGTTTCATCAATAGAATATCTTGTTCCCAACAAGTATGATGGTAAGATTGTTAAATACTACGCAACCTATGTTAAAAATGACATCTACGAATCCAGTTCATATACTGATACCCTAACGGTTTCACACCAGAAAATAGTATATGTCAGTCCATCAGGTTCAGATTCAAACCTTGGTGATGAAGCACATCCATTCAAGACAATTGAACACGCAATTAACCACATTACCCTCTTCGGTACCGTTTATCTTGCACCTGGAACATATTCTGCTTCAGGAATAGAACTTAACAGTTCCATCAACATTATAGGTAGCGGCATGGACAAGACCATTATTGATGGTAAAAACAGTGGTAAACCTGTGTTCAACATAAGCAAAAGAAATGTAGTTCTTGGAATTGATGGAATAACAATCAAGAATGGTAAAAGTAACCTTGAATTTAGTGCCGGGGCAATAGTTACCTCCGGTAAATTGAACCTCGCAAATTCAAGATTCGTTAATAATACCGGAAGTGGAAACTATTCCGGAGGAGCAATATATACAAACGGTATATTAAATGTAACAAATTGTAAATTTGAAAATAACAAAGTAACAAACATCAACAGTCAGGGTGGAGCCATAAGAACATACAACAATATTACATACATAATCAACTGTACCTTTGACTCAAACAAGGTTACCGGAAGCAACACAACCGGAGGTTCGGTGATATTTGGTGATTCTAGTGACATCATAATAAATGGCACAACATTTACCAAAAACAGTGTGACTGGTACGTATGTTACTGGTGGAGTAATCAGAACAGTTTACGGAGACATTGTAATTGATAACAGTACCTTCAAAAACAACAACGTCAAAGCAACATACTTTGCAACAGGGGGAGTTATCGGATCCATAGGTACAGGTATATCAATACTCAATTCAGAGTTCACCTCAAACGTGCTTAATTCAACAAATAACGGCGGAGGAAGTGTAATCTACACCGAAAGTGCCGCACTAGATATTAAAAACTCCAAGTTAAATTCAAATAAAGTATATGGAAAAGAAGCTTATGGTGGTGTATTATACGCTTTCAAAGCAGTTGTAACATTAATTTCAAATGAAATAAACAACAACACCCTAACTGCTACAGACAACGGATTGGGTGGAGCAGTATACATCAACTACGGAAACATGAGCGTTGAAAAAACTAAATTTGCCGGTAATATTATTAAAGCAAAAGAAGTAGCATTGGCAGGAGCAATATATTCTAATTCAAACGTTACAATTGAAACGTCAAGCTTTGAAAACAATAACATTAATGCAAGTAATCTTGGTGGTGGTGCCATAGCAAGTATGGGTAATTTAACTGTTAGTCAGACAAACTTCATTAATAACTACGCTTACAATGCAGGAAATGCAATTACTTCAACCAGTACAGCCAAAAATGATATTGAAGACAATTACTGGAATTCAAACAGTCCTTCATGGGATAAACTGTTGAATGGTTTATCAAATCCGGAATCATATTCAAAAACAAAGTTTAATGTTTAGAATTAATATTTTTTAATTCTATTTTATTTTTTTTATTATATTTTTATTTGCTTAAAAATCTATTTTTCATATAGTTTTATCAACAAAAGTTTAAAACAAGGCATGTTATTTTTATATAAGAGAATTAATAGAGATATAAGCAATTAAATCTAAGGATAACTATTTAAATCTAATTGTATTTTAATAAAATAAATTGTATAATTATATTGTATCAACATAAAAATTTGACAAAGGTAGTGTAAGCATGAACGTATTATCAGCAATGGCAGGAATCAATGACGGTGAATTCTGTAAAAAATTTACAAAACAGGGAGTTGACATGATAACTCTCGGTGGATTTAACATGGACGTGCCAACATTCAAGGCAGGACTTGAAAATATAACCAACGATCGAAAGGAATTTTTCACCTGTCCACACCACTTATCAGAAGATATTGATGAATTTATAGCAAGCATAAGAGAATACAATCCACAATGGAATGGAAAAATCAGTGTAAACTTAAGGGCAACAACCCCCGAACCATTTGCACTATTATATAAAAATGAAAATATAGACGTCATAGAAATCAATGCACACTGTAGACAAGCACCAATGCTGGAGGCAAAAACGGGAGAATATCTGCTTTCAAATCCAAAAGTATTGGCAGACATGCTGGAAGAAGTTACCACAAACTCAAACAAAGAGGTCAGCGTTAAAATTAGAACTAACGTAGATGGTGTGGATACTTTTGAAATAGTTGAACTAATAGAATCATACAATGTAAAATATTTGCATGTTGATGCAACAAACCCTGGAGTGAATTGTGCAGATTATGACACACTAAACAAAATCTGTGGCAAAACCAGCAAACACGTGATAGGAAACAACTCTGTAAGGACACATGAAGATTACATGAAAATGCTTGATAATGGAGCCCAAAGTGTTTCTGTTGCAAGAGCAGCACTTGAGGGAGATATTGACCA
>ODAI013484888.1_pt1 | contig 12087 bp, 11 predicted proteins | sample 1539321 | NCBI WGS metagenome assembly ODAI01 (sample SAMN02144231, study PRJEB22623) | gut metagenome | biome: sheep rumen | host: Ovis aries | place: New Zealand
CTTGCCTTTGCCTTCGTCACCCCACTGAGCGCCCACAACCACAACATTTCTTGCCATCTTCGTTAACTCCTAAAGGTCAAAAAGATTCAGCGAGCCACCAGCTCAAACCCGTGCTTCGCGCGCACGATCTCGTGCGTCACGACAAAATGCTCGGCCACATTCTCAAGCGATTCTCCCGGCAGCAGACGCACTACGATCCGCCCTGCATCGCGAAGCTTCTGAACCAGAGCATCAAGCTCCGGATCTTCCACTCCGGGCGCGACAATCGCCTCGTGAAGCGGCGCCTCAAAATCGGCGATTCCCGCCAGCGCCCTCAGATAAACCGTGAAGCCGCAGGCAGGCCGGGACCGTCCGAACGCGAGCCCGACACCATCATAGCGCCCGCCGCGCAAAACCGCCTGAGTATATTGAGGTACGTGAACAGCAAAAGACACCCCGGTCAGATACTGGTATCCGTGCACGTCGCAAAAATCAAAACTCACGTGGTCCGCGCCGCAATGGCGCGCCACCTTCTGCACGTCATCCAAAGCAGAACGGATTTCCTCGGTGCGGGGAAGTTGTTCCGAAAGCGCCTGGATCTCCTTCAAGCCTCCGAAACTCACGCGCAGCGTTTCGAGCGACTGGGCGACATCGCGCCCGATCATGCTCGTAGCCTGCGCAAGCGCCACGGGATCCTTCTGCCGCAGCGCACGCAGTATCGCATGCAGCTGTTCGTCCGAGAGGTCGCAACTGTCCAGAAGCGAGCGGACAACGCCCACGTGTCCGATATCGACATGGATATCCTTGACTCCGAGCTTTCTGAGCGTCTTGACCGCGAGGCTGAGCATCTCGATGTCAGCCTCGATGCCCTGGGCGCCGAAAAGCTCGCACCCCGTCACCTCCGGCTCCCGGGAAGCGAGCGGATGCATCGGACGCGCGTGCAGACAGCTGCCGGCGTAGCAAAGACGCGTGACGTACCTGCGATTGAGAATGTGCGCATCGATTCGGGCGATCTGCGGCGTCATGTCCGCGCGAATCCCGACAACCCGTCCGTTGGTCTGGTCCATGAACCGGAAGGTGTTGTTGGTGACATCGCGTCCGCTGCCGGTGAGCAGTGAATCCGCGTACTCGATAAGCGGCGGCTTGACCAGTTCGAATCCGTGGACCTCGAACAGATCGAGGCATGTTCTGCGCATGCGCTCCATCGTGCGCGCCTGGCGCGGCAGCATGTCGGCGATGTTGTCGGGCAGTAACCAGACAGTCATTTGATCATCTCCATGACAAACCATATGAACGCCAGGCCAAGGCAGCACACCGCCATGGCCATTTTTCTAACGGCTTCCGGCGGCTGCTGCGAGATCACACGCAGCATCTCCAGCCACTTCCCGGGCGCCAGCATCGGCATCAGCCCTTCAAACACGGCCATGAACCCCAAGGCAAGCAAAATGCTCTTCATTGCTCAGACTTCTTGAGATACGTGAAAAACTCGCTGTTGGAATCAACAACCATCATGTCGGAGGGCTTGCCGAAACTTTCGCGATACTTGTCAAGGCTCCGGTAGAAGCGGGCAAATTCAGGAGAAGCGCCAAAAGCCTTGGCATACACGGAGGTTGCCTCGGCATCGCCCTCGCCCTTGATCTTCTGGGCATCGCGATACGCCTCGGCCAGAATGACCTCGCTCTGTCGGTCAGCGCTGGCGCGAATCTTTTCGGCCTCAGCCGCACCCGTGCTGCGCTCTTCGCTTGCAACCCGCTTGCGCTCGGCCTCCATGCGGCGATACACGGATTCGGAAATCTGCGGCGTAAAGTCGACGCGCTTCAGGCGCACATCAACGATCTCGATGCCGACCGCCCTCACGCGCTCCTGCAGCGACGTACGGATTTCCTGCATCGCCTTGTCACGCTCGCGCGAGGTGATTGCATTCACCGTCCGGCGGTTCACCGTCTGGTTGAGCGCATCGCGCAGCAGAGCCGACAGACGGTCTTCCGCAGCACGCTCCGAGCCCTGGAACGAAACCCAGTAGCTGCGCGCATCCTCAATGCGCCACTTCACGAAGCTGTCGATCAGAAGGTTCTTCTTTTCACTGGTCTGAACAAGATCGGCCTCGGGCGTATCCATGGTCAAGATCCGCTTGTCGAGGTACACCACGTTCTGCAGCGGAGCGGGAAACTTGACGCGCAGTCCGGGCTTGGACACCACCTCGGTGAGCTCGCCCAGCATGAAGACAAGTGCGTACTCCCTCTCGCCCACGGTGTACAGGCACAGCTTGGCGAGCCCCACGACAACAAGGGCAAGGATCATCAATGCATTCATTTTCCTCATTTGTCCTCTCCCCTTTTCTAGCGTGTCCGATTGCGGAGCATCTGTCGCGGATCGAGGCTCTCGGCGCGCGCTCTAGCAGCCTTCTGGCCGGCTGCTGCAGAACTTGCTGCCCCCGACTCGGCGGCAGCCTCTCTCACCTGGGCCGCAGCATCGGCGGCCGTGCCCTCGACGAGCTTGTCAAGCGGCAGATACAGCAGATTGCTGCCATTGCCGGAATCGACATAAATCTTGCGCGTGCGGGACAGAATGTCGCCCATCGCGTCGATGTACATTCTGTCGCGCGTCACGCGGGGAGCCTGCTGGTACTGGGCAAGCACGCGAGAGAAGCGCTCCGCATCACCCTTTGCGGTTTCCACAACCCGTGCCTTGTAGCCCTCGGCCTCCTGCTTCAGACGCGATGCCTTACCCCTTGCAATGGGCACTACGGCGTTCTGATAAGCCTGGCCTTCATTGATCTGGCGCTCGCGGTCCTGCCCGGCCTTCACAGCATCGTTGAATGCCGCCTGGACCTGTTCGGGAGGCTGTGCGTTCTGGATGGCAACGCTCATCACATCAATGCCCGTGTGATAGCGATCGAGCATGTCCTGCATGATCCGGCGCACATCCTGGGCGATTTCCTGCTTGCTCTCGAACAAAACCGAGTCCATCGCCTTGCGGCCTACCACTTCGCGCATCGCGCTTTCCGCGGCCTGCCTCACCGACTCGTCGGGCGCCCTCGTGCGGAACAGGTAGTCCTTGGCAAACCCTGGCTTGATGCGGTACTGGACATTGAACTGGACGTCCACAATATTCTCGTCATCGGTAAGCATCAGGGCTTCCTTCAGACGCTGAGCCCCGCCGTAGATTCCAATTTCAGCCTTGCGCACGCTTGAAATATCGACAATTTCAGCGTCCTGAATCGGCCATGGCATGCGCCAGCTGAAACCTGCGGATGCATCCTTCGTGTACTTGCCGAATGTCGTCACCACGCCGATCTGGCCTTCGGGAACAATGTAAAAGCCGCTTGCCATCCAGGCGATGAGCCCGAGGACGGCCGCGCCGATGATGCCTTTCACGGGGGAGCCGCCGAGGGGCATCTGATAGCCCCGCTGTCCGCCTCCGGATGTCGGCGGCATCGAGCCGCCGTCTGCGTCCTGCTGTTCGCCGCGCTCCTGCTCACTGAAATCCTGTGCCGGCCGCTCCTGCTGCCGGGAGTTTGGCTGGGCACCCTTGCCCCCCGACAAAATCCCCTGCAGCGTCTTGTTGAACTCGTTCCAGAGCTCGTCCAGATCGGAGGCTCTGGGTTCGCCGCGCTTGTCCTGCGGCTGCTCGGAAGCCGGCTGCTGATCAGCCTGATTCTGCTGCGGCTTGGAACCGTCATCCTGCGCCTGCGGCTCGCGGCCCTGCTCCTTGGAGTCCTCAGCCGGTCCGCGTCCCCAATGCGGGTCATTCAGAGGCATGTGTCTGTCCTCGTACTAGTCAAAAATATGTCCATCAGCCCAAGCTTGAAATCCGGGCCTCTCAATGCAAGTTCTCGAGTCTACCAAGAGAACCGCCTGTCTGCGATCAGGTGCGCCCCCATCAGAGCAGCGCTTCCAGTTCGCGCAGAGCCTGCTCGTCGCTCACGGTTTCCCGCTGCGTTTCCATCTCCCAGTCTTCAAGCTCTCTGGGCACGCTAGCCTTTTGCTCGGAAATCAGCTGAGCAGCCTCATCCAGAGCGCACCGGAGCTCGTCAAGCCCCTGCCCCGTCACCGCGCTCACGGCCACCGACTTCACCGTCCCGTCCGGATGTCGAAGCGTCTGCTGGGGCAGCCCTGAAGCGTCAATCTTATTGAGCACCATGATGACCGGGATACCATCAGCGTGAATCTGAGACAAAACCGAATTGACCGAGGCGATCTGCTCGTCGCGGCTTGAAGAGTTCGAGTCCACCACATGCAGCAGGATGTCGGCATGGACGGTCTCGTCCAGCGTCGACTTGAACGCCTCGACAAGCTGCGTCGGCAACCCTCTGATGAAGCCCACGGTATCGGAGAGCACAACCGTGCGCCCCTCGCTCACCCAGCACCTGCGGGCCGTTGTGTCAAGCGTTGCGAAAAGCTGATCGGCGGCATAGATCTCAGAGCGCGTGAGCGCGTTGAAAAGCGTGCTCTTGCCCGCGTTGGTGTAGCCGACAAGCGAAACCGTCACGGCCTCTCCCGTCTCCCTAGCCTTTCTCTGCGTATTTCTCTGCCGCTGCAATTTCTTCAGCTGCTCGCGAAGCATTTTCACGCGCTTGCCGATCATCCGCCGGTCGAGCTCGATCTGCTTTTCGCCAGGTCCGCCGGTTTTCCCCAGACCGCCTCTCTGGCGCTCAAGGTGGGTCCAGCCTCGAACAAGGCGCGTCGCCAGATGTTCGAGCCGGGCAAGCTCAACCTGCAGACGCCCCTCGCGGCTTTTGGCCCTGCGCTGGAAAATCTGAAGAATCAGCTCGGTGCGATCCATCACCGCAAGTTCGCTCGCCTGCGCGATATTCCTTTCCTGCGCAGCCGAAAGGGCGGCGTCGAAGACAATAACGTGCGCCCCGGCCGCCTTGGCGAGCTCTGCGATCTCCTCGATCTTGCCGCTACCCAAATAGGTGGCCGGATCCGGCTTGTCGCGCCGGGCGCTCATCAAACCCACCGGAGCCATATTGTCCGAGCGCACGAGCTCGCTGAGCTCTTCTCCGGCATCGGCCGGAGATGAACGCCCCATGGAAACTGTGACAAGAAATGCGCGGGTGGGCTCAGCCTCCCGCGCACTGTCAAACTGGAACTTGGTCAAGCCTTACTCGTCCTGCTCGGCAAGATTGAGATTGACCGCGCGCGTCGGAACCACCGTGCTGATGGCATGCTTGTAGACCATCTGAGTCACTGTGTTCCTGAGCAGAACGACATACTGGTCGAACGATTCAACCTGCCCCTGCAGCTTGATGCCGTTCACCAGATAAATGGAAACCGGGATGTGATCCTTGCGCAGTGCGTTCAGAAACGGATCTTGTAACAGCTGTCCTTTGTTCATGCCTGCCATTTTTATTATTCTCCAGTCACTTTGTAAACCTGTTCCGCAGAATGCGCACAACAGGCTGCTTTGCTTCGTGCGTCATTTGTCAAGACAAAACAAGCGACGCAATAGCCGCCCCTTGCGGACCGACCCGTTAATCATAATGCAATTTCCCGCCATCCCCTTGCGGCAGAACCTTCTCTTTGCTAGTGCTTCTCCTGCGCTTCAGCATAAGGGTTCTTGTTGGTCCGGAACTCAACCCGAAGCGGCGTTCCCGCAAGATCAAAGGCGTCTCTGAACACGCCCTCAAGATAGCGCTTGTAGCTGTCAGAGACCGCCTGCAGGCTGTTGCCGTGAATCACGATCACCGGCGGATTCATGCCTCCCTGATGGGCATAGCGAAGCTTCGGACGAAGCCGCCCGCTCCTTGCCGGCTGCTGCTGCTCGACCGCCGCCATCATGACACGCGTGAGCTTGGGCGTGGAGAGCTTGGCAAAGCTTGCCGCATGAGCATCCCTCACCGCCTTCATCAAATGATTCAGCCCGTTTCTCTTCAGAGCAGAAATGTGAATGAACCGGGCCCATTTGAGAAAATGGAACTTGGTTTCCAGATCGGTGTCAACCAGCTTGCGCTTGTAGCTGTCAACACCGTCCCACTTATTGATCGCAACCACAAGCGCCCGTCCCGCTTCAAGAGCAAAACCGGCGATGTGCGCGTCGTGGGTGCTGATGCCGTCGATCGCATCCAGAACGAGAATCACCACGTTGCTCTGCTCGATGGCCTGCAGCGTCTTGATGACGGAAAACTTTTCAATCGCCTCGAAAACCTTCCCTTTCTTGCGCAGCCCCGCCGTGTCGATCAGGCGGAACGGCTGTCCGTCCACCTCAAAATCCACCTTGATCGCGTCGCGCGTCGTTCCCGGCATGTCAAATGCGATGACGCGCTCCTCACCGATCAAGGCGTTGATCAGCGTGCTTTTGCCGACATTCGGCCGTCCGGCAACGGCTACCTTGATCCGCTGAGGCGCATTCTCATCCTTTGCCCCGGACTCTTCATCATCCGCCTGCACTGCGGGCAGCTCCGAAAGGACAAGATCCATCAGCGCGGCAACCCCCTGACCGTGCGCCGCGGACACCCTGATCGGCTCGCCCATGCCCAGCTCGTGGAATTCGGCAACATGAACCTCGGAGAGCCCCTCGCACTTGTTGACCACAAGGTAGCAAGGGCGACCGATCACGCGCAGATGCCGGGCAATCCGTTCATCCTGCGGGGTCATCCCGGAACGGGCATCACAGATGAAGAGCACGACATCGGCCTCGTCAATGGCCGCTTCGGCCTGACCGGCCATTTCGTGAACAATCCCCTCGCTCTTGACGGGCTCAAAGCCGCCCGTGTCCACAACAAGATAGGGACGGGAGCCGACGCGCCCCTCGCCGTACTGCCGATCGCGCGTCAGGCCGGGAAAATCCGCTACGAGCGCATCCCGGCTCCTTGTCAGTCGATTGAAGAGTGTCGATTTGCCGACATTCGGACGGCCAACCAGTGCGATTACAGGAAGCATTCCTAAAGACCCTCGCCTCTATGTGTTTATCGGACCATGCGCGTGAGAACGAGCTCGCCGTCCTTGGTCTGGAAGAGCGCCCCTTCGTTCATCGGAATTGGGGCTGCCAGAACCTGATCGGAAATGCTCCTGCGGCCGATGATCTCGCCGGAGCTGCTGTCAAGCACGTGAATCACACCGTCATAGTCGGCCACGGCCACCAGACCGACGCCGGCGATCACGGGCGCGCTCGGAGAGCGCCAGCGCAGATCCTCGTTTGTCCACACGGGATTGCCCGTCGTATAGTCGAAGGCCTTGATGTTTCCGTTCGCCGTGGTCACAAAGACCGTCACACCGTCGGAAACGGGTCCCGAAACGGCGTCGGCAGGCTGATGCCAGATCGTGCGCCCGTTCTGGCTGCTCATGCAAAGAACATTGCCCTGAAATGCCGCAGCGCACATCATGTTCTGATCGACCAGAGGAGTGCCGACCACGTCGCACAGGCGGTCAACCTCGGTAATGCCATGCGCCTGGGCGATCACGGCATCGAACACCTGACGGCCGTCAGGCCCAAGAGCAAGAAGTTTTCCGTTGGACTGCCCGACCAGCACGCCGGCGGGCGAGAAGCGCATCTGAGAGGCCACGCGCACCGTGAGCGCCGGAACGTTGGACTGGTAGCGCCACTTGCGTTCGCCGCTAGCCGCATCGTACGCACTGATGCGGGTGTCATCGGTTCTCACGATGATGAACCCGGAACCAACAAGGGGCGGCACCGTGGCAGCGCTCGAGAGTTTCGTGTGCCACAGCGGCTTGCCCTGCGCATCAAACACTTCCAGCTCGCCCCGTGCGTTCACGACGGCAACATAGTTCCCGTCGCTGCCGACGCCGGCGCTGATCTCGGCCTGAGCCTGCGCACGCCAGAGTTTCTCGCCGTTGCGGGGATCGATCTTGAACACCTCATCGCCTCCGGCGGCAAAGATCCCGTTCTCAGTTATCACGGGTGTGAGCAGTCCATTGATGCTTTCACCCAGACTGGCGGACCAGACTTGTTCAACCCGAACAAGCTCGTTGATCTTCTTGAGATCGACCGGCTCGCGTGTTGTCGAGCTGCAGCCAGTCAGAATCAGCGTAGCCGCAGCGGCAGCGGCAAGGACAAAGCGTTCGAATCTTTTCATTTTGAATTTCCTGTGGATTGGTCCGGGCTTACTTTGCCGTTTCTGGCAGCGAGGCCAGCTTCAGGCTGACAAGCGAGCTGATCGCCTGCACATTGCCGTCAGCCTGCAGCGCGGCCTGCCACGCCTGACGGGCCTTGTCATTGTCTCCGAGGGCGAAATACACATCCCCCAGACGATCCTGATAGGAGGCCTGCTGGCCAGGAAGGACTTTTGCAGCCTGCAGAACAGCCAGCGCCTTCTTTGCGTCCTTGGCATCAAGTTCCACGCCTGCAAGACGGATTCTGGCAATCGTCGCGTACTCTTCATGGCCGCCCTTTTCAAGCACCCAGCTGAGGGCCGCGCGCGCCTCGTCGAGCTTGCCGCCCTTCTGGGCCTCCGCGGCCTTGAGCATGGCAGCCAGCGAGGCAAACACGTGACGGGGATATTCGTTCATCAGGCCGTCAGCGAGCGACTTCATATTCTTCTGGTCACCCTGGACATAGGCATTCTGCAGCTGCACGTAGGCGGCCGTCGCCTTTGCACCCTGATTGCGCTTGTACCAGTTCCAGCCATTCCAGCCGGCAAACGCGAGGCAGCCGCAGGTGATCACGGTGAGCGTGAGATTGCCCCACTTGTCCCACCAGGCCTTCAATTGTTCCAGTGATTCTTGTTCTTCAAGATCGTATGCCATGTTTACTGTCTTTCCTTGTTTGATTAACTGGCCAGAAGCATTTCCCTGACAGAGTCGACCGCAACCAGCTTCTGATCCTCAAAAAGCTGATCGCCCGCGGCATTCCTGAGGTGCTTGACGGCAACCTGTCCGGCCGCGAGTTCACTCTCGCCGGCAATCACGCACCACATGGCGCCCGATCCGTCGGCCCGCTTCATCTGATTCTTCATCGAAAGGGATCCGGCATGCAGGATGACGTTGAGTCCGCTGTCGCGCAGCGATTCGCAAAGAGCTCTGGCCTTGAATTCGGTTTCTCCGCCGAAATGGGCGACATACACATCGCAGTCGGCCCGCGTCACATCGCCGCTCGTTTCGCGAATGAGCTCGATCACGCGCTCAGCTCCCATTGCAAAGCCAACGCCGGGCGTCGGCCTGCCTCCCAGCATTTCGATGAGCGGATCATACCGTCCGCCTCCGCAAATCGTGCCCTGAGCTCCGAGCTTGTCTGTGATCCACTCGAAGACCGTGTTGTTGTAGTAGTCAAGGCCGCGCACCAGCCGAGGATTGATCGTGTAGTCAATGCCCAGAGCGCTCACCCCGCTCTCGAGGCGGCGCAGAAACTCGAGCGACTTCTCCCCAAGGTAGTCAAGCAGACGCGGGGCGTCGTTCACCATCTGCTGCATGTCCGGATTCTTGGTGTCCAGAATGCGCAGCGGATTGGTGTGCAGGCGGCGCTTAGCCTCCTCGTCGAGAACATCCATGTTCCGCTCAAAGTAGGCGATCAGCGCCTCGCGGTGCTTGACGCGCTCTTCGAGCAGCCCAAGGCTGTTCAGTTCAAGCCTGGCGCTGATGCCGAGCTCCGCCCAGAGTCTGGCAAGCATCCCAAGCATGTCGATATCGATATCAGGCCCGGCAAATCCGAGGGCTTCGCACCCAAACTGATAGAACTGGCGATAGCGGCCTCTTTGCGGGCGCTCGTGCCGGAACATCGGTCCGAAATACCACAGTCTCTGCGGAGCGTTGTACGTGAGATTGTGCTCAATCGCGGCGCGCACGACAGCGCTCGTGTTTTCCGGACGCAACGTGAGCTTCTCGCCATTCATGCTGTCCTCGAAGGAATACATTTCCTTCTCGACAATATCCGTCACCTCTCCGATACCCCGGCAGAAAAGCGCCGTTGACTCCAGAATCGGAGTGCGGATCTGCCTGAAGCCATAGCGGGTGGCAACCTGTCTGGCTGCATCCTCGAACTTTTCCCAGATGGCGCTCTGCTCGGGCAGCATGTCGTTCATGCCCTTGATCGCAAGTATCTTGTTTTTTGCCATTTCCTATTCTTCCGTTTTCTTCTGCCAGCGCTCGCGCACATAGGCCTCGATCATGGACTGAAACTGTCCGCTCATCGCCTCGCCCTTGAGCGAAGCCGCCTTGCGTCCGTTGATGAACACGGGCGCCACGGGCGATTCGCCACGGCCAGGCAGGCTGATTCCGATATCGGCTGCGGAACTTTCTCCAGGGCCATTCACCACGCATCCCATCACGGCAACCTTCATTGCTTCACATCCCGGGCACTCGCGCCGCCATTCAGGCATGCGCGATCTCAGAAAGTCCTGCGTCTGCTGGGCCAGGTGCTGAAAAAAGTCACTGCTGGTTCTGCCGCATCCGGGACAGGAGACAACGATCGGCGCAAAGGCCCGCAGCCCCATGGTCTGCAAAAGCTCCTGAGCAACAATCACTTCCTGCTGTCTGCTCTTTCCCGGTTCCGGCGTAATGGAAATTCGAATCGTATCTCCGATGCCTTCAGCAAGCAGAACGGCCAGAGCCGCAGAACTGGCGACAATCCCCTTGCTGCCGATGCCTGCCTCGGTCAGGCCGAGATGCAATGCCCAGCTGCCGCTCTGGGCCATTTGCCGATAAACGCTGATCAGATCCCGAACGTCGCTCACCTTTGCCGACAGAACGATTTTGTCCGAAGCCAGTCCGAGACTCTCGGCCTGCCTTGCGCTCTGAACCGCGCTTTGCACGATTGCGTCGAGCAGCACTTCCCGGGGCTCACGCGGACTGTCGCTCTGACGGTTGCGATCCATCAGCTTCGCAAGCAGCTCCTTGTCCAAACTGCCTCCGTTCACCCCGATTCTGACCGGCTTGCCGAGTCGGGCGGCAATCTCGATCATCGTGGCAAAGTTGTTTTCGTGCGACGCTCCCTTGCCGACATTTCCCGGATTGATGCGAAACTTGGAAAGCGCACGGGCGCAGGCAGGATCCTCGGCGAGCAGCTTGTGCCCGTTGTAATGGAAATCCCCGACAAGCGGAACAAAGCAGCCCGCCTCATCGAGCTTCTCACGGATTTTCGGAACCGCGCTCGCCGCCGCCGGCGTATTGACGGTCAGCCGAACAAGCTCGCTGCCCGCCCGCGCCAAATCAAGCACCTGTCCGACCGTTGCTTCAACATCTTCGGTTGCCGTATTGGTCATGGACTGGACGACAACGGGCATTCCGCCCCCGATCTCCACCCGGCAACACTCGTGCTCAACCAGAACCCGATGGGAGATCCGGCGGCTTTTGTAGACATCCATCTCTCAGACGCCCCCGTCAGTACATCCTGAAGCGGACGGTCTTTTCCCTCGGAGAGACAAAACGCGAGAAATCCAGCAGGGTATCGTTGAGTTCAATCTCCAGGGCGTCGGAGTTTCCAATGAGCACGCGCAGGGGCTTGGTGCCGCGAATCGTACGCGTGGCGCCTGCAGGAATATCCTGCTCGAACACAGTGCTGTCGTTTCCGAGCCGCGAGACGCGAACCCAGCAATCCTGCTTCACGATCAGGCGAATCTTGACTTCCTTGTTGTCAGTGGCCGTGCCTGCCGCCGAATTGTTATCGCGCCGCAGCGTGATGCCCGGAACATTTTCCTGCGCCTTGATGACAGGCGGTTCAGGCTTGGGTGCGGGAGCGGGAGCCACAACTTTAGGCGCCGGCTTCACGGCAGGCGCGGGAGCTACCCTGCCGGAATTTGCCTTCTTCGGCTCGACCTTCGTCACTTCAGCCGTCGGCGCCGCAGGGGAGCCCAGATTGTCGCCCGATCCCATGAAATTCCTCACAAGATCCTGGCTGACAATCGCCCAGACACCGGCAGCGATCGCGCTCACCAGAATCAGAATTGCGGCAAAACGCCACCACGGAGACGAATCCTTGCCCTGCAGTATCTGCTCGGAGGAATACGGGATCTCAGGAATCTGGTGGGAGCCGATCGAAAAACTGTCCCCGTAGCGATTGTTGAAATCCGCCACGAGCGGTTTCGGATCCAGCCCGAGCGCCTTCGCATAGGAGCGAATGAAGCCTCGGATGTAAACGGGCTCGGGCAATTCCTCCATCGTCTCGCTTTCCAGTGCGCGAAGCTGACGCACCGAGATATGGATCCTGCCGACC
>ODAI012759877.1_pt1 | contig 12085 bp, 9 predicted proteins | sample 1539321 | NCBI WGS metagenome assembly ODAI01 (sample SAMN02144231, study PRJEB22623) | gut metagenome | biome: sheep rumen | host: Ovis aries | place: New Zealand
CATGAGCCACGACTATAAGATTGCCGTGGAGTGCCAATCCACCATGATACGCGTGGGCACTTCCATTTTTGGCCCGCGAGTGTACTGACGACTCGATTGTGGTATTATTTCACAATCACTTTCTTTCCGTTTCTCACGTATATACCCTTCGGCAACGAAGCGGCGCGTGACCCCATTCTTGTACCATCGAGCGAGAAGAATACACCCTCATGAGCCCTTTCTGCTTCGTTGAGCGTGATGGCCGACGGGTGGTTCGGGTCGTTGTAGGTGAACGTGATGATGCCCGTCTCGGTGTCTTCGGTGATGTCGACAATCTGCTTCACCGAGGTTCCCGTATAGAATGTGATGGGTGTCAGCGAAGTCTTGGCCGATGATCCGGGGAAGGGATCTCCGGCGTGGCTTTGAAGATACTCTTGTTGTTGCTTCTTCCTTTCAGCTTCGTCGTTGGCGTTGATGGAGTAGGAGCTGATGTATTCGTCGTCGGCAGGGATGAATGTGTATCTGGGGTGGCCGATGACGTTGTTCACGCTGTTACTCTCGAGCGAGAAGGCACTTTTGTCGTATTCTATATGGCTCACGAGCATGCCGTGGCCGATGCCTCCAATGATGCGGTTGAAGCCTGTCGGCTGTATGTTATGAAGCAAGAGATACTCCTTGCCCGACGTGTCGTCATCGTTCATGATGCGATAGGCCTTGCCACCTTCAGCTCCCAGGGGCGCCATTTGGTAGGTTCCCGAGTTGACGAGTGTGTCGATGGTCATCCATCCGAAGGCTTCGCGCTCCCAGGCCGAGTATTCGGTGGGGTAGTAGCCGTTTTGCACATACTCACCTCCGTCCATCAGGTCCCAGTATTCCATGCTCGGATTGAGGGCGTTTTGTGCTTCCGTGGTGGTGGGGTAGATGTCGGGCAGACCCATGCAATGCGAGAACTCATGGCAGAAGAGTCCTATGCCCCCGATTCTCGGCTTGGCCCATGCTCCCGGATAGCCATTACGCTCGGCATGTACGCCATAGCGGTAGACATACTTTCCGTTGTAGGTTCCTCCGCCAATGGTTCCAGAGCACGGCCAGATGCAATCGGAGCTGTTGCCGGTGATGCTTTCTGGATATCCGGCGTAGATGATGTAGACCAGATCTACGTAGTTGTCGTTGTTGGCATCGTATTTCGAGAAATCGAGCCCTGCCTCGTTGGCCAGTTGGCAGGCTTCAGGAACGAGTCGGGAGAGGTAGTCGTTACCTTGTCCGTAGTATTTAAGCTCGTGCGAAAGAGTGACGGGTCCGTAGATGTCGAACTCAGGCATGAACTGTCCACCGCTCATCTCGGTGAAATAGCGCCTCACGCTTCCGTAGTTTCGGTATACGGTGCCGTTGCCCACATTTCGGTCGAGGGCTCCCTCGGCGTTGAGATACTGCTCGAAGACGGGTTTGGGATCTTCGTCGATGAACACCGTGTCCTGGAACTGAACGAGTATGACGACAGCCTTAGGGCTTCCCGTGTGGGGGAAGTAGGTGTGTTCGTCGGCCACTGGCTCCCGGTGCATGCCGACGGCTGCCTGTCGCTCCATTCTCTGAGTGAATCGCTCCTTGTCTTGGCTCATGATGAGTGCTTGCTCGGCCTTGTCGCGGCGGCTTTTCTCGTGGGCCAGTTGCGATGAGGGCATCAGAGATCCATCGTCGGCCACGGTGGCAACGAAATAGTCGAAACCTTCATGGAAGAGAAGCACGCCATCGGTCGTGGTGTACCAGTGCTGGTTACAATCGCCATGTCCGACGATGGTGAGTGATGAGCCGTCACTTTGCTTGACGACGGTGGGTATAGGGTTCACTTTGATGGCTTGGGCGGCAACGCAAAGCAGTGCAGCCAGCAACGATAATGCGATTCTTTTCATATTCTGTTTTTTTATTTCTTACGGTCTTTTTTTTCTGATGATTGCGAATTGTTATCTCTTCACGATCTTCCTCCCATTCATGATGTAGATGCCGGGCTTGAGCTTGCTCAGCTCGCAGCCCACGAAACGTCCGTCGAGGGAATAGACGGCCGTGAGCTTGCCGGCTTCTGGCTTGATGGGCTTCGCGATTGTGGTGATCGTTCCCTGAGCCTCGCTGTAGAGTTGAACGGCTCCGATGAAAGCTTCGCACGGCTCTTCCGACGTGTTATAGAGTTCGATATTCTCAGGCGAGCTGACGGGGAGTTCGATGTCGATGGCATTCCATTCACCTGCCTTCAGCTCGAAATCGTAGCCATAAACATCGGCCCTTCTCATCTTGTCGGACGTGAGTGGCTCTTCTGGTACGGGGAAGGCAATCTTCAATGTGATGGCTTTCTTCACGAAGATGTTTATATGGAACCGCTCGTAGGCCGTTTCTAAAGCACCGCCGAATGTGAAGGAGAGACTGCGGAACGCCGGGAAATGGTAGTATTGGTGGTGTCTCTCGACGTCGCGTGCCTCGGTGTATTCGTCGTTAGTGCAGACCTCGGCAATGTCGGTCACGTCGATTGTCTCGTTCTTTGTTTCGTCAACGATGAAATCACCCTCTTGCGGGGTGGGTTTCACCATGTAGTAAAAAGATACAAAGTTGACCTTCCCGACGTAGATCGTCTCGGTAATGTCGACCAGCGACTTGTTCATGCTCCCTGAATACACATTGAACGACTCTATCTGGGTGACGTCAGACGTTCCGGGGTAGGGATCGCCTCCGTGGGAGAGTTGGTATTCGAGCTGAGTGTATGGCTTGCCTTTTCCTTGATGGTAGAAGCTGATGTATTCGTTGTCGGCGGGGACAATGGTCATTCTCGAGTGCCCGATGGTGTTGTTCACGACGTTGTAGTTGATAGAGAAGAGTGTCTTGTCGAAATCTACGTGGGTGACGAGCATACCGTGTCCGAAAGCTATGCCCAAGGCATAGTTCCATCGGTAAGGCTGGATGTTCTCGAGGAAGACGTACTCGTTGCCGCTCGCCTCGCCGTCTTTCAAGATGCGGTAGGCCTTGCCGCCCATGTCGATGGGCTGGAGCTCTATCTGCTGACCGATATTGTCGATGGTCAGCGTGTCGAACTTGAACCATCCCATGTATTCGCGTTCCCAAGCCGTGTAGGCGGTGGGACGGTAGCCGTTGTTGGTGTATTCGCCCCCGTCCATGATGTCCCAGTATTCCATGGCGGGGTTGCCTGCGTCCTGAGCCTGGATTTCGGTGGGGTAGAAGTCGGGCAGTCCCATACAGTGTGAGAACTCGTGGCAGAAGAGCCCGATGCCATTGATGTGCGTCTCGTAGAACGTTTTGTCGTCCACGGGGTTGAAGTTGAGCTCCGAGTGCACGCCAAATCGGCAGATGCTCTTTCCGTTGTAGGTTTTGGATAGCGAGACGCTTCCGCTCTTGGGCCATATCGTGTCGTCACCACCACCCGTGCTTTGTCCATAGCCGGCGAAGATGACGTAGACGAGGTCCACGTATCCGTCTTCGTTGGCATCGTATAGCGAGAAGTCCACACCGGCATTGAGAGCCGAGTCGCACGCCTCTGTGATGAACTTGTCCATGTCGTCGTCTTTCCCTGGGCCATACACTTTCATGCTGTCGGCCAGGTGGACTACGGCTCCGATGTCGAAATGGGGCACGAAGAGCCCTTTGCTCATCTCGTTGAAGTACATCTTCACGCTTCCGTAGTTCTTGTGGAGCGTGGTGTCGGCGGCAAATGTGGGCCGTGACGTGCTGTTAAGGTACAGATTGAAGATGGTGCGGGTGTCTTCGTCGGAATGCTTGAACTTCTGGTCTTTGAAATCGGCCAGGATGACGAGCGCCGTGGGCGTTCCTGTATGGGGAAAGAGTGTGGTTGTGGAGTAGGTGTCTTCGATGCGCTCTCTTCTGGGCTTCGGGGAAGGCGCATTGTAGAAGCGGCTCCTGTCTTGAAGTCCGATGGCTTGTATCTCCTCTTGCGTGCGCAGGCCGGCATTGTGGGCCAGTATGTTGCTTGGTGTCAGGTTCCCGTAGCTGTCGATGGTGGCAATGTAGTAGCTGTTGTCTTTCGCCGACAGTAGCACACCGTCGGTTGTGGTGACATAGTTCATGTGCTCATCGCCGTGGATTCGGATGGTGAGAATCGTTCCGTCGGCCTGTTCCACTTGCACGGGGAAGGGATAGGCCTTGGCTCCCCATGCGGCAATACAGGTTAATGCAGACAATATGCAAACAAACACTCTTCTCTTCATATATCCTCTTTCATTTATTCGATTCTGGAAACACACCCTTCGTGGGCATGTCATTGTCCGAACAGCAGCTTGCGGTCGCGTTCGATGGCGGGCAGTGTCCACTCTTCGGGCACGAAGCGCCAGTTGTGGTTGGGCTGCGGGTTCATGACACCGGCCTTTTCAATCTCCTTCATTAGGTAGTGGCGCTGGTCGAGCTCACTTTCGAAGACGATGCGCTTGGGCAGTTCGTCGCGGTCGATGCCAGCTCCTTTGGTGAGCAACTCGCCACCGCCATTTCCACGATAGCTGTTCAGCGCCACCTTGTAGGTCTTTTTCTCGTCGAAAGGTTCACCGTTCGACATGCGCAGGATTCTCACCTTCTGCCCGTTGGGCTTGGTGACGTCCACCTCGTAGTCGATACCGGCGGCCGAGTCGAAGTTGAAGGCGAGGTTCTTGAATCCGCACCGTTGCTTGTCGTCCCACGCTTGCTCACTGATGAGCATGATGTGGTCGTCGGGACTCGTCATCGTGTTCACCCACAGATCGTAGCTCATCTCCAGATGCTTGCGTATCTCTTCTCCCGTGAGGTTCATCACGTAGATCCAGTTCTCGTATTTATAGAGGTTGAACATGTCGCTCACGTACACGTCGCCGGCTTCTATCTTCGTGTCGAAGGTGAGTGGTGCGTTGAACGAGATGTCGGCTCCGGTGATCTGTAGCTGAAGGTTGTGGATAAAATCGCAGAAGGCAGAGTTGCCGAAATAGCTGTCGCGGGTGTAGATGGTGTTGGTGAACATGCCTATCTTGCGGTTGACGAAGGTGTTCACGCTGTCGATGTCGGCCTTGAAGTGTGCCATGTATCGGTCGTCGACCTTCTTGTCGCGTATGTCGACCACCTTTCCGCTCACCTTCTTGCCTGTTACCTTCCCGTTTCTGAGCGTCAGGTCGATCTGGGCGTCGCTTACGTAAAGAGCGTTGCACGAGGGGTCGAGGCAGAGCACATCCTTGCCCTCGGTGTTCTTCACGGTGCCTTCGTAGCGTGTGTGGTCGTGGCCGAAGAGGATCAGGTCGAAACCGGGCACCTCGCGGGCCACGCGAAGCGATGCGTCTTCCTCATAGGCGTCGGTCGTTATTCCACCTTCCTTTCCCGAATGGAACACACCGATGATGACATCGGGCCGTTCGTGCTCTTTCAGGTAGCTCACCCATTTCCTGGCGCTCCCCACCATTTCCTCGAAGCGCATGCCCGTCCACAGGCTCTCTTGCAGCCAGTTGGGAATGGCGGGCGTGAGCATGCCGATGACGGCTATCTTCACCCCGTCGCGCTCGAAGAGGGCGTAGGGTTCCACGTAGGGCTTTCCGGTCTTCGTGTCAGTGATGTTGGCACCGAGCATGGGGCAGTTCACCTCGCGAATCCATTTGTCGTAGACGGCGTGTCCTGTCTCTATGTCATGGTTGCCGATGGTCTGCGCGTCGTATTTCATGTAGTTGATCACCTTGGCAGCCACGTTTTCGGTCTCGGGCTTCACGAAGTTGCAGTAGTAGCATGTGGGTTGGCCCTGAAGGATGTCGCCGTTGTCGAGGAGCAGCAGGTTCCTACCGTAGGTTTGCCTGAGCGAGTCTACATAGGTGATGACGCGTGCCATCGATCCGCTCTTGGGCTCGCGGTTGATGAAATCGTAGGGGAAGAAGCACCCGTGAACGTCGCTTGTCTGCACGATGCGCAGGCTCACTTCTTTTGTCTTTGCTGAAGTGGTGGTGAAACAAGTCATTGCTAAACACGTGATGAGAAATCCTTTCATATCGATGTGTTGTGCTATCTGTTAATGAATCTTGTCGGGCAATGGATGTATGCTCAGTGTGCAAAGGTAAGCATTTTCTTTGAAACGACACCCACTTTGGCACGCTTTTTGCTTATTTTTCCTTAGAAAGGAGTTATTATTATGGCATTTATCGATTACTACAAAATTCTGGGTGTTGCCAAGGACATTCCCCAGGAAGAAGTGAAGAAGGCGTATCTGAAGAGAGCCAAGCAGTTTCATCCCGACCTGCATCCCGACGACCCGAAGGCAAAGGCGAAGTTTCAGGCCTTGAACGAAGCCTACGACGTGATCGGCGATCCGGAGAAGCGTAGGAAGTATGACCAGTATGGCGAACGGTGGAAGGATGCCGAGAGCTTCGGCCAGGGTGGCGGCAGCTACGGATGGAGCTCGCAGGGCGGCGGGTCGCCTTTCGACGGCATCGACTTCAGCAGCTTTGCCGGCGGTGGCTTCAGCAGCTTCTTCAAAGATCTCTTTGGCAGCGGCGGACGCAGAGCTGGCGGTGGCTTCGGTGCCAGGCGCCAGAACAGCGGCGACATGCATGCGTCGGTGAACATCGACATCTACACGGCCATGCTGGGCGGCGAGGTGATTATCCAGCTGAACAACGGCTCGAAGGCCAAGCTCCACGTGAAGGCGGTGACGCAGAACGGCACGAAGGTGCGCTTGCGTGGCAAAGGCTACAACCGTGGCGACGGCACCTTCGGCGACCTGATCATCACCTACAACGTGATGCTTCCCACAACGCTCAGCGAGCATCAGCGCCAACTGCTGGAGCAGATGCGCATGGGGTAGGGGCGGCAGGCTAATCGGCCAGCGGCTTCTCCACCGACTTCAGCTGTCCGGTACTCTTTGGCTTGTCGGCGGCCTTGGGCTTCTCGGTGGTCTTGGGTTTGTCGGTCGTTTTGGGCTTCTCTGTGCTCTTGGCCTTGTCGGCGGTGCCCTCGTCGGCTTTCTTCTCCTCGGCCTGCTCGGTCATCGTCAGGAAGGAGATCTTTCCGTCGGGGTTCACCTTGGCAGAGATGCGGTAACGCTTCGTGTGTGTGCCCGAGGTCCCCTCTATGTCTTTGCTGGCCGTGAACGATGTGGAATACTCATAGCGTTCATCGCCAATCTCGCGCTTCTTGATGTCGTAGCTCCCGGGAAGCCGCCACGTCACGCTCGTTGTGCCTTCCTTGTATTGCTTGTTCATCATTTCCACCACATCGGCGTCGGAAGCTCCTTGCTTGTCGAGCAGGGTTAAGCCCTTGGCCACCGACGATGTGAGCCCAGCCTCGTCACGCGTGTTGATGCTGAAGAAGAAGTTGTGCAGCACGTTGGCCACGATGCTACGGTCGCCGTCGGTGATCTGGCTGGCCTTCAGCTTGCGGATGGCTTCTTCCGAGTCGGCATACCAGTTGCCGTCGGGGTGCTTCGTCTGGTATTCCTTGAATGCTTCTTCCGTCTTCAGACTGCTGCAGTAGGCCCAGTCAATCGAGTCGAGCATGCGCATGGCCACGGCGCGGTGAGGCGAGTTGGGATGAGTGTCGAGATAGTTCTGCAGGATTGTTCCCGATGCGCTGGCCAAGGCGTTCTCCCAGTCCTTGTCGTTACTCTTGATCTGGTCGAGATGAGCCATAATGCTGTCGCGGTGGGCTTGCGGTGCATCGCGGAAGGTGTCAAGATAGCCTTGCAGCACCAGTGGCTCCTGGCTTTTCATAGCAATCTCAAACTCCTCCTGTTCCTGCCGTTCCTTGGCTTGCTGGTAGAGGTAGAAGCAGACGCCGGCGACGAGCAGGGCGATGACAGTGCTCACGACGAGGGCTGTCTTCAGTCCGCTTCCTCCCTTCTTCGGCTGTTCGTCTCCGGGCTTGTTGCCATGAGCACCGGCTCCTGGCTGTGATGCCAGCGGTGCCACGCTTCGGCTAGTGCCCGTTGCCGGACCGATGGGCACGGCATCGACCACGCGGTCGTTGGGCTGCATGTTGACAGCAGCGTTTTTGTAGTGCGTGTGTGACGGTTGGTGGCAGTGTGGACATACGCCCTCATCGCTCAGATAGAGTTCCCCACAATCGGGGCACTTTGTCAGATTGCCGGCAATGACCACTCCGCAACTGGGGCACGTAGGTGCTTTGTCGCTAATCTGATGACCGCATTCAGGACATTTTATTATCATTTCAGATTCTGTTTATTTGGTTCTTTATTCTTGTCTTAACATGTTTGAAATCAACTGTCTACACCTGTCGTTCGCTACCAGTGCTTGAATCGTATCTCGCGTAGCCTGTGCCTTCCCATGATGCGGCTCTTGTCCACATAGGTGTTGAAGCCATTGAGCCGCCCTTTGCCCGTGTATTGCCACAATATGTAGTCGCGCCCGTCGGAGAGAACGGGTTCGGGCTCGGTGTATTTGGCGATAAACAGTGGGTAGTCGTCAATCTTCCCTGCAAGGTGCTTGTTGTAGAAGTTCTGGTAGGTGTAGACGAGCGGTCGCTGGTGGTAGGCCTCGGTGACCATGGTGAGGAATTTCTGCACCGAGTCGCAGAAGGCTTTGTTGCCCATGTTGCTGTTGGTCTCAATGTCGATCATCGGTATGAGGTCCTGGTCGCCAGGGCGGCATTGCGCCATGAAGTTCTTCAGCTGCAGGGCGAGGTTCATACGTGGGCGGAAGAAGTGGTACGACCCCACTTTCAGCCCGTAGCGGTGGGCCAGCTCAATGTTCTGCACGTAGCGCTCGTCGATGCGCTCGCTCCCTTCGCTGCACTTGATGTAGACATAGGCCATGTGGCTGTTCTGTCCTACCGTTTCCCAGAACACGGTGCCCTGATAGTGGCTGATGTCTATTCCGTGTATGTGCCTACAGGTGTCTTCACACTGGATATATTCCCCCTGGGCGTGCGCCATGAGAGAGAGTATTGACATGATCGTGACGATGGTTCCCTTGATTGCATTCATACATGCAAAGGTACTCAAAAAAAACGAATCTGCCAAATCATTTTTTTTAATAAGGTACACGTTTAGAATAATTAACCCACCACTTCTTTTCCTGCGGTCTCTTCATACGATAACTTTTGCAGCACGGAATGGAATGTCTGGCTATACGAAATGGGCGTCTCCCCACCTGAATGGGCCTAATCTTTTGGCCTTTACGGTTTTCATGTCTGACAGATGCTTTTTAAAGATTCAAGTTTCGAATGCTTGAGGAGCTGAGGAGTGTTCGCGACTTTCTGCCGAGGAGTTTAGGCATTTGTTACAGCGCTGTCAGGGCCTGACGAGTGTGTCACTAGGCCCTGATGGGTGTGTCATTAGGGCTTAGTGATGTTGGCATTAGGGCTTAGTGATGTCGTCATTAGGGCTTAGTGATGTTGTGTAAGGTCCTATAAGAATTTATATAATATATTCATCCTTCTCTTAGTCAGAAAAGCTAAAATGGGAAAATGGGGAAATGGGATTTATAACCAAATTTTTGTAAATTCTGGCCGCGCGTCATCGCTATTCCTCGATTTCGGAGAGCGAGCGTGCGAAGTTGGCCATGAAGTTGCTCACCGTCTCTACCGGATTGTAGCGCACGTAGCGCAGGCTTCGTCTGAGGTTGCGCCTGAGCACGCGGCTGTTGTTCTCCACCATGCCGTTGGTGCGCATGCGGAAGTGCCAGTTCTCGGCGTTGTCCTGTGCGTTCTCGGTGAGTGTGCGTTCGGCCAGTCGGGTGCCTTCGTGCTCCTCCTTGCTCATGAAGGGCATCTCGTCCATGTTGAATCTGAAGAAGGCGATGAGCACAGTGCCCATGAGGCTGGCCATGCGTACGAATCCCAGCTGATGGAGCCAGTGCTCCAGACGTACGAAGTCCACCCTGTCTCCCCGTTGCCTGAGGAAGATGCCCATGTCGACGATTCCTCTGAGCGGAATGCCCGTGGTGAGCATCTGGTTGATATTGTTCACGATGATGGTGAGCAGCTGCTGCGTACAGATGCTGCTGTCTTCGCTTTTGTTGTCTTTGTGCAGTATGCGGTTATATTTGTATTTCAGGTAGAAGTTGGCAGGTTGGGGTTCTTGTTGTAGGATGCTGAGGGTGGTGTTCCACACGTCTTGCTGCCGTTCGAGAGCCGCCTTCTCCACCACATCCCATACGTCATCGGTCAGCCGAACGGCTTCATCGTAGCGATGCGCCATCAGACCTTTCGATATGTAGGTTATAACGTTTTGCGATTCAGCTATTTGCAGAATCTTGCTCCACTTGAACCCCGACAGGGGCTCGAGGTCTTCGTCCTGACCGAATGCTCCTTGCGAGAGCACGCGGAAGAAGTTTCTGTTAGTGATGTCCATCAGCTGTATCTTTTAGGTAGGCGGAAGATGATGGCCAGGGTAGCGCAGATGCCGATGGCCATGGGGTAGAAGAGCCAGGGTATGATTTCCACGGGGTTGAGGTGTGCCAGTCCGGCTGCCATGAGCATCTGTGCCCCATAAGGTATGAGTCCTTGCACAAAGCACGAGAAAGTGTCGAGAATGCTGGCGCACTTGCGGTTGTCTACGCCGAAGCGGTCACCGATCTGCTTGGCGATACCTCCCACGGTGATGATGGCCACCGTGTTGTTGGCGGTGCAGATGTTTGTCAGGCTCACCAGCGCCGCGATGACGCTCTCGGCCCCTCGTTTGCTTTTCACGCGCGTGGACACGCGTTCTATAATATAGTCGATGCCGCCGTTCATCCTCACAATCTCCAGCAGGCCGCCGGCCATCATCGTGATGACAATCAGCTCGCCCATGCCCTTAATGCCTTCGCCCATGGAGCCAAACCAGCCGTAGACATCGTAGGCACCCGTCAGCATGCCCGTCAGTCCTGTCAGGAAGATGCCAATGGCCAGTACGGCCATCACATTCATGCCGCAGGAGGCCAGCACGAGAACGCCAATGTAGGGCAGCACCTTCACCACCTCCACCTGCGGTATGTCGGCGGGCAGATGCATGTTGCGCCCGAGGTAAAGGTAGAGCAGGAGGATGAGTGTTGCTGCCGGAGCCACGAGGAAAAGGTTCACGCGGAACTTGTCGCTTTGCTTGCATGCATGTGTGGTGGTGCCGGCTATGGTGGTGTCGGAGATAAACGAGAGGTTGTCGCCGAAGAACGCCCCGCCCACGACTACCGCCGTGAGCATGGGCACAGAGAGGTGGGCCGACTGGGCTATTCTGCCGCTATGGGCGTCAGGGCCACGATGGTGCCCACGCTGGTGCCGATGCTGAGCGAGATGAAGCAGGCTGCGAGGAAGAACCCCGCCAGCAGCATGTTGGCAGGAAGGATGGTGAGCGCCATGTTGACCGTGGCGTCGATGCATCCCATCTGCTTGGCCGACTGTGCAAATGCACCTGCCATGACGAAGATCCACAACATGAGGAGCAGGTTGCCGGAGCTGGCCCCACGGCCGTAGCCCTCGATGCGCTTCTGCAGGGGGATGACGTCGGAAACGATGACGGCATAGACGCTGCTCAGCATGAAGGCCACGGTGATGGGCACTTTGTAGAAGTCGTGGGCAATGATGCTCGTGACTAAGTATAAAGTGATGAACACCAACAGTGGCGAGAGCGCCAGCAAACCCTTCTTGTGCGAGATCATAGCGTGGTGTGGATCATTCGTATGGCATTTTGGGTGGCGTGCAGAGGCCTACAGGGTGACGCCGTTTTTGAAAATGGAGATCTCGCGGTAGCCGTTCTCTTCGTTGCGCGCTTTCTCGCCGTTGGCCACGGCGATGATCTTCTCGATGAAGTCGGCGAGGACATCCTTCATGGCGCGCCCTTCAACCAGCTGTCCGGCGTTGAAGTCGATCCAGTTGGGCTTGTTCTTGGCAAGTGTGCTGTTGGTGGAGATCTTCATCGTGGGGATGAACGTTCCGAAAGGCGTACCGCGCCCTGTTGTGAAGAGCACGATCTGGCATCCTGCCGAAGCGAGGGCCGTGGAAGCCACAAGGTCGTTGCCTGGAGCTGAAAGCAGGTTGAGTCCCTTCACCTTCAGACGGTCGCCGTAGGCAAGGACACCGCTCACGGGAGCCCGTCCGCACTTCTGTGTACATCCGAGGGCCTTGTCTTCGAGTGTGGAGATGCCTCCGGCCTTGTTTC
>ODAI013171689.1_pt1 | contig 12085 bp, 13 predicted proteins | sample 1539321 | NCBI WGS metagenome assembly ODAI01 (sample SAMN02144231, study PRJEB22623) | gut metagenome | biome: sheep rumen | host: Ovis aries | place: New Zealand
TACATCTACCAGAGCGGGTTCACCGAGAATGTCTCGGCGGATGTACGCGCAGCCTTCCTGAAACTGAAGGCCCAGGGGATGAAGAAGCTTGTCCTCGACCTCAGGGGCAACGGAGGCGGACTGCTCAGCGAAGCAGTCAACATCGTCTCCTTCTTCGTACCGAAAGGCTCCCTCGTGGTGTCTGCCAAAGGCAGGGCGGAAGGGTCCGAGACAGTGTACAGGACTACCACGGAACCTCTGGACACGGAAATCCCCATCATCATCCTTGTCAATTCCGGATCGGCCTCATCGACCGAGATCGTGACCGGTGCCCTCCAGGACCTCGACAGGGCTACGGTCATGGGCACCAGGACTTTCGGCAAAGGATTGGTACAAAGCATAAGGCCGCTTCCATACAACGGCCAGCTGAAGGTCACCACAGCCAAGTACTACACACCTTCCGGACGCTGCGTCCAGGCCATCGACTATGCCAACCGCAACGAAGACGGGAGCGTGGGGTTCATCCCGGACTCCCTGACCCATGAGTTCAAGACCGCCCATGGAAGGACCGTCCGCGACGGCGGCGGCATAACCCCGGACGTCATTGTCAAGAGCCGGGAGTACAGCAGGCTGACTTATTCGGTCGTCTATGCAGGCATCGTCCAGGACTATGCACTCGAATTCGTCCGCAATCACCAGGATGTACCGGAAGACTTCACCCTCGGCGACGAGGACTGGAAGGATTTCGTGGAATTCGCCTCAAAGAAGGATTTCGACTACCGGTCCTCGGCGAAGACCCTTTTCGACCAGATGAAGAAGGAACTTGACAGGGACGGACTGTCCGAAAGCCTGAAGGACCAGCTCGACGCCATGCAGAAGGCCCTCGAGATGGACAAGGTCACCTTCCTCAACCTCAAGAAGGACGAAATCGTGCCCTTCATCGAAGAGGAGATCGTGGTCCGCTACCACTTCCAGGAAGCCGGCATCAAGGTGCGCCTGCGCTACGACGACCAGCTGAAAGAGGCCCTCACGAAGCCCCTGATAAGCTTCTGATCCTCGGGACGTCCTCCGGGACAGCCTTTCCGGCTGTCATGACAGGTCTGCCTGATGGCATCCCGTGCCTGAGACCTACGGCAGGGATGAAGCCAGGCAGGTCATCGACCCGTCCGGGATAAGGGTGAGTCTCCTCGACGAAGCCGGAACCAGGACGGTCTCGCCCTGGCGAAGGGGAAGGTAATACTCAAGGCCGTCGGATTCGGAATCCACCAGGGAGCCTCCTCCTTCCACGCAAATGACGACGACAAAGGAGTCGAGGCCTGACAGGTCCTTTTCAACGCGGTGCCCAAGGTCGAAAAGACTGGTGACAAAGTAGCGGCAGCTGACAAGTGGAACTTCCTTGTCCTTCAAGTGGGGATAGGTAGTCCTGTAATCAGGAAACACCCTATAATCAATAGCTTCCTTCGCCTGTTCGATGTGAAGCTGGCGCGGCTTCCCGTCCAGCCCGAGCCGGCCGTAATCGTAGATCCGGTAGGTTATGTCGGATGTCTGCTGGATCTCCGCCACGAAGGATCCGGCCCCGATGGCATGGATCCTGCCCGCCGGAAGGAAGAACACGTCGCCCTTGCTGACGTCGTACCTGGCCAGGACTTCCGTGATGGAATTGTCGCGGACCCTTTCCTCATATTCCTCAGGGGTGATTTCCTGGGTGAGTCCGCTCAGGAGCCGGGCTCCCTTGTCCGCACCGACGACGTACCACATCTCCGTCTTCCCCCTCTGGCCGGGATTGGTCCTGGCAGCCAGTTCGTCGCCGGGATGGACCTGGATGGAAAGGTCCGCCCTGGCGTCGATGAACTTGACAAGGAGCGGGAATTCGGTACCGGTCTCCTTCCACGCCTTCCGGCCTACGAGCCCTGACTTCCATCTCTGCATGACCTCGGTGAGGGACTTCCCTGCAAAAGGGCCGTTGGCCACTTCCGAGACATGTCCTTCGACGGAACTGAGTTCCCAACTTTCCCCGATCCGGTTCCTGGTCGTGTAGATTCCCTTGTAAGGAGCGATCTTTTCCCCTCCCCAGACCATCGTGCGGAGATAGGGCTTGAATTTGAGAGGATACATATTCACGGGCATAGCGTCGCTGTTACTTGTCGAGTTCGCCGAGGGCGAAAGCGTAAGCGCCCAGGGATATCGCCTTGCTGGCACCCAGGGTGGAGCGCATCACTCCTATCCTCTTCTGCGGGTCGTAGACCACCTCGCGGTCGCTTCCGTAGACCTTGATTTTCCTTGCGTCGCCCTTTGCGAACAGGTGGAACTCCTCGGGATCATCGAGGTTGTAAACCTTCATCTGGACCCTGTCCAGAGTCTCTCCCGTGAGCTGCCGCATCTTGCCGCGCATCGTACGGAGTATGCCCGGCATCAGGTACTCTGCATTGTTCATGATCCCTCCGCCTATGACTACAAGGCCGTCCAGCAAGGTCACGGCGGTGGCTATGGCGTCGCCTGCGACCTCTCCCATCTTGTCGAAGGCCTTGACTGCCGCGCGACGGTCGCCGGGAGCCTCCCCTCGAGCTATCGCCGCTATCTGCCGGGGCTCCAGGCCGTGGGTAGGGTTGCCTGATTCCTCTCCGTAGACCCTCTTTATGGCGCGGACCGCCACCCCGTCCTCGACGATGACGTCCGGCATGTCCGGATGCTTGAGGCAAAATGTCTCCACGCACGAATTGTCACCGCGGTTAAGCACTCCGCCAAGGACTGTCCCGATGCCGAAACCCGTCCCGAAAGTGTAGCCTATAAGGTTGTGGTAGCGTTTGGCGCTGCCCTCGGCCTCCAGCCTTGAGTTGACCTCAGGCAAGGCACCGCCCAAGGCTTCCCCATAGGCGAAAAGGTCGCCGTCGTTGTTGATGAACACGGGAAGGGAAAACTTGTCCTGGAGATACGGCCCGAGGGCCACTCCGTCCCTGAACGAAGGGAAATTGGGCAGGAAGCCGCCGATGATTCCGGCTGGATAGTCGGCCGGCCCGGGAAAGGCGAAACTGATCGCGACAGGCTCCTCCCCGTCCAGGCCGCCGATGAGAGTGCTGAACCCCTGGACCATAGTCCGGAGGCAGAGGTCAAGGTCATCCGCATTGGACGGAAGGGAGAGAGTCTCGCCGTAATATTCTCCGCCTTTCATCGTGCCGAACACGAAATTGGTCCCGCCGGCGTCGAGGGTCAGGACAATCCTGGGGTCTTTCTTTATGTCTGACATAGCTGAAGAGTGCTGCTTTTGATGGCCATTTTTGCAAATATACTCAATCCCCGCCTTTTTCGGTTCCCGCTTTGCGTGGTTTTTGCTAACTTTGGACTTTCATCCATGAATAAACCGTAAGACAAGATATGCAGAAAAGTAGCAAGCGCATCAAGGGAAAGAAAGACAACCGGCAGGCCTCTGGAAAGAGCGGCCGTGAAAAGCGTTTCGGGTCAAGGCAGTCAGGACGCAAGGCATTCACCGAGGTTACCGGCACCGTCCAGATGACGAGGGACGGTTTCGTCTTCGTAGTCGTGAAGGACGAACCGGACAGCGACGTCTTCGTGAAGGCCTCCAAGACAAGGGGCGCCCTGAACGGCGACACTGTCAGGTGCGTGGTCACCAAGGAAAAGGACGAGCAGCAAGGGAAAAGAGGTGCCAAGGGCCGTGAAAGGGTCCCTTCCCGCGGGTCGCGCAGCCGCGAAGGTGAGATCGTTGAGATCCTCCAGCGCAGCACGACCCCGTTCGTCGGCATCCTCCACACGGTAGGCAGGCAGGCATGGGTGCTCATGCAGTCCAGGAATATGCCCTACGACATCGAACTGGACATGGCCGAGGTCCCTGAAGGGGCAAGGAAGGGAATGAAAGTCGCCGCCGTCATCGATGGCTGGGAGCGCAAGGCCCCGGCCCCGCACGGCCACATCGTCGACGTGCTCGGAATGCCCGGGGAGAACGAGACGGAGATGCACGCCATCCTTTCCGAATACGGGCTCCCCTACAGGTTCGACCCCGAAGTGGAGAACGCCGCGGCCGCAATCGACTCCGAGATAACCGGAAACGACCTGAAGGGTCGCAAGGACTTCAGGGACACCCTTACCTTCACCATCGACCCCTCCGACGCGAAGGACTTCGACGACGCCCTTTCCTTCCGGAAACTGCCGGGAGGCAACTTCGAGGTCGGTGTCCACATCGCAGACGTGACCTGGTACGTGAAGCCGGGATCGGTCCTGGACAAGGAAGCCCAGTCGCGGGGGACAAGCGTCTATCTCGTGGACAGGACCGTACCCATGCTTCCCGAAAAGCTTTCCAACAACCTCTGCTCACTCCGCCCCCATGAGGACAAGCTGACTTTCTCGGCAGTGTTCGAAATCACCCCCGAAGCCATAGTGAAGGGAAGATGGTTCGGAAGGACCGTTATCAATTCCGACTACCGTTTCGACTACGAAGGCGCCCAGAGGATCATAGAGAATCCCGGTGAAGACGCCACCCAGGGACAGGTCCCGGCCGAGATAAGGGAGGCCGTCCTTGAACTGCATGGCCTTGCGCAAATCCTGCGCAGGAAACGCTTCTCCGCCGGCGCCATAAGTTTCGACCGTCCCGAGATGAAGGTGGAGGTCGATGAAAAAGGCCGCCCCGTCAATGTCTATGAGAAGGTCACCAAGGAGTCGAACTGGCTCATCGAGGAATTCATGCTCCTGGCCAACCGTTCCGTCGCCGAATATGTAGCCACGGGCGGAAGGATGGACGGCCGCGCCGACAAGAATGCCAAGACTTTCGTCTACAGGGTCCACGGAGAGCCCAACTCCGAAAAACTCGCAGGCCTTTCCGAATTCGCAGGCAATTTCGGTTACAAGATGGGCCCTGCCGGAAACGGAAGGGACGTTTCCAAGTCCTTGAACACCCTCCTCGAAGAAGCCAAGGGGAAGCCCGAATACGACGCCTTCCAGATGATTGCCCTGCGATCGATGGCAAAGGCCGTCTACACCACCGAGAACATCGGCCACTACGGCCTGGCCTTCAAGTACTACACCCACTTCACCTCCCCTATCAGGCGCTATCCCGACATGATGGTCCACAGGCTCCTTGCAATGTACCTTGACAACCGCGAGAGCCAGAACCGGGACTTCTACGAAGAGCAGTGCCAGCATGCCTCGGAAAGGGAGCAGATAGCGGCCAATGCCGAACGCGACTCCATCAAGTACAAGCTGATCGAGTTCATGCAGGACAAGGTCGGGCAGGAGTTCGAGGGTACTGTCTCCGGCCTCACGGACTGGGGGATGTACGTGGAGATACATCCGACCATGATAGAAGGCATGGTCGCCCTGCGCGATGTAAGGTCCGATTTCTACGAGTTCGACGAAGAGCATTACCTTATCAAAGGGAAGCGCACCGGGAAGGTGTTCCGCCTTGGAGACCGCGTCAGGATAAAGGTAAAGACGGCCAACCTCGAGCAAAGGCTCCTGGACTACGAACTCCTGGAGCGATGAGGGTTGTGGTCCAAAGAGTGTCGTCAGCCTCAGTGGCCATCGGCGGAGAAGTCCGGTCCTCGATCGGGCCGGGGCTCCTGATACTCCTCGGAGTCGGTCACGACGACTGCGTGGAAGACGTGGACTATCTGGTCAATAAAACCGTCGCACTGAGGATATTCGACGATGGGGAAGGTGTGATGAACCTCAGCGTCAGGGACTCCGGCGGTGATGCCATAGTCGTCAGCCAGTTCACCCTTATGGCATCCACCAGGAAGGGAAACAGGCCTTCCTACATCAATGCCGCAGGGCATGGGAAGGCGATCCCGCTGTACAGGCTGTTCTGTGACAAACTTTCAGAGGCTATGGGCAAACCGGTCGGGACTGGAGAATTCGGGGCGGACATGAAGGTTTCCCTGGTGAACGACGGGCCGGTGACCATCTGCATCGATTCGAAAAACAAGTAGTACACATGGCATTCAAGGTCAGCGGAATGATGACGGCTCCGCCTCCGGAGTTCAGCACCCGGCTCCAGGAGAAAGTCTACGAGGCTTTCGCATCCCTGGAGATTCCATTTGAACGGGTCGACACCGATCCCGGCCTCACAATGGAGGACTGCCGCCTTATCGACAGGGAGGCCGGCATCCGGATAGTCAAGACAGTGTTCGTCTGCAACCGGCAGCAGACGGAGTTCTACCTCTACGCCACTTACGACGACAAACCTTTCATCACGAGGGAGTTCTGCGGCGCCCTCGGCATCCCGAGGGTGTCATTCGCATCTCCGGGAAGACTGAAAGCCCTCACCGGGGTGGATGTAGGCGCTACAACGATCCTGAGCGCCATACTCCCGGAATCGGCACCGGTACATCTGGTGATGGACAAGGACCTGGCAGGGGAAGAATGGTTCTCCTGCACCGACGGGACCCCGACATGCTTCCTGAAGATCCGCACCAGGGATCTCCTGGAAAAATTCATCCCCGCCTCCGGACACACCCTGACACTCATCTGAAATATCCATCGGGCCTGTGCTGCGGCGCATCATATTCCATATCGACGTCAATTCCGCCTTCCTCTCCTGGACCGCTGTCAAACGGGTACAGGAAGGCCTTCCCGACATCCGCGAGGTTCCTTCGGTCGTCTCCGGAGACCCGTCCGACAGGAGGAGCATAATCACCGCGGCGTCGATCCCTGCAAAGAAACTCGGCATAAAGACGGCCGAACCCGTCTCGATGGCCCTGCGCAAATGTCCGTCGCTGGTCATCGTCAGGGGCGACTGGGAGTGGTACAGGCGCTGCTCCGAGGGGTTCATCGGGATCTGCCGGAGTTACTCCCCGGTCCTCCAGCAGTTCAGCATCGACGAATGCTTCCTGGACATGTCCTTCCGTTGCGCCGGGGAGGATCCCGTCGCCGTTGCGACGCGCCTTAAGGATGAGATCCACAGCCGTCTGGGCTTCACGGTCAACGTAGGCATCGGGTCCAACAAACTGCTCGCAAAGATGGCCTCGGACTTCGAGAAGCCCGACAAGGTCCACACTCTCTGGCTGGACGAGGTCCCCTTGAAGATGTGGCCGCTGGGGGTAAGGGACCTGCTGTGGGTCGGCAAGAAGACAGAAGAAAGGCTGGTTTCAAGCGGGATCAAGACTATTGGAGAGCTTGCACATCTTGGAATGGAATCTCTCACAGGACTGGTCGGGCGTAAATTCGCCTGGCAGCTCCATGAGAACGCCAACGGCAGGGACGATTCGCCCGTGGAGACCGAAGTCCCGGAAGCCAAGAGCTGCAGTGCGGAAAGGACCTTTCCGGAAGACCTGTCCGATCCGAAGGACATTGACAAGGCGCTGTTCAAAGTTGCGTGCATAGTCGCCCACCGCATCCGGAAAGACGGCTTCAGGGCCTCCACTGTCTCGATGTTCATCAAGTACAAGGATTTCACCGTAGCCCAGAAGCAGTGCCGCACCCATCAGCCCACTGACGTGACGGCGGTCATCCTCGGCGAGGCCCGCAGGATGCTCTCCGAGGTCTGGGACGGCACGACACCCATCCGCCAGGTCGGGATCGGAGTTTCAAAGCTCACCCATGAAAAGACGGAGCAGATGTCCTTGTTCGAAGACCCGAGGATGGAATACTACCGCGAATGGGACCGCCGGTACGACGAGGAACGTTCGGACCCAGCAGAAACCACCGGCACTCGAAAGGACGCCAACCCCACGGGCCCAAAGGGCTGAAAAAACTCACGGGCCGGATTCCCCATTATGCTTGCATTTAAAGTTAAAATGTTTTAACTTTAGACCAAACGGTCCTTGGATCGAGGATTTATGAATATGTAAGCAACCATTGCCATGCGGCCTTTGGCCGCCCCCGTACTATGAAAGACCTTGTCACGAATCTGGATTCCAGAGCACGGGCGGCGCGGCGCTGGATGGTGCCAGCCCCCCTCGGGGAGAAGTATCCCGCCGTCAACCCCTACGCCTACTGCGCAGGAGACCTGGTCAACTACGTCGAGCCGTCGGATCTGATTATACTCTGGGGACAATTCATGAGAATGGCAGTGCCGGCAGTTGGATGGATTATGGTATAGTCAAAAAACCAGAAAGGAGCCTACACTCTCAGGTTGGTATTTATAGACCTCTATTTATAAGAACATGGAAGTAAAATCTATCAACAAGACATTATTGCTCATCTGCTTATGTTCGTCTTTATATCTCGCATCATGCACGATGAGCATTAACAAAGAATCCTTTGCAGAACTGGCTATCTCAACATCTGATAAAGCAACAAAACGTCCATTGTTCATTCATCAAGACATACAAGATTCTTTAGAGGCTTTTATTGCCGATTTAGATTATTTTCCAAATCCATGGGACGCTCCGATTATCACAGAAATCGTTGTTTCTAAATCTATTTCTGATACAATTGTTACATTTTACTCTTGCTTTGACGTTTATCTTGTGGAGGCTCCTGGTATTAATTATAATAAAGCGTGCCTGACCTATCTCAAAAACCGAACTGTTATAGTGAAATACTATGGAAGCATAGTTAACATGAGTAATCTTATTAACGAGTCTCTTTTATCCGAGATTCGATATGAGATAATGAAAGAAATTGATCATTATTCAAATACCCCTCCTGTCGAATACCGCTACTTGCCGTATTCAAAGAGATATTTGCTTAAGAATAACAAACTAATCCTCGTTTCTTGCAAATATCCCTATATCGGCAATAGTAGATTACTGCTTAATAGTGAATAAAGGGAAGAAACATTATTCTTTCACTACGTTACACCATTCAATAGATAACTTACTCAAAGTCCTCTATATTATTATAAGTAAGACTATTATTCCTTTATTCCTTTATACAACCATGGAAGACATTTATCACATATTATCCACGCTTCTTTGCGTGTCTACGATTTGCTTCCTCTTATCTTGCACCACGCATAGCGGATCATCCGCATATTCAAATCGTATTACTGCGGTTTTAGATACAGCGAATGACCCTCCAATATTTAAAAAACAGAGTTTGCAAGATTCCTTGGATTCTTTCCTCGCAGAGTTGGATTCCCTTTTTGTTTTTCCACAGGAAACTCCAATCTATACTGGAATAATCGCTTCTGGATCTAAAATAGATACAACAATTGCCTTCTATTCATGCCCTGACTTCTGGATGCTTGACGCACCAAATCAAAGCACTAATATAGCCGGGATCGCATACATAAGTGGCAGACCGATTATTATCAAGTATTACAATATAATAAAGGATCTGAGAAAGTACATTGATGAGTCTCTTTTCTCTGAAATAAACTATATTATTGTCAAAGAGCAAATGTCTTCTTGCAGATATAAGTTAACTGACCGTGAGTACCTACCATTTAGAAAAGTTTATAGACTTTCAGATGGTAACTTGAAATTATTATTCCGTGGAGAACCTTTCTTTGACGATGCTAGTAGTTTGTAACATCTAATTCTTGATTTTTATGACGGGATACAGGTGCTTCAGCCTGGCCCTTGCATCCCCGACCGTGAACTGCCAATCGATGCCTTTCTGCCGATGATTTCTGTCCAGATACCAAGCCGCAGCTTCAGCTTTCAAAGCATCGCTGTCGCCGATTCTCCTTCCCAAGCACTCCTTGGTGAAGGCGGACAACTCTATCTCAGAACAACTTGATATAATGTTTGAATATGCCGAAGATGATACGCCGGTAACAATTTCTCAGGAATCAATTAACGAAATCTTTGAACTCGGGAGAGGCGGCCTGGAAGAAAGCCCCGAAGAATCTAACAGAATAATGAACCAATTATATGCAATTATCCTCTCATTCCTCAATGGCGGTGGGAACAATTAGAATCCTCCTTGCCGCAGTTATTATGCTTGATTGCTCTTGCAGTCCTAAAGAGCGCAAAATGATATTCGACGATTGTGATAGTATTTCGCCTTCTGTCGTTTATTTCAAGGCATGCAACATAAACGATCCTATTGTTTTCAAGGTGGACGACACCTACTACGTTGCTCCGTCCAATGTAATGGATATAATAGATACCTCGAACAATAACAGTATTGTGTTGGATATAATAGATACCTTGAACATTAACAGTATTATTACTAACATGAATCAGTTTTATCCTATCCATGAGGATTATTATGATAGCTACTGTTTTTTAATTGAATCCATCCCCCTCGAAATGTATCGTGAAAATTACTCTCTACCGCTGACAATCGAAGACTTTATTGCTTATCAGAAGACAGAGGGAAAAGTTGAATTCTATCAATTCCTATATCAGCCAAAGTGCTTTATGGAAGCTTTTGTTGTTGAACCACTTAAAGGATATGAAATTGTTGAAGGCAATATATGTGCTGTCGGGGAAACTTCGCAATATTATACTTATAGAATCCATCTGAAGCCGGTCTTTGAAAAGAGTATTGTACATAAGACTATGGTTGATCATTATAAGAAACTCTATAAGAGAATCGACAATGAAGCCGAAAATGAATTCATCCCTTGATCTCCATTGTTTTTGTCAACAATCTTGTTTACATCATATGATTTTGGTATAGAAACACCTTATCTTCCAACAGTCACAATTAAAGCGTATTAACTAAATGAGAATTGCATTTCCCCTTTATCTGATAACGTTGCTTTTTCCTGTAATAGGCTCAATTCCGCCCCCTGAAGAACCATTAGACCTGGTAATTCACAGAGTAGCGCCTAGAGATTCGGTTCTGACTGATTACTTAAGACAACTCATATTGAACCACGAAACAGACTTTGATGCAGACTACTATCTAATGGATTGTACCAAATCTGGTTTCGGAGATAACATGTTTTTTATAAGCATCCGGGAGTTGAGTTACTCTTTGCATTTTTCTGAAACGACAGGTTACTTTTTTTCTTTGACAGATATAAATCGTGTCTGCTACTACTGCGAATTCGAGGGGAGATGTTTTTTGTTGCCTGCCAACTTGCCTTATGACATATTTGAGCTAAAGAAGGGGCAAAAGGTCTTCCATAATGAGCGCATCGCTCCTTTCATAGATGATCATGAGTTTGATGCCGGTATCAAATACATTAAAGGGGAAAAATGTTACACTCTTTTCTTAAATAGTTTTAGCTATTGATTCCGTATTTACTGCCATATGCATTTTGGAAATCATATTATACTTTCTGCAGCTGTTTTCATTGTTCTTTCTGGAAGCTTCGGCTGCAATCGTGGTGGGCAAGAAACCGTACCGATATGCCAAAACGAGGATGCTGGCATTGACTCCACTTTCGTCGAACTACAGGAACTTTTTTTCAGAGATACACTTTTAACAAAAGCCTTCTACAAAATAGACGCTGCTAGCACGTTGAATGACAGTCTTTTTACAGGAAAAGACCTCTTGATTGACATTTATCCTTCTAATTTGAATAATGATACGTATTACTTTTTGGGTAGAGATTTTATTCCAGAGGTAGGGCTCAAAGAGCATCTGAATTATTATTATCAAGGAGCAACTCTCAGGTTCATATTCGCCGACAATGTTCCGAACAGCCTATATCAGACAGGAGACAAAAAGGCGAGTATCGTTCTTACGGAGCCATCAAGTTCGACAATTCCTCCTGATTTGTTTTGCATAAAGTATTTTAAAGATGGAGGAACCACGTATTTCGCAGGACAATTCAAAACCATATTGTCTTACAGACGAAAGCCAATCCCTATAGAGTAACGGAGGGTAAACTTTCATTAGGTTTTTGGGCTCACCTGCAATTATCCGTGGCTGACTATAATTAGTGTAGTTTGAAGATTTGATTGAGAATGGTTATCTTGCAGGTTGTAAACACCTGTTTTTTAATGAATCAAGATTGTAAACCCGTTCTGCACTTCACTTTTGGAATGATGCTTGCCTCCGTTTTAGCATTCCTTATGCATCCTCTGTTATGGGGGCCCGGTTTTGATTGGAGTTTCCTTTGGGTGGGCGTTTTGTACATTTTTGTTTATGGCGCCGTTGGCATGTTTATCCGGTGGAAATGGTGGAGGTATACCTGGAAGAAACAAGCAATTATCGTGCTCTTTATTGTCAATACAATCTTGGCTATCGCTCTTCTAATTTACCTTTATTGGCCTCGGTATATTGAGATTGACGGAGTCCGGGAGCGATGGTA
>ODAI011886597.1_pt1 | contig 12084 bp, 8 predicted proteins | sample 1539321 | NCBI WGS metagenome assembly ODAI01 (sample SAMN02144231, study PRJEB22623) | gut metagenome | biome: sheep rumen | host: Ovis aries | place: New Zealand
ATCTTAAAAACAATAAAAAAAAGCATCGGGAGGAGCATTATATTGTGTGAATGGAACAACAAAAAAATGTGATTATAAAAATATTTTTCCCTACCACATACAATAAATAAAATATATATACGTTATTGAGGCTGACCAAGTGTCGAAAACGGAAAGAACAAACAAACATTATATCATGAAAAATCTTGTTATTGTCGAGTCGCCGGCCAAAGCCAAGACGATCGAGAAATTCCTGGGCAAGGACTACACCGTCAAATCGAGCTACGGCCACATCCGCGACCTGGCAAAAAAGGAAATGAGCATCGACGTCGAGGACAACTACGAGCCGCAGTACCAAATCAGCGAGGACAAGCGGACGCTGGTGAACGAGCTGAAGAAAGCCGTGAAAGAAGCCGACAAGGTGTGGCTTGCATCCGATGAGGACCGCGAGGGAGAAGCCATCGCGTGGCATCTGCAGGAGACCCTGAAGCTGGATCCCGCGACCACGCAGCGCATCGTTTTCAACGAAATCACCAAGACAGCCATCCTGCACGCCATAGAGAACCCGCGCCAGATCGACATGAACCTGGTCGATGCCCAGCAGGCCCGCCGCGTGCTCGACCGACTGGTGGGATACGAAATCAGCCCCATCCTGTGGAGCAAGATCAAGCCCGCCCTCAGCGCCGGTCGTGTGCAAAGTGTCGCCGTGCGCCTCATCGTGGAGCGCGAGGAAGAGATCAAGGCTTTCCAAAGCAAGCCTTTCTTCAAAGTATCGGCCCAGTTCCGTCCCGTCGATGGCACCAAAACCCTCAACGCCGAGCTGAACAAGCACTTCGCCACCGCCGAGGAAGCCGAAGCCTTCCTGCAGAGCCTCTCCGGGGCCAACTTCAAAATCAGCAGAATCGAGACCAAACCCTCCCGCCGCAGCCCCGCCCCGCCCTTCACCACCTCCACCCTCCAGCAGGAAGCCAGCCGCAAGCTGGGCTTCAGCGTGGCACGCACGATGCAGGTGGCACAGCAGCTGTATGAAAGCGGTTACATCACCTACATGCGTACCGACAGCGTGAACCTCAGCGAACTGGCCCTGAGTATGGCAAAGAAGGAGATAGAGAAAGAATACGGCACCGAATACGTCAAAACACGCCGCTACCAGACAAAGACCAAAGGCGCCCAGGAGGCCCACGAGGCCATCCGTCCCACCAACATGGAGGTGCAGAGCATCAACATCGAAAGCGCACAGCGGAGACTCTACGAGCTCATCTGGAAACGCACCGTGGCCAGCCAAATGGCAGACGCCGAACTGGAAAAAACCGAAATCGAGATCGGCATCAACGCCCAGCAGCCGGTGGCCGGCAACGTCTTCCAATGCTCCGGCGAGCAGGTGAAATTCGACGGATTCCTGAAAGTCTATATGGAAGGTACCGACGACGACGAGGAAAAGGAGAACAGCACCCTCCTCCCGCGCCTGCCCGAAGGCACCCTGCTGAGCATGGAACTCTGCGAGGCTACACAGCACTATACCCAACATCCTCCCCGCTACACGGAGGCCAGCCTTGTGAAAAAACTCGAAGACCTCGGCATCGGCCGTCCTTCCACCTATGCCCCCACCATCAGCACCATCCTCAAACGAGAATACATCATCAAGGAAGACCGCGAGGCCGAACCGCGCCAATGCACCGTCCTCACCTTCAAGAACGGCCACATCAAACGCACCGAACGCACCGAGAAGGGATACAGCGAGAAAGGCAAGCTCTTCCCTACAGACATCGGATGCGTGGTGAACACCTTCCTGATGGAGCATTTCAACGACATCATGGATTACAACTTCACCGCCACGGTGGAGAAGGACTTCGACGAAATAGCCGCCGGCAAGAAAGAATGGCGCAAGGTGATCGGCGGATTCTATGTGCCTTTCCACAAGAACATACGCCAGACGCAGCAGAACAGCCAACGCAACACCGGCAGCCGCCTCCTCGGCGTCGATCCGGACAGCGGAAAGAACGTCTATGCCAAGATCGGCCGCTACGGCACCTTGGTGCAGATCGGAGAAACCAATGCCGACGAGAAGCCCCGCTTCGCCAGCATGAAAAAAGGACAAAGCATTGAGACCATCACCCTCGAGGAGGCACTGAGTCTCTTCTCGCTACCTCGCACCCTTGGCCAGTTTGAGGACAAGGAGGTCACCGTGAGCATCGGCAAGTTCGGTCCCTATGTGCGGCACAACAGCAAGTTCTACTCCCTGGGCAAGAACGACGACCCGTACGAGGTAAGTCTGGAACGCGCCATCGAGATTATCAAAAGCAAACGTGAAGCCGAAGTCCAAAAGGAAGAGCTGAAGAAAATCTACCCCCACGAAATCGGCGTGCAGGACGGAGACGCGGTGGTGAGCAACATCGGCCGCTTCGGCCCCTACCTGACCTTCCGCGGCGAGAACTTCCGCCTGGCCAAAGGCGTGGATCCTTTGAAACTCACCCTTGAGCAGGCATTGGAAATCATCGACAAAAACGGAAAGAAAAAAGCCAAGAAGAAAAAATAAGCCGACAGACGGCAGTTGGCAGTGAAGCTATCGGTCATAATAGTAAACTACAACGTCAAGTACTTCCTGAAACAGTGCCTTTCGTCGGTCTATGAATCGGACAGACGCCTGGCCAACGGAGAGGACTTGGAACTTGACGTATGGGTGGTTGACAACGACTCGGTTGACGGAAGCGTGGAAATGGTGCGGGAAGATTTCCCCGAGGTGAACGTCATTGCCAACAAGGAAAACGTCGGTTTTGCCCGAGCCAACAATATGGCGCTCGCCCGTTGCACGGGCGAGCGCCTTCTCTTGCTCAACCCCGACACCGTGGTAGAGCGCGACACATTGGTGCAATGCGCCGACTTCATGCGCCAGCACCCCGACTGCGGAGGCCTCACGGTGAAGATGGTCGATGGCAGCGGACGCTATCTGCCCGAGAGCAAGCGTGGATTTCCCACACCGGAAGCGTCGTTCTACAAAATCAGCGGCCTCATCCGCCTCTTCCCCCACCACCGGCGCATCGCGGCCTACTACATGGGCCACCTGCCCGAAGACGAAGTGAACGAGATAGAAATCCTGCCCGGTGCCTTCCTGATGTTCACCCGGGAAACCTATGAACAGATTGGAGGATTGGACGAAAGCTACTTCATGTACGGCGAGGACATCGACTACTCTTGGCGTATCAAGCTGGCGGGTTGGAAAAACTACTACCTGCCCACCACCCACATCATCCACTACAAAGGCGAAAGCACCAAGAAGGGATCGATGAACTACGTCTATACCTTCTACAACGCGATGTCCATCTTCGTGAAGAAATACTTCACCGGCCATGGGGCCCGGCTGTTCTCGGGCCTGCTGCATGCAGCCATCTGGCTGAGGGCGGCGCTGGCATGGGCCAAACGTGCGCTGCAACGGGTGGCTGTACCGGCAGCAGACTTCATGCTCTCCTACGGCGGATTCCTGCTGCTCAAACATATCTGGGAAAATTTCAAAGGCGTAGGACCCGACTACTACCCCGCCGAATACACAACGCTGGTCATTCCTTTGTATATACTGATCCTCATGTGCAGCAGCTGGCTGCACGGTGGCTACGACCGGCCTGTGCGGACAGGACGCATCGTGCGCGGAATAACCACAGGCCTTCTGATGCTGCTGGCATTCTACTCGCTACTCGACGAAAGCCAGCGCTACTCACGCATGTTGCTGTTGATCGGATCGGCCTGGACCCTGGCCGGCACCTTACTCATCAGGGTGGCACTGAGCCTCTGCAATGTAAAAGGATACGCATTACGCGCACGCAAGCGTGGAAGCGTCATCGCAGTAGGATCGGTCGAACAGACCGAACGGCTGCGGACACTCTACTCCTCCATGGGAATCCCCACAGAAAACCTTGTCACCACCACCGACAGCAGTTCCCGACATCTGCAAGACCTCATCCGCATTGAACATGCCGAAGAGGTGGTGTTCTGCGGACAGGACATCCGACACACCATCGAGCTAATGGCACAACTGCGTACCACCGGCGTGGATTACAAGATTGCACCTGCCGACGGAGACTATGTGGTCGGCAGCGAAAACATCCTTTCGCCCGACGAACTATACCTCACCGACCTCAACACCATCAGCACCGACACCTGCCGACGCACCAAGCGCATGTTCGACATCGGAAGCGCCCTGCTGCTATTGCTGTTCTTCCCTGTACTGATCTGGTTCCAGAAACACAAAGGCCGCTATCTCGCCGACTGCATCAAGGTACTCTCCGGCCGCTTGACATGGGTGGGCTACACCGGCCGCCGCGGAGTATTCTCCCCCTCGGCCCTCCTGCCCAACGCCGACAACGAACTGCAGGAACGACTCATGTTGCGCTATATGCGCCACTACAGCACCGCTACCGACTTCGCCATATTGATACGCAAATTGAAAGAACTCTGAATAACGAAAGAAATGCTCGCCAAAAACATCAAGCCGTTCTTTTACACCTGTCTAGTTCTTGCCTTTCAGGTTGCCTCTCTCCCATCGGTACAGGCACAGCATATCCATGCCTATGTCACTTCGGGATGTGCCCTGTCGCAAATCGAGGGTGACGAACTCAAAGGGTTCAGAAAGGCTGGCTTCACAGGCGGCATCGGTGCACTCGCTTCCATCAGCGCCAGCAACCGCTGGGGACTCAGCACCGAAGTGCTCTTCTCCCAACGTGGCGCCTTCAACCGGACTGCCAATCCGTACAGCGTCGATATACAACTGAATTACATCGACATTCCTCTGATTTTCCACTATCAAGACCCCTACGGCGGCATGCTGATTGGTTTAGGCATGAATTACGGCCGACTGGTGCAGCAACCCCGATTCCTCGGTGAATACACCCCCAACTACTTCGTCCCCGACACCACCGACTACAACTTCCTCTACGACGACTTCGCCGTGGTGGCCGACGCACGCTTCACGGTTTGGCGCGGATTGCAGTTTAACTTCCGCTGGCAATATTCTGTAATCCCGGTCAAACGCGACTGGGCCTTCTCGGAATACAGGCAAGGACGTTGGCATGAATGGACCAACAACTGTTACAATCTCAGCATCATCTTCCGCCTCATCTGGCAGTTTTAGAAACAAGAATATAAAAATCAAGACTATGGCAATTGCCTTGTTTCCCGGGTCGTTCGACCCCTTCACCGCCGGCCATGAGGCCATTCTCCGGCGCGTACTTCCTCTCTTCGACAAGGTGGTGGTGGCGGTGGGCGTTAACTCGGAGAAACAATGCATGTTCAGCCCGGAGGAGCGCGTTCAACGTATCCGCAAAATCCTGAACGACTGCCCCACCGTGGAAATCACCGCCTATAGCGGAATGACTATCGACCTCTGCCACCACATTGGTGCCCAATGCATTATTCGTGGCATACGCACCTCTTACGACTTCGAATACGAACAAACCGTGGCTGCCGTCAACCGTCTGCAGGACCCCACCATCGAAACCCTCCTCGTGATGGCCGACCCCGAGCATATCAACATCAGCAGCACCTTGGAGCGCGAACGGATCAGTCACCAATGACACTCTCCGACGACATAGTTTATCTCAAAGGCGTTGGTCCTGCCAAGGCCAAAGTGCTGGCCGCCGAACTGGACATCCATACCTGTGGCCAGCTATTGGATTACTATCCTTTCCGCTACATCGACCGCTCCGTGATGGCCACCGTGGCCAGCCTTAGCGAAGAATCCGGCTATGTCGTGCTGCGCGGCTCCGTGAGCAACATGCAAACCACCTCCACAGGCCCCCATCGCGAGCGCCTGACCGTCGATTTCAGCGACAGTACCGGAAGCATCCAGCTTGTATGGTTCGCCGGTACCAAATGGGTGCGCGAAAAGCTGAAACCCAACGTGCAGTACCTCATTATGGGTAAACCGACCCTGTTCAACGGCCAGTGGCAGATAACTCACCCCGAACTGGAATCGGCACCCGCAGAAACACCTCACACCGCCCCTCTGCAAACCAACTTCCTGCCCGTCTATAACACCACCGACCGCATGAAGCAGCACGGACTCGGCACCCGTGCAATGGCCCGTCTCACCGAGACCCTATGCAACGCCCTCGGCAACGTACCCGAAACCTTGCCACCCGACATTCTCGAACAATTCCACCTCATCTCCCGCCGTCAAGCGCTCATCGCCATCCATTACCCCCCAAACCAACAAGAGCTCGATGCCGCCCGCACCCGTCTCAAATTCGAGGAACTCTTCTTCATGCAACTTGACTACCAATACGCCCACTCTTCACGACAACACCACTCCTCCGGGCGCATCTTCTCTTCCGTCGGCGACCATTTCAACCGCTTCTACAACGAGAAAATACCTTTCCCTCTTACCGATGCCCAGAAACGCGTAATCAAGGAAATACGTGAGGACATGCGATCCGGCCACCAGATGAACCGCCTCCTGCAGGGCGACGTCGGAAGCGGGAAAACCCTCGTCGCACTCATGTGCATGCTCCTTGCACTCGACAACGGGTGCCAGGCCTGCCTCATGGCGCCAACCGAAATTCTCGCCACCCAACACTACTACACCTTTCTCCGCATGCTCGACGGACTTGACATCACCGTCGAACTCCTCATCGGCAGCCTCAAGCCCGCCGAGAAGAAAAGCATCAAGCAACGCATCGCCTCGGGCAAATCCCAACTCGTCATCGGCACCCACGCACTCATCGAAGACGACGTACAGTTCCACCAACTCGGCTTCGTGGTCATCGACGAACAACATCGTTTCGGCGTTGAACAACGCGCCCGGCTCTGGGCAAAATCCACCCCACCCCCTCATGTGCTCGTGATGACCGCCACCCCCATTCCACGCACCCTAGCCATGACCGTCTATGGCGACCTCGACTGTTCCGTCATCGACCAACTCCCCCCGGGACGCCACCCTGTGCGCACCTTCCACCGCACCGAGAACCGTCGTCCTCTCGTGTTCAGCTTCCTCAAAAAACAAATCGACGCCGGCCGGCAGATATACTTTGTCTATCCGCTCATCCACGACAATCCGAAACTCGACCTGCGCGACCTCATCGACGGCCTCGAGATGGTGCAAAGCTATTTTCCTCGGCCTCAATACCAGGTCTCCATGCTCCACGGACAACTCCGCGCCGACGAGAAAGCCTTCGAGATGGATCGCTTCAAGCAGGGCAAAACCCACATCATGGTGGCCACCACCGTCATCGAAGTGGGCGTCGATGTTCCCAACGCCACCGTGATGGTCATAGAAAACGCCGAACGCTTCGGCTTGGCCCAGCTCCACCAGCTGCGCGGCCGCGTGGGACGCGGTGCCGAACAAAGCTACTGCATCCTTATGACCAAGGACAACCTCAGCGGCACCAGCCGCGAACGCATACGCACCATGTGCTCCACCACCGACGGCTTCCAAATTGCCGAAGCAGACCTGCGGCTACGCGGCCCAGGCGACATGCAGGGCCTCCAGCAAAGCGGCCTGCTCGACCTCAAACTGGCCTCCATCATCGACGACGAACCCCTCGTCGCCGCCACACGCAACCTGATCCACGACCTCCTCAACTCCGACCCCACCCTCAGCCGATATCCACTCCTGCGGCAACACCTCGACAACTCAAAAAACAAACTGCTATGGGGGAAGATTTCGTAAATTGAAAATTGAAAGTTGAAAATTGAAAATTGAAAATTGAAAAGGAAATAACCCTTGTTGCTGAGGAAGGTACGTCGTTGTCAAGCGGCAGCATACGGCTCTATGCCCTACCCTACGGTTGCGTGGATCTCTACAACTACGACCCGCTGAACCGCCGGGCCGCCGTGGGCATCATGGTAGCATCCCAATACCGGCGCAAAGGCTATGCCCTCGCCATACTCCGCGAGCTCGAAAAGATATCCGCCACAAACTACCAGCTACACACCCTGTTTGCCGACATCGCCGCCACCAACACAGCCAGCATAGAGCTCTTCCGCAAAGCCGGATATGAAGAATGCGGCCATTTCAAAGAATGGCTCGAACTCGACAGCCACTTCATCGACAACATAAGAATGCAAAAAATACTATGAATCGCAAAACAAAAATCATCCTGATTATAATCCTCACCCTCCTTCTGCTGGCCACCTTGGGACTCTACTTCCTCCTCAACTCCCGAACCACCAACAGCGAACCCCGCCGCCTCTTCCTCCCCGAGGGCACCACCTACCAGGCCCTATGCGACAGCCTCGATGCCTCGCGCTCCTTCCGCCTCTTCGCCGAAACCCTGGGCCTCGACGAGCGCGTGCGTCCTGGCTCCTATGTCGTTGAACCCCACATGAGCAACCTCGCCCTTGTAAGAAAACTCCGCAATGGCCAGCAGGACCCCATACGCCTCACCATCGGCAAGTTCCGCACCCCGCAACAGCTTAACGACTACCTCAACAAGAAGCTGATGCGCAACGACTTCAACGTCACCCTTGACAGTTTCCACCTCATCCGGCCAGAAACCTACGAGTTCTATTGGACGGTCACCCCCGGGCAGTTCATGCAGCGCATGAGAAAACAATACCAACGCGAGAATCTCGACAAGGAGACAGTCATACTCGCGTCAATAGTGGAGGAGGAGACCAACTACAATCCGGAGAAACCGCTGATTGCCAGCGTTTACCTCAACCGGTTGAGACGCGGGATGCCACTTCAGGCCGACCCGACGGTGAAGTATGCCGTGGGCGACTTCACCCTCAGGCGCATACTGAACAAACATCTCGCCACAGAAAGTCCCTTCAACACCTACCTCCACACAGGCCTGCCGCCTGCGCCCATCTGCACCCCCTCCAAAACCAGTATCGATGCCGTCATCAACGCACCTCAAACCGACTACCTCTACTTCTGTGCCTCCGACAAGATGGACGGCACCCACCGCTTCGCCGCCACCCTCGCCGAACACAACCGCAACGCCGCCGCCTTCCACACAGCCCTCAACCGCCGAGGTATATAGCCTTTCACATCCTTAGGTCATCACTAGGTCATCAATAGGTCATCAATAGGTCATCCTTAGGTCATCCTTAGGTCATCCTTAGGTCATCCTTAGGTCATCCTTAGGTCATCCCTTAGGTCATCCTTAGGTCATCCTTAGGTCATCCTTAGGTCATCCTTAGGTCATCCTTAGGTCATCACTAGGTCATCACTAGGTCATCACTAGGTCATCACTAGGTCATCACTAGGTCATCACTAGGTCGTCCTTGAATATCAAGGTGTAGCAGACTGTTAAAAATGGTTAATTTTCGCTTAATTTGACAACAAAATGTGTCAAAGGGGCATTTTTTGGGATAAAAATCGTATCTTTGCATGATTATTTATTCATGGAGATGAAGACTATCAGCCGAATTATCAGCATAATAGGCATCGTACTAATAATGTACGGGCTCGCCCCCACGCGCGCGGAGGCACAGGCTCCCTATGGGCCCAGCGACCCCAGCGAGCCGATGGAGTGCGGCCAGTACCAATGGCCGATGGTGCAGTCGCCCTGCCCGGAGGTACAGATCAAGCAGAAACATGACCACACGCCCCTGAAGCAATACCGCGTGAACGGGTGGGACACGGTGGTGACCTGCACACAGACCGAGCTGGAGCTTTCCTGCATGCCCTACATACCGGTGCAATACTTCAACGGGCAATACACCGTGGATACCATCCCCTTCGACCCGCCCGACCCCACCTTCGCGGGCGGCACGAAGATGCCGGTGAACACCGACGACGACTTCGCCGCCACCCCGACCGAGATTCCGTTCCCCTTCTTTTTCTTCGGCCATCAAAAAAGCCACTTCGTACTGGGCGCCAACGGCTTGATTTCTTTCAACACGAGCACGGCAGGCAAATACTGCCCCTGGCGGTTCTCAGCCACTCTGCCGTGGACGAACAACAAGGCCGGTGTCCCCGGCTCGATGGGTTGCACGACGGCGGAGATGCGCGACGCGATATACGGCATCTATGAAGACACCCACCCCGTGGCGGCCTACCTGCACGGCGACCAGGGCATCTACTACGGCATCCAGGGCGAGGCTCCCTGCCGCAAAATCATCGCCTCGTGGAACGGCATCCCCACCTTCCCCGGCACCCGCAACCTCGACAACCGCTGCACCTACCAGATTGTCTGCTACGAAGGGTCGAACATCATCGAGGTGCACGTGAAGCGCCGTGGGGTGAACACCAACTGGCAGAACGGCATGGGCATGCTGGGCATACAGAACGCCACAGGCCTGCCTCAGCAACCCGACACCATCCCCACCTCGCCGATGGTGTTTGTGGCGCCCAACTCGCCGGCCGCCTACTACCCCGTGGGCAAGAACCTCTTCAACACCCCGCTCGACAGCATCGCCTTCCGCTTCACTCCCCAGGGCAATTCCTTCCCCACCAGCCACTGGTACCGCATATTCGACGACGGACGGCCCGACTACCAGCTGACGCAGGACCCCGAGGACCCCAACGGCTACTGCGAGCCGATGCAGCAGGACCAACCGGCGTCGATGCAGCAGTTTCCCACCTGCAAGAAGTTGAGCCGCGCCCATGTCAGGCCGACGGAGAACTCGCGCTATGCCTTCCGGGTGATTTATTCGGATGCCGCCGGCGTGGTGCGCACCATCGGCGACACCATCACCATCGGCATGGACACGGCCCACCGCCTGACCTTGCGCCCCTCCGAAGGGACCCCGGCCGACACATCGATGAGCATCTGCTCGGGCACCAACGCCAGGCTGATGATAGAATACCCCCCGTTGCAGGACACGGTGAGCACGGACCTCACCATCACGCGCCTCAACAACGGCGCCACGCTGCCCGACAGTCTCCTTGTGCTGGGCGAACTCTATGAAGACGAGGTGGCGGGCCTGAAGCGTATCCCCGCCCTGCTCTATCCCGACAGCACCGCCCTCAACGTGCGCCCGGGGCACATCGACTCAATTCTGATACAATACACCGCCCACTTTGTGAGCGGATGCCCCCAGACGAAATACTTCCTGCTGCGCACCTTCCCCTCCTACGACACCATCATCCGCGACACCATCTGCGAAGGAGAGACCTACCATTGGGCGGTGGATGGACACGACTACCGCCAGAGCACCACAGCGCCCCGAGTGACCCTTCCCACGGCGGTGGCCAACTGCGACTCGGTGGTCCGCCTGCACCTGAAGGTGGTGCCGGCCAGCTTCTCCATCGACCACATCAGCGACTGCAAGCCTGTGACCTGGCAGAACGGCGTCACCTACACCGTGAGCAACGACGCCACAGCGGCCACCGACACGGTGAGGCTCAAGAACTCGGCAGGATGCGACTCGACGGTGCAGCTGGAGCTGAGCATCTACCCGATGACCACCAGCATCGGCTCAAGCCTGGAATACTTCGACCTGGACCACTTTGAAGTGGAGCTGACCGCCCTCTCGGTCAACGGAGCCCGCCGCAACTGGATATTCCCCGACGGCGAGACGGCCACGACGCCGACCACCTACTACACCATTCCCCTGAGCGCCGAGGAAGCCACCATCAAGATGGTGGAATACAGCGAGCACGGATGTGTGGATACCGCCTATATCACCCTGCCCTTCCGCAAGGATGTCATCTGGGTGCCCAACACCTTCACCCCCGAGAACCCGGGCAACAGCGACCGCAACGGCACCTTCGGCTCCACAAGCCGCCACCTGCTGAGTGAGGAGACGCTGATCTACAACCGACGGGGCGAGATGGTGTTCCACAGCCACGAGGTGGATGGCCGATGGGACGGACGCGACCTGAAAGGAAACCCGTGCCAGACAGGAGCCTATGTCTATGTCATACGCTACACCACCGAATACGAACCAAACATCACCCACACGCTGAAAGGCTCGGTGACTCTTTTGAGATAGAGTAATGAATTATGAGTTTAACATGAAATCAATAATAAACAATATGCACAAACACATTCTTATCCTTGCCGCCGCGCTGCTGCTGACCGCCGCAGGCGCACAGGCACAGACGTTCACCGAATGGGGCACCAGCGACACCACCCCAGCATGGGACTGCGGCCAATACCAATGGCCCGAAGTGCTGGCCCCCTGCCCCGAAGTGCAGATCAAGCAGAAGCACGACCACACCCC
>ODAI012148861.1_pt1 | contig 12084 bp, 6 predicted proteins | sample 1539321 | NCBI WGS metagenome assembly ODAI01 (sample SAMN02144231, study PRJEB22623) | gut metagenome | biome: sheep rumen | host: Ovis aries | place: New Zealand
AGAGCCGATTATCGGTGCTACCATCCGTTTGGTGGGTACTAATTTTGGCTCAGTAACTGACTCAAATGGTAAGTTCACGCTCACCCCTCGTGCCGGACACAATAAGATTTCAGTGTCGTACGTGGGCTATGAGACGCAGACAGTGACCATTAAGCCTAACATGCAAATCGTTTTACGTCAGGACCAAAAGCAGTTGGACGAGGTAATCGTTGTGGCTTACGGTACGCAGAAGAAATCGGCGTTCACTGGTTCTGCAGCCGTTGTGGGCTCGGAAGAGATTGGCAAGGTGCAGGTTACCAATGCTGTAGACGCGCTGAAGGGTAAGGCCGCCGGTGTGCAGATTTACACAGCTTCAGGTCAGCCTGGTTCTACACCAACCATCCGCATTCGTGGTATCAACTCGCTGAATGCTGGTAACGGCCCGCTGATTGTGCTTGACGGCTCACCTTACGATGGCTCGCTGAACGATATCAACCCCGTTGACGTTGAGTCGATGTCGGTGCTGAAGGATGCTGCCTCGACAGCCCTTTATGGAGCACGTGGTGGTAACGGTGTTATTTTGATTACCACCAAGAGTGCCAAGAAAGGCAAGGATGCCACCATCACCTTCGATGCAAAGTGGGGTAGCAACCAGCGTGCAGTGCCCGACTACGAGATGCTTGATCATCCTGCCAAGTACTATGAGATGTGGTATAAGGGACTTTACAACTATGCCGCTAATACTTATGGCTACAGCCATTCCGAGGCTTGGAAGTTTGCCAATGATAACCTGACAAAATCCAATGCCTATGGTTTGAGCTACAACGTTTACACTGTTCCCCAAGGACAAGAACTTATTGGCCAGAATGGTAAGCTGAACCCCAATGCCACATTGGGTCGTGTCATCTCTTATAAAGGCAACGACTATTTCATCACTCCTGATGACTGGATGGATGCCACCTATAAGAACTCACTCCGCCAGGAGTACACCGTCAGCGCATCGGGTGCTACAGAGCGCAGCAGCTACTATGCTTCGGTGAACTACCTCGACAACGATGGTATCACACCGCAGTCTACCTACAAGCGTATGACTGCCCGCCTGAATGCCGACTATCAGCTGAAGCCATGGCTGAAGATGGGCATGAACATGACCTATGGTCACTACGACCGCGACATGGTAAGCAACGATGGTGAAGGCGGCTCTTCTGGTAACATGTTTGCCATGGCCATGATGGCTCCTATCTATCCGCTTTACATCCGTGATGGTAAGGGTAACATCATGCATAGCGACGCTGCTGGCATCGACATGTACGACTATGGTGACGGTAAGGTGATTGGTATCGCCCGTCCATATCTGGGTAGTGGTAACCAGCTCTCGTCGGCTCAGCTCGACCGCAACAACGCCTCGGGCAACACCTTCAATGGAACAGCCAACCTGGAGTTGCGCCTGCCGCTCGGATTCACTTTGACATCTATCAACAACTACTATCTGCGCGAGAGCCGCTCGACAGAGACCACCAACCCGTACTTCGGTCAGTACGCATCTTCGAACGGTATTATCGTTATCGACCACGGACGTACATGGAGCTACAACCACCAGCAGCGTCTGAACTGGCACAAGAAGTTCGACAAGCACGACGTGGAGGCCATGGCCGCTCACGAGTACTATCGTCTGTACAGCAACGATCTCTGGGGACAGCGCAACAACATGTTCGATCCTAAGTATTATGAGCTGGCAGGTGCCGTGAAGGTGCAGAACACCAACTCTAGCTCTAGCGACTTCAACACAGAGTCTTGGCTGGGCCGTGTGATGTACAGCTACGACGACCGCTACTTCGGACAGGCCAGTTTCGTACATCAGGCTGCATCGGTGTTCGATCCTGAGCATTGGTGGGGTAACTTCTGGTCGGCCAGTGTGGGTTGGAACATCCATAAGGAGCCTTGGTTCAATGTGAAGTGGGTTGACCAACTGAAGTTCAAAGCCTCTTACGGTGAGAATGGTAACGACGATGTGGCTGCTTACCGTTATATCACCTATTATAACATTGTGAACTCTAACGACCAGGTGTCGCTTACTCCTGCTGCTTATGGAAATAAGAAACTCACTTGGGAAAAGGCTGGCAAGTTCAACATCGGTTTCGACTTCATGCTCTTCGGAGGCCGTTTGGAGGGAGGCATTGAGTATTATGCCAACCGCACCAACGACATGATTCAGACCATGCCGCTGCCTTATACCTTCGGTTATACCAGCTATCTCGACAATATCGGTAACATGGTGAACCGCGGTCTGGAAATCAACCTTAAGGGTGATGTCATCAGCACAAAGGACTTCACATGGACACTCTATGCTAATATGACCACCAACCACAACGAGGTGACCAAACTGGCCGAGCCCGCTAAGCAGATGTACATCGGTGGTGGCTACATGGGTAACTACTCTGGTAACTACTGTAAGTCAGAAGGCATGTCGGCCTGGACATTCTATATGCCGCGCTTCGCCGGACTGAACGAGGAAGGTAAGTCGCTGTGGTATAAAGAAAATTGGAAACAGGATGCTAATGGCGAATACCTGAAGAATGCTGACGGCACCTACATCGTAGAGAGTGTTGTGACCACCGACAACTACAGTGAGGCTACTGAGTTTGCAGGCAAGGACGCACTGCCCGACGTATACGGTGGTTTCGGTACTTCGTTGGCATGGAAGGGATTTGACTTCTCGGTAGACTTTACCTATCAGCTGGGTGGTTACGTTTACGACAGCCCCTATGCACAGCTCATGGGAAGCAGCAACGGACAGGCTATCCACGTAGATATGCTCAACGCTTGGACACCTGAAAACAAGAGCTCGAACATTCCTCGTTGGCAGTACAACGACGACCGTATGAACGCCCAGTCAGACCGATTCATCATCGGTGCCTCTTACCTCTCATTGCAGAATATTACGATTGGCTACACATTGCCTCGCTCGCTCACCCAGAAGTTCAAAGTGCAGAAACTGCGCATCTACGGCGTTGCCGACAATGTCTGGGTATGGTCGAAGCGTCAGGGTCTTGACCCACGTATGGACATCACCGGTGGCGCAAGCAACGCTTACTACAGCAGCATCCGCACCATCTCAGGAGGTATCTCTGTGACATTCTAACTTTCGACTCTACGATTAGATGAAACAAATTTAAATGAAGAAGAATATGAAAAAGATGAATAAGATATTTTCACTGCTGGCCTTGACCGGAGTATTCATGTTTTCAAGCTGCATCGAGGAGACTGAGCCTGCTAGTGGTATTGCCACAGAGAAGCAGGTAGGTGAGTCGAGCATCGCTACTGAAGCTATGGTGATGGCTATGCCGGCATATTGCCACACCCGCATGTGGTCTGACCGTCATAATAACTTCGGCTATGGATCCATGATGCACGTACGTGACTTGCAAACGGGTGACTGCGTGATGGAGTTCTCTGCCGACGGTTATGACAACTGGTTTAACAAATGGACACAAAACAAGTACATGGGTCAGGACTATTTCTATGCCCAGTATCAGTTCCTTTATTATTATCGTTTCATGCAGGCTGTCAACAACGTGATTTCAGCCATTGATCCTGAGAACTGCACCGACCAGCAGCGCGCTTGGTACGGTTCGGCACTGGCCTATCGTGCCATGCTTTATCTCGACTTGGCACGCATGTACGAGTTCCTGCCCAATGACAAGACCTCGAACATCAATGCCGACGGTAACGACGTGGCCGGACTCACCGTGCCTATCGTCCGTGCAGGCATGAGCGAGGCTGAGGCACGCAACAACCCACGTGCTCCGCATGCGGAAATGGCTAAGTTCATTGAGGAAGACCTGGATGAGGCAGAGAAGTACATCGGTGGCATGACCGAAGAGGCTACTTCAGGCCATATCCTCCCCGACCTGGCTTGCGCATACGGACTGAAGGCTCGTCTCTATATGTGGGACGGCCAGTATGACAAGGCCAAGGAGTATGCCCGTAAGGCTATCAATACCACAGCACGTACGCCGATGACCCAGCAGCAGTGCATGAACACCACAACAGGCTTCAACGTGGCTGGTCCATGGATGTGGGCAGCTCAGCAGACTGCAACCACCAGCACCGTGACCAGTGGTATTGTCAACTGGACATCGTGGGTGACCAATGAGACTGATTTCGGTTATGCAGCCCCTGGCGGAAACTGCTTCTTTAAGATTGACCGTCGCTTCTACGAGCGTATCGGCGATACCGATTTCCGTAAGCTCATGTTCAAGGCTCCTGCCGGATCTCCCCTGGAGAATCAGGTGGTATTCCTCAATGCAACCTTTAAGGAGAAACTTCCTGATTATGCATCTCTGAAGTTCCGTCCGGGAAATGGTAATGCCAGCGACCACACCGTGGGTGCCGCCACGGCTTACCCGCTGATGCGTGTGGAAGAAATGTATTTCATCGAGGCTGAGGCTGCCGCTCATCTGAATGCTGCGGAAGGCAAACAGCTGGTGGAGACTTTCATGAAGACCTATCGCGATCCTGAATACACATGCACCGTGTCGGCTACCGACGACGTGGTGGAGGAAATCGTATTCCAGAAGCGTGTGGAACTTTGGGGCGAGGGACAGAGTTTCTTCGACATCAAGCGCCTGAACTATTCGGTGACACGTGGCTATCCTGGTACCAATGTGACCGACGAACTGGCTCGTCTGAACACCAATGGCCGTCCGGCTTGGATGAACTGGGTGATTATTATGGTTGAGGCCGAGAGCAACGAGGCACTCGTGGGTATGAACAACCCCGACCCGTCGGATCTCTATACTCCTTGGGTAGAAGGACAGTAATGGAATAATGTGTGTATAAACAAACTAAAAAGATTCGAATTATGAAGAAGATTTTCAGATATACATTGGCCGTATTGCTAGGTGCGATGACCATGGTGGCTTGCACCAACGAATATGAATACGATGCACCGTCGGCTACCGACCAGGGTGGCAATGCCACAATCTCTGCTGCTAAGACAAGTTATGTGTTTGTGCCTTCTGATGAGCAGGAGTATGTGGTGACCGTGGCCCGTGTTGACTCTACCCAGGCCCAGACCATTTCGCTGACCAGCGATAACAGTAAATTCAATGTGCCTGCTTCTGTCAGCTTTGCCGCAGGACAGCGTACACAGGATGTGAAGATTACGTCAGACCTGCCTGCCGGCAGCAAAGAGAAGGTGAACATCAGCCTCGGCGAAAGCGATGCCTTCCTGTATGGCGGTAATATTGTCACCTTGACTTCCAGCGTCTATCGCATGTTTGAGTGTGTCATTGCCCAGCAGACGATGTACGGCGGACAGTGGGCTGGCGTTATCTATGAGCTTGGCGGTGGTAACTATATGATACCTGGTTGCTTTGCCGATGGTTATGACTTGCAGTTCAGCATTGACTTCAAGACGAATAAGGTGACCATTCCTGCCCAGTACATTGATTATTATGATGACACCTACGGACGTATTGCCATGACCACTGGTAGTGCTACCTATGATCCGGAGAACCTGCTGATTACAGCAACAGTGAAGTTCACGCTTCCTGACTCTGGTTTCTCATTCAGCGGTACTCACACCGTGTATATCATGTTCGGTTCTGATCCGCAGAAATAAGATAATACATTAAGTATTACTAAATGATTCCGGCCATGTCGGCAGTTTCTTGCCGATGTGGCCGGTTTAAAGGTTAAATAGAAGACTATGAAGAAAAATCTACTACTCTTGCTTGTGTTCGCGGCTGTGGCTGTATGTGGCAATGCCCGTGAGCGTACACTTGCCGAAAAGCAGGCACTGGCCAGGCAGTTTACTCATGCGCCTGAAAGTAAGAAAAGGGCTCAGGCTAAGAGTCATGCAGAATGGTCTGTTCTGTTCGACAATGGCGTGCTGACAGTGATGGGATGCGATAACACGGGTTTCGCCATCGTCGTAAACGATGACCAACTGGGTACGGTTGCCGGCTATTCTGATGCTGCTTACGACGAGACAAATGAGGGACTGAAGTGGTTTCTCAACAACGTAAGCTCATCGCTTTCGGATATCCGTCTGTCGACGATTAACCGAAAGGCTGCCGTTCCGCCTTCGGAGAAGTATAAGCCATCTGTCGATCATTTGCTTACGAGCACTTGGAATCAAAACTCACCCTATAACGACCTTTGCCCAAAAGACACGAAGGGCGCTGGCTATCCGTCGGGTTGCGTGGCTACAGCCTTGTCGCAAATCATGTATTTCCACAAATATCCCGAAACGGGCCAAGGGTCTAAGCAATACTCGTTCAAACCTGCTGAAGGCGTGGGCGAGCTGCTGAGTGCAAACTTTGGAGAGACCACCTACGACTGGGCTCACATGCTTGACAATTACGTTTCAGGCAGTTACACCGAGGAGCAAGGCAACGCAGTGGCAACGATTATGCTTCATTGCGGGGTGGCAGTAGAGATGAATTATACACCGACAGGTAGTGGCGCTTACTCTTCGGAGGCCAGAAACGGACTTGTTAGTTTCTTTAAGTACCACCAGAATGCAGGCTTGCTTTACCGTACTTATTATTCACTTGAGGAGTGGATGGACATTATCTATAACGAATTGAACTGCAACCGGCCTATCTATTATGCTGGAGCCGACGCCAACCGTGGCGGTCATGCCTTCGTGCTCGATGGTTACGACTCTAACGGATTTGTGCATATCAACTGGGGATGGGGCGCCAATGGTGGTAATGGCTATTTCGACATCACCCTTCTCAATCCATCGGGCTATGAGTTCAGCCAGGGACAGGACATGATTATTGGTATTGACAAGCCTGATGCTGACATTACCTATGAGTCGCATGTAGTTAGCGGCTATCCCCTTTCGGTGAGCAAGTTCGGTACGATGCTGAATGTGTCTCCTGGCACGAGCTTGTGGAATTTGTGTGGCTATAAATGGTCAGGACAGGTGGGCATAATCCTAAAGAATGCAACCCAAACATACGTGCTGAAGAGTGTAACCGCCAAGGATGTGGCTAATAGGTATGATGTGTTGTCGAGCCTTACCGACAAGGATGCTACCTTGGACGGTATGTGTAAATTGCCTTCAGGTATTGCCGACGGTGAGTATCGTTTGTTTATTGGCTCAAAGGATGACCGCGACACTGACTGGTGTCTCGTGCGGAGGAGTAATAACGCCGTAAACAACTATAAGGTTACTGTTGCTGATGGCAAGTTGGCTGGATTGGTAGCCGACACGGATGACACCTGGCCTCGTGAGATGGCCACAGCCATTCAAACAGTTACCCTGAATAAGGATATGGATCATACAAAGGTTTACAACCTGCGTGGCCAGTTCGTGGGTAATGACATCAATGCCCTGCCAAGTGGTGTTTACATCGTTGGCGGCAAGAAAGTGGTGAAGTGAACACTCCTTTATCTCCTTTAATAGAAAAAGGATAAGCTTCGATGGTGAAGCCTATCCTTTTTTCTTTTTCCGTTATTACAACTCTCTCGCCTGCCCTACTGCCGCAACAGATTCAGTTCGGCCTTGGGGGCTAGGGCGTTGCTGGTCTTCTCGGTGTATTCGGTGAGACGGAGTGGTGCCGTAAGGCGGATGTCGCGGCTGTTGGCTCCCACACGGATGGTGTAGGTGCCAGCCTCAACGAGCCACTGGCTGCCAGCCTCATCGAACGAGGCGAGGTCGCGCTTCTGCATGGTCATGGTGAGGGTCTGACTCTCGCCGGGTTTCAGCTCGCGGGTCTTTCCGAACGACTTCAGCTCTTGCACGGGTTTCTCGAGGGTGCCTTTGGGGGCGGCGACATACACCTGGACAATTTCCTTACCGCTGGTGCTGCCGGTGTTTTTCACCACTACGCTCACCTCTATGCTGCCGTTCTTCTGCTCTTTCACCTTCAGACTGCTATAGGCGAAGGTGGTGTAGCTCAGACCGAAGCCGAAAGGATAGGCCACGGGCTGCTGGAAGGTGTCGAAGTAGCGATAGCCCACATAGATATCCTCGTTGTGGCGGGTGTAATCATAGCCCTGCACGCCTTCTTTCTTGTTTCGCTTTGCCTCTACGTAGTTGTAGAGCGGCATGACGACGGGGAAGTCCTTGGTCGAGGGATGGTCGGCGGCGGCAATGGGCCATGTCATGGTGAGCTTGCCACTGGGGTTGGCCTTGCCCGTGAGGATGTCGGCAACGGTGTTGCCTCCCTCCTCGCCTGGCTGCCATGCCACGAGGATGGCATCGGGATAGTGGCTCCACGAAGCCGTCTCGATGACCGAGCCGCTGTTGATGATCACCACCACAGGCTTGCCCTGTGCATGATAGGTGTTACACACATCGTAGATCATCTGTCGCTCGTCGGCAGTGAGGTTGAACTCACCCTCTATGTCGCGGTCGATGCCCTCGCCGGCCTGACGGCCGATGGTTATGATGGCAGCGTCGCTCTTCCCAGACTCACTGATGATGCACCGCTGGCTGATGGTCAGCTCAGGATATTTCTGGTCGCCGAACTCCGCGCGCTGGAACCACATGGCGGGGTCGCGGTCGGCCTCGAACTTCAGGGCGGCAAACTCGACATACTTCTGATAGATGTCGGTCAGCGTCTTGCTGGTGCCGATGCCGGCATTCTTCAGTCCTTCCACCATATCTACAATATAAGGTGTGTGCACACAGCCCGAGCCGGTGCCACCGGAAAGGAAGTGATAAGAGCTGACACCAAAGAGAGCCACGGTTTCTATCTTCTGACTGCCCTCTGTCCGCCAGGGCAATGTGCCGTTGTTCTTGAGCAGCACCATGCCTTCGGCCGCCGTCTTACGGGTAATCTGGGCATGGGCTTTCAGGTCGGGCGCATTGGTGTAGGGATACTTGCGGAAGCTGGGCGTCTTAACGATGTATTCGAGCATGCGGCGCACATTACGGTCGACGTACTTGATGTCGAGGGTTCCGTTCTTCACACCAGCCACAATTTCCTCGGCCTGTGCCTTCTGTCCGGGCTCCAGCAAGTCGTTGCCGGCGATCACCTCGTCGATGGTGCGCAGGCCTTTGCGGATGCCTATCCAGTCGGTCATCACGATGCCCTTGTAGCCCCAGTCGTCGCGCAGAATCTTGGTGAGCAGGTCGTGGTTGCCCATGGAGTACTGTCCGTTCACCTGGTTGTAGGAGGCCATGATGGTCCATGGGTTGCTCTCGCGGACGGCTATCTCGAAGCCACGCAGATAAAGCTCGCGGGCAGCGCGCTGACTGAGTTGCTCGTCGAGGCGGGTGCGCTGTGTCTCCTGTGAGTTCACCGCATAGTGCTTGGCCGACACACCGGCGCCCTGGCTCTGCACGCCACGGATATAGGCGGCGGCAATCTTACCCGTGAGCAACGGGTCCTCGCTGTAATACTCGAAGTTACGGCCGCACAATGGGTTGCGGTGCAGGTTCATGCCCGGGCCGAGAATCACGTCGCAGCGGTACTCCATGGTCTCGTTGCCGATGGCCTGTCCCACCCTATTCACCAACTCGGTGTTCCAGGTAGATGCCAGACAGGTGCCGATGGGGAAACCGGTGGCATAATAAGTCTTCTGATCACCCTTGCGGGTAGGGTCGATGCGCACACCGGCAGGACCGTCGGTGAGCACCGTGGCAGGTATGCCCAGACGGGGAATGGCCGCTGTGGTACCGGCGGCGCCGGGCACCAGCTTGGCCTCGCTGCCAACGACAGCGGTGCTGCTGAAAAACTTGTTGGCACCACCCACCAGCAGCTGGGCTTTCTCCTCGAGGGTCATGGCACTGAGCACCTCGTCGATATTGTCGGCACGCAACTGAGTCGCGCTGGTTTGTGCCTGCAGTCCTGTGGTACAAGCGACTGCAGCGCACAAAAGCGTTGTTTTCATGTTCATTTCTTGATTCCCAGCTCGCGGGCCCAGATATCGTAGTTGTTCTTCTCGGCCTCGCGGGTCTCACCGTCGGCAATGATCACCTTCTTGGCGAAATCGTTGATAGCACGCAGGATGAGCGCTTTCTCCAACACATTGAAGCCGTCGAGGAATGCCTTGGTCTCGGCAATGACAGGATACAGCTCGTACTGGTGGTTCAGGGTGTCGCGCACGTCGGCCTTGAGCTGCTCGTCGACATCGCCAAACTGCTCTATACCGGCAATGAATCCCTCTATAAAATCTTTCTCGCGGTCGCTATACACACCGTCGCAGTTGGCAAACATCAGACCGGTCTTGGCGGTCAGTTTTATCACATCGAATATTTTTTCCATTGTGTTTCCTCCTTATAAATTATTTAACCTCCTCGAACTCATCGCCGGCAGCTGCCTGCTCGTCCATGACACCGGCACGGTTGCCGAACACACTCTTGGCAATATTGATGATGTTGATGGCTCCAGTGGCCAGACTTCCCAGTCCGCCGCCAGCCAGCACCTTACCCAGAATGTCCTGAATGTTGATGCCTCCGGCGGGAGCTTGCTCTTCCACCTCCTCCACTTCTTCCACTTCAGCTTCCTCTTCCTGTACGGGAGCTTTGCCAGCACCCAGTTTGCCCAGGATATCCTGCAGGCTGATGCCTCCGCCAGCCACGGCACCGCCCAGCTTGCCCAGAATGTCTTGCAGGTTGATACCTCCAGGAGCAACTGTCTCCTCGGCAGCCACCTCTTCCTGCTCGTCCTCGCCAGTCACGGCACTAGTGTCGAAATTGCCGTCGCCGACGCCGATTTCGTTCAGAATGTCTTGCAGCGAACCGCCTTCACTGCCCTCGCTCTGACCGGCAGCACCCCCGAGAATGGAGCCAAGGCCGGCATTCTTAATGATGTTCTCTAAAAAACTTCCCATAGATTTAGTGTTTAGTTATACATGAAAGATTTTTGCAAAAATAGCAAAATATTTGGATAATACCTAATAAAATAGTAATTTTGCACGCTGAAAAGTCGATTTTTTAATTATTAGTATTTTTTATGGCAAAGAAAGCATTGTTGATGATCCTCGACGGATGGGGCATCGGAAAACGAGGTAAGGGCGACGTGATTTACAATACTCCAACTCCTTATCTTGACTATTTAACAGCAGTTAGTGCACACGCTCAGTTGCAGGCCAGCGGCGAAGACGTGGGTCTTCCCGACGGACAGATGGGCAACTCGGAAGTGGGACACCTCAATATCGGTGCCGGACGCATTGTTTATCAGGACCTTGTGAAAATCAACCGCGCCTGCAAGGACGGCTCTATCATGGAGAACCCGCAGGTGAAGGCCGCCTATAGCTACGCCAAGGAGCAGGGAAAGAAGCTCCACCTGATGGGACTGACCTCCGACGGTGGCGTGCACTCAAGCCTCGACCATCTGTTCAAACTTATCGAGGTGGGTAAGGCCTACGGACTGAAAGACCAGACCTTCGTCCACTGCTTCATGGACGGTCGCGACACCGACCCGAAGAGCGGTAAGGGATTCATCCAGCAAGTGAGCGACGTATGTGCCCAGAACGACGCACATATTGCCAGCATCGTGGGCCGCTTCTATGCCATGGACCGCGACAAGCGCTGGGAGCGTGTGAAAGAGGCTTACGACCTGCTCGTGAAGGGTGAGGGCAAGCAGAGCACCGACATGGTGCAGGCCATGCAGGAGAGCTACGACGAGGGCGTCACCGACGAGTTCATCAAGCCTATCAACAACGCTGCCGTCAACGGACTCATTGAGGAGGGCGACGTCATCATCTTCATCAATTTCCGCAACGACCGTGCCAAGGAGCTCACCATCGTGCTCACCCAGCAGGATATGCCCGAGCAGGGCATGCAGACCATCCCCGGCCTGCAATACTATTGCATGACTCCCTACGACGCCTCGTTCACTGGCGTGCACATCCTCTTCCCGAAAGAGAATGTGGAGGACACACTGGGCGAGTATCTCTCGCGTCAGGGCAAGCGCCAGCTGCACACCGCCGAGACCGAGAAATATGCCCACGTCACCTTCTTCTTCAACGGCGGACGCGAGGCTCCCTTCGAGGGCGAGGACCGCATCCTGGTGCCCAGTCCAAAGGTGGCTACCTACGACCTGAAGCCTGAGATGTCGGCCTATGAGGTGAAAGACAAGCTGGTGGGTGCCATCAACACTCAGGAGTACGACTTCATCGTGGTGAACTTCGCCA
>ODAI010281401.1_pt1 | contig 12083 bp, 8 predicted proteins | sample 1539321 | NCBI WGS metagenome assembly ODAI01 (sample SAMN02144231, study PRJEB22623) | gut metagenome | biome: sheep rumen | host: Ovis aries | place: New Zealand
CCCTGACCGCCTTCTCCCTGGGCCGGGCCCAGCAGCTGTTCAACCAGTGGAAAGACCTCGGCAACCGCATGCTGGTCAAGTACATGGACGGCAACATCAAGCAGACCAACGACGACGGCAGCTTCAAGGACAACGGCAGCGGCCGCGGCATTCCCGCCTCACCGCTTCATCCGAAGTTCCGCGAACGCTGGCTGAAAGCCATCGCCCCGGACATGGGCAAATGACAAAAAAAAGAACGGAGGCCAGTCGGTCTCCGTTCTTTATAACAGTCGTTTAAACTTAAGCTTCCGCCTTCGGCATCGGAACGACCGACACGAAAGACTTGTCGCCTAATTTCTTCTTGAAGGTCACCACGCCATCCACCAGGGCGAAGAGCGTATGGTCTTTACCCATACCGACGTTCTCACCCGGATAGTGGACAGTACCCCGCTGACGGACGAGGATATTGCCGGCTTTGCAAATCTGACCACCGAACAATTTGACGCCCAAACGCTTGCTTGCGGATTCACGGCCGTTCTTCGAACTACCTACACCTTTTTTGTGTGCCATAACTTGTTCTTTTTTAAATGGTTAATTAAGCAATTCCCTCGATCTGGAGTTTCGTCAGATACTGGCGGTGGCCGTTCTTCTTCTGATAGCCTTTGCGGCGTTTCTTCTTGAAGATGATCACCTTGTCCGCTTTGCAATGCTCGATGACGGTAGCCTTGACGGCTGCGCCTTCGACGTACGGAGCACCGACCTTGACGTCACCCTCGCCCGCGAGAAGCAACACCTTGTCGAAAGAGAGGGCCGATCCGACCTCGGCAGCCTGACGGTTGACGAAGATCTGCTTGCCCGCTTCCACTTTGAACTGTTGTCCTGCAATGTCTACGATTGCGTACATAAACTAAATTTTAAAAAATTTACAACCGTAAGCGGATAGTCTTCAACTATCTCTTAATCACTAGCTTAACGATTTTCTATCATGCTTTTAGGGATGCAAAGATAAACAAATAAATTTACCCGGCAAAATTTTCTTCACCTCACCATACGGCCTGCGTAAACTCGACGACCGACTTGGCGAAGGCGGCGGCGCAGCGCAGGCGCTCGGACTGCGTGTCCCGGTAGGAATAGCGGAATTCGCACTGGATGGCATCGACCACCCCGCCGCCGTAGGAGCCGTAGATGCGGGTCGTATAGCCGCCATAGAAATACGGAGTGGATCCCGGTGACAGGTTCTGCGGACGCGGCACGCATTCCAGCCCGTTCTTGTACAGAATGCCGCCGAAGGACTTCTCGCCGCGGAGCAGCTGGGCAAAACTCAGGCCCGCCTTGTTTGTACGGGTCAGGTACGCAATGCTCGACGAAGCGGCGTACGTACCGCTATTGAGTTTCTCATCCGACAGATTGAGCGTCGAAACCGTCAGCAGGTAGCCCAGATCGATCTGCTCGGAATGGCTCTGGCCGTGGATGTCGAGCAGCAGGCCGTGGCCGTACTGCTGCGAAACCTCGCTGCGGGCCTTGGCCACGTATTCGTGATAAGCGTCATAGATCTTACCCACATTTTCGTCGCCAGCCGGAATCGCGTAATAGCGCCGACGGTTGAAATCCACGTGGTTGCGCTTGATCAGGGCGATGATCATATAGGGATGTTTCCCGGTCTGCTGGAAGAAGGCTTTGTCGATCTCGTCGGCCAGTTCGCGGGTATTGTAGTCCAGGTCCGTGGCAAAGTCGGGGTCCGGGCAGTTGGAAGTGTTGCGCAGCGTCAGGAAGGACTCCACGACCGTGCCGCCGTGCGGTACGGTCAGGATGATCGGACAGTTTCCCTGCCGGTACTCGACATATTTCTCGATCTTGACGGTCTGCTGTTTCTTGTACTGTTCGATTTCCTCGGGCGTCAGATGGCGCGGGCCGTCATCCGGCCGGTTGCAGGCCGAAAGGGCCAGCAGGGCCGACAGGACCAGCAGCAGCGAGGAAAAAAATCGGTTCTCTTTCATTTCATTCCAGATTTCTCACATCCCATCCCCAAATCACATCTCCCTGATGGAGGAACAGCACTTCGAAGGATTTCCCGCTGGCACGGTCCGTCACGCGGAAGCGGTCAAGACGCTCGGTCCCGCCCATCTTCTCATACGGTCCCAGGTCGAGCGCCGGATAGGATTTCGAAAGGTCGTCGGCGGCCCGTCCGTTGACGCTCTTCTCGTGAATCGCTTCACCGGCGACCAGCCGCTGGATGCTGCGCTCCACGGCCGGCATCAGGCCCGTATGCGTGAAGGGGTCCAGCGGTGCCGCGGCGGCCGGTGTGAAAGGCACATACCCGCCATTCGCGGCACGGACCACGCGCATGCTGTCGGCATACGCCTTGAAGCGGCGGCGGAGCTGCGCCGTGCCGAGTCCTTCGGAGGTATAGAGCGAGACGCCCTGGGCACCGGCCCGGAATGCGTTGTCCATTTTCTCAAAGATAGCTTCGGCCGGTCCGCCAAGTTCCGTATCCAGCCCGCAGAAAAGCGTGGTACGCGGATTCTTGTCGCGCTGGTTCATGACAGTCGCGTCATAGGCGAACTGCGGATAATGCGTATAAAAGTCCGTATAGACCATCGGGAACACATAGTCGAGATCCCAGTCGTGAAAACGCTGGTAAACCATGAACTCGGCGACCTTTTCCGTCGCGAAGGGGGATGCCATCACCTTCTTGCCGCAGGCATGGGCTTCGTGCGCCATTTGGTTGGTCACCTCCGTGATCATGTCGCAGCGGAAGCGGCACCAGACAGAATCGCGTGAAGGATCTTCGCGCGTACGCGGATCATAGCCGAAACGGTCCTTGAAACGCTTGAGCATAACCGGGTGATAGCCGAAATCGTATTCCGGAAAGATTTCGCCATCCTGGGTCAGGCCGTAAATGTAGGCCAGCGACATCGGCAGCACGCCATCCACCAGGCGGCAGTAGTCGAGACAGACGCCCTCGATGCCGTCGATGGCACAGATTTCCCGGATGTGCCGCGCCAGGTATTCCTGAACCTCGGGCACGGCCGGATTCAGGAATTTGTAGGAGCGCACATAGGCTTTGTGCGTAGCCAGGCTCTCCCCTTTCCGGTTCACGTCAAACCAGTCGGGATGCGCTGCCAGCAGGGAATCCCGCACCTCGTAGGGTGGATTGAGCGTCCAGACCCAGGCATAGACGGCGATGCCGTGACGGTGGGCCATCTCGATATAGCGTTTGAAGGCTTCTGCGGAAGGGGCGTGGAGCATCACGGCATCGAGGCCAGCCTCCTCCATGTGGGCAAAAGCGCGTTCCATGTCACGGCCTTCCTCTTCTTCCATCCAGGTCCAGAACATCGGCGGTGCCGGTTCCTCGATGCAATCCATCAGCAGATGGCGGCCCTCCGAGGGGATGTAGTCGCAATGGTACTCCCACCAGAACACGCCCCCGAAGCCCATTTCTTCCACCCAGGCCATCTTGGCCGCGATGGACCGGGCATTGTCGGCCGACACGAAGGCCGAACTGTCCGGTGCAAAATAATACGGGCACTGCGCCTGGTCATCCCACGCCTCGGTCCAGCCTTCTTTCAGCAGGCCGGGCAGGTCGGGATAGAAGAAATCCCGGGCATGGTCCGACATGCGCTCCCCTTCCGGAAGCGTCTCGCCCGGAAGGACGCCCTCATAATAATAACCGTAGCTCGCCAGGCCGATGTGGATCTTTTTCGGATCGAAACGGCTCCAGTTGGCCTCGAAGTTGGCCTGGATGGCCGGCAGCGGTGTGTTGTGGGTGCCGGTTTTGCCCCACCAGCCGCCGCCCATGTCGTAGTACATGATGTTGATCCAGTCCGCACAGGCAGACAGGGCATCGGCTTCTTCCTGCGAATAATTGTGCTCGCTGTTGAGCGCCGTGGTCAGGCCGTAGCGGCGGCCGTCCAGAGTTCCGAGGCTGTCGAGCGCGGCGCGGATCTCCTGCATCAGGGCCAGGTGCATCTCTTTGGTCACGGTGTGTTCCCAGTCGAGTTCCAGGCCGTCAAAATGGTGGTGCCGGGCGAAGGCGGCCATATAGACGGCGAATTTCGCCCGCCGGGCCGGATCTTCGGCGATCTGGTTGTAGCGGGTCCCCGAGAAGGAAAGGTAAATCTGGTTCCCCGCCTCGTGGATGAGCCCGATATAGCGGTCGATCGTCTCCTGGGCACCGTCGCTGTACTGATGGTTGTCCACCTTCTCGCGCAGGATGTCTTCGAGCGGGGCGTCGAATTCCTCCGGCTTCCAGGAAGGCATCGCCTGGAAATAGTAGTACTGGTAATTCTTGAGCTGGTCCACACACATTTCCTCGGGCACCAGCCGGGAATACACCGAATAGGTGGCGTGGATCAGCGGTGCCGGGGCTTCGCCTTGCGGCCGTCCGCAGGCGGCCAGCAGCAGAAGCAGGGAAAGAAGCGGAATGAAACGGATTTTCATAGGGCGATTCAGCGAAAGATCAATAATTCGGATACCAGGCCGGAAGGACCTCGACGGGACCGTCCAGCAGTTTCAGGAGTTCGGGCGCCACGAAGCGCTTCTCCGCCACGAAGCGGTAGAGATACTTGCACAGCCAGGCATCGGTGGCGGCCACATAGCCACCCCAGCCGCGGACCAGGCCGTAGCTGTTCTCGATCACCCATTTGGCAGGCTCCCCCGCCCCGTCGAGCCGGACGCCCGCCACGGCCACGGCATGGACCGAATGGGTCTCGTTGCTCCGGACCAGTTCTTCCTTCGACATTTCGGAGCGGATGCCCAGCAGGGAATCGAGGGTGAAGAGTTCCGTGTCGTAGATACCCTCGGTCATCAGGTAGTCGTGCATCGTATCGGCAGAAATATAGAAGCGGCGGCCGCCTGCGAGCGAGGCGACACCCATTTTCCGGATCTCGGCCATCGGTACGTTCAGGAAGCGCCAGTTGGCATATTCGTAACAATTGCGGCTTTCGGCCACTTCATACATCCGGTAATAGGGCAGCGTCGGATCGTCCATGAAAATGGCATAGTCCGCTTCCATATCGTGCCGGATGTACGTATCCCGGAACGTCTGCGGCGTGTAATGTCCCACGGAAAGGATGTGTCCGGTGCTGTCGCGCAGGGTCCAGTCGAATTCCGTCGGCGGCGTGCCCAGCGTCGCGACGAGCAGCCGGTAGATGTCCGAGAGCGCGGCCTCTTTCACAGCCGGAATGTCCGCTTCGGCCGCTTCGCGTAGCTGCAGTCCGTAGCGCCGCAGCAGCCGGCTCACCGTCTTCATCAGCGAGGCGTTGTCGGTGCTGCTGAAACGTTCGGGCATCACTTCCTGCGGGACCATTCCGTATTTGGCGATGATATGCGCGGCATTGGCGAAATGGCCGCCGTCTCCGATGGGTTTGTTGAAGAGCCAGGTGTTGTAACGGGTCTCCAGCGCCTCGTTCCGGTGGGCGATGACATTTTCCAGGCATCGGTTCGATTTCTCCAGGATGTCGTAGAACTGGCCGAAAGTCTGGGAGAACTGGAAAGGACCCATCGCGTAGCGTTCGATCATTTCCGCGCGCAAAATGTTGAGCGTCGAGAACAGCCAGCAGCGGCCCGACTCGTCCTGGTCGGTAATGCCCTTGGAAGGGACAAAATAGGTGCACGCGGTATCCATGGCAGCGACAACGGCGGAATCGAGGGAGCGCCTGTAGAGGTCGCCCGTCAGGAAACGGTCGCCTACCCGCTCCGGAACATCCTTTGCGGCAGCGGCAAGCCGTGCAAGCAATTCGGGCGTCAGGGCGCCGCTGCGTACCGGTGCATCGGCGGAACCTGCCATCAGCCCCTGCATCTGCGTGCGGAAACGGGCAAAGCGGGCCTCGGCTTCCCGATTATAGGCCCGTACGGCGTCCAGGTCGAAGCGGGTGCGCATCTGCCGGTCCAAAACCTTCCCGGCATCGATCTCCGTGCGCTCCGCCGCCCGCACGGCCGCCAGCACCGGGGCCAGACGGCGGAAATCAATATATTTGTCGGCCGCGTCGCGGTCGGCTGGATGGACATGGTGCAGCAGGTCCAGCGCCAGCAGATTGGCCGGAGCGGAGGTGGTCTCCGTCCCCGCATCGGGAAGCAGGAATGAAGGGATGTGCTCCCCCGCCGCAACCCAGACCGGTACGGCATAGCAGCCCGGCGTATAGCCGATGGCCGTCCAGATGACGGAAGAGGCCGGATGGTCACCGGGCGCCACGCCTTCGATGCAGATGCTGGAGACCGATGTCGTCCGCGGAATGAAATCCAGGTCGACCGCCACGCCGGCAGGAGCGGCCGCAATCATGTCGGCGCCGAGCTCGGCATTGTAGAAACTGCGGCCCAGGCCGTCGATCAGGTCTTCCGGCGAGAACTTGCCGGTATGCTGCCGCATCAGGTAATCTGCCGTCTCATAGCGGGCCATTCCGGACCCTTCGCCTTCCCGGCCGGATACAGAGAAATTGGAACGGACGAGCCAGCCGCCCGGTTCCACGTCGTAGCGGGTCACTTTCGTATCCCCTACCTCAAAGTAGGCGGCACCGCCCTGGGCGTCGGCCACACCGAAATTGGCTTCGACGGCACGGGGACGCGGCCAGTCCGCCAGCAGGCGCTCGAAGTCCGCCAGCGTCCGGCAGGTCGCGAGGGCTTCGTTCATCACCTTGCTGTTGGCCCATTCCTCGTATTCCTGCTCCGCCAGGTTGTAGGAAGCATTGTTCATGATGGCGAAACCGGCCTCGTTGGCGCCGCCGAAAGCCCGCTTGCGCTGTTTGTCGGAGGCGCTGAAAACCGCCGTATAGGCATATTTCCCGCCCGTGACGTGGACCAGGACATTGTAGGGATTGTCGGTATCGCGCTGTTTCCACAGCAGCGGCCGGCCGGATGCACTGGCGTCCGCCGAAACGATGGCGGTCGTACAGGCGCCGGCGCCGGGGTCGCCGAGCACGAAGGCCAGGAGGGTCAGGAAAAGGAAGGAAAAGCGTCTCATTTTGTGCGGATTTTATACCCGTAATAGGCGTAATACATAATCAGCAGATAGAAGGGCAGACAGATCCAGTAGGCAGACTGGCTGCCGACGGCGTCTTTCAGGGCGCCGAACAGAAGCGGAATCAGGGCGCCGCCGCCGATGGAAGCCACCAGCAACGAAGAGCCCTTCTTGGTGAACTTGCCCAGATCGGTGATGGCCAGCGGCCAGATGGCCGGGTACATCAGCGAGCAGGCCAGGCTCAGCAGCGCCACGCACCAGATGGATATCTGGGGCGGCGTAAGGACGATGGCCAGCGAATCGAGCACGGCGAGCCAGGTACAGGCCCTGAGGGCCGTCACCTGGGAAATATACTTGGGAATCAGGATAATCCCGATCACGTAGCCCACCGCCATCCCGATACCGGGGAAGAGCGTATAGCGTTCGGGATTTGACAAGCCCAAATCCTGGGCATAGTCCAGCACGGTGAGCAGCGCCAGGTTCTCCACGCCCACATAGACGAAAAGGGCCAGGGCCCCCAGCACCAGATGCGGGAACTGCCAGAGCGATTTCTTGCCCGCCGCGTACGGGCAGTCGGCCTCATTCTCCTCCCCGGCCGCCTTGATCTCTTCCAACGGGGCGAAGAGCGTCAGGACACCCAGCAGGACAACGGCCGCGATGATAATGAGGAACGGCTTGTCGAGGTCCCCGAGCGTCACGCTGTCGATGTTCTTGCGGGTCACGGCTGCGATGAAGACGGACGGGAGGCTCAGGGCAAGCGAGTTGCAGATGCCCATAATGCTGATGCGCCGGGCCGCGCTGTCGATCGGTCCGAGGATCGTCACGTAGGGGTTGATGGCCGCCTGCAGGATGGTATTGGCCACGCCGCTCAGGAAGCAGGCCAGCAGGTAAAGCGCGAAACTCGCCAGCCGCGCCGCCGGAATGAAGAGCGCGAAGGCGATGGCAAAGAGGAAGAAAGCCAGGGACATCGTTTTCCGATAACCGATCCTGGCAATGATGCCGGATGCCGGGAAACTGAACACCAGGAACGCGATGAACGTAGCGGCAATCACCAGATAGCTCTGCGAGGAAGTCAGGTGCAGGTTGTTCTCCAGGAACGGCACGAAATAGCCGTTGATGCCGGTCGCAAAGCCGACCGTGAAGAACATCATGCCGATGAAGCAGAGCGGAATGACATATTTCCTGTCGCCGGCCATCGCTTATTCCTCCCCGTGAAAACGGATCAAGCCTTCCATCGGGGTGCGCAGCAGCGTACCCATCTGCATCCCGTAACGCGCGACAACCGGTTTGAGCACATCCTGGAAATACCAGCCCACAGACCCCACGCAGTTGAAGGTATAGGACTGATAGTCAGGGTAGAGCGAAATAATCTGCTCGAACAGCTGGCAGAAGGCATCCTCCGCCAGGTCGTGGAAATACGGAACGGCGAGGTTTTCGCAGATCAGCCGGCCGTATTGTCCGCAGAAGCGGTTCGGGAAGGGTTTCGTGTAGATGATGTCGATGATTTGGTCGCCGTTGTAAGGGACGGCTGCCGCGATGATGCGGCGGGCTTCCTCGGAGACCCGCCCGCGGACGTAGTCCACCAGCATCCGCTTACCCATATAGGCGCCGCTGCCCTCGTCACCGAGGATGAATCCGAGCGAGTCGATGTTCAGCGTAATTTCCTCTCCGTCATACAGGCAGCTGTTGGTGCCCGTACCCAGGATGGCGGCGAAACCGGCTTTCCGGCCGAGCAGCGCCCGTGCCGAGGCAAGCAGGTCCATCGCGACAAAGGTCTCGGCCCGGGGCATCACCTGCGCGACGGCTTCCCGGACGAAGCCGTATTGGAGCTCCGTCACGCCGGCCCCGTAGAAATACACGTGGTCCACCGCCAGCGGATCGAAATCCGCCGGCAGCGCCTTCCGGATGTCGGCCACCATATAGTCGAGGGTGATGTAATTGGGGTTGTATCCCTCACTCTCGAACTGCGCGCAGACCGTTCCCCGGTCCAGCGCGCACCAGCTCGTGGTGGTGGCCCCGCTGTCGGCGATCAGGATCATAGCTTGCCCGCCTCCTTCAGGTAGGCCTCGGCTTTCTTGACCGTACCGGTCTTGACGATGATCTCCTTCACATAGTCATAGTCCGTGATGGACGGATTGCGTTCCATGAACATACGGACGGAACGGTCCACGACCTTGTTGTTGATCAGCCGGACATTGACCATCCGGTTGCCTTCGATGCGGCCCAGGCGGATCAGGACGGTGGTGCTGATCATGTCGCAGATCATCTTCTGCGCCGTGCCGCACTTCATCCGCGTGCTGCCGGTCACATATTCGGTGCCGGTAATCACTTCGACGGGATAATCCGAATATTCCGAAATCGGCGACTGCGGATTGTTGACGAAACTGCCGGTCGGAATCCCGTGCTCGCGGCAGTGCCGCAGCGTATGGAGGACGTAGGGCGTCGTGCCGCTGGCCGAGATGCCCACCACGATGTCCCCGGGGGTCACGTGGTGCTTCTCCACCAGGGTCCGCCATCCCTCTTCGATATCGTCTTCGGCTTCCTCCAGCGCCAGCACCAGGTTCTCCACACCGCCGGCCAGCACGGACTGGATCATTTCGGGATCGATGCCGTAGGTATTGGGGAGTTCCACCACGTCCAGGACGGACAGGCGTCCGCCCGTGCCGCAGCCGACATAGAACATCCGGCCGCCGGCGCGCAACTGCCGCTCGATCGCCGAAATGAGCCGCTCCAGGTCGGGCAGCACCTTTTCGATGGCATAGGCCACCGTCTTGTCTTCATTGTTGATGTCGGTGATGATCTCCATCACCGATTTCTTTTCCAAGTTGTCATACTTAGAAGGCTGTTCCGTAAGTCTCATCTTGATATGCTGTTACATTCCAATTTCTGCAATAGTTCACGCCGGCGGCATCCAGGCGGGCGAAATGGCGCTCCATCCGCCGGGTAAAGCCGTCGAAATCTTTCTTGTGCCCGCGGGTCCATCCCGCTTCGGCGATGGCCAGGGCGCGCGGGAAGGCCATGTACTCGGCACGCTCCGGCGTCTTGATGTATTCGGTCCACACGGTTCCTTCGACCCCCATGATGTATTGCTGTTCTTCTTCCGTCAGGACAGCCGGGACCGGTTCGTAGTCGTACACCACTTTCAAGGGGACCAGATGGCCCATCGAGATGGCGTCTTCGGTCGGATCGACCTGATAATAATCCAGATAATAGCGCTGGTAGGGGCACATAACCACATTGTGATGCTGCCGCGCCGCCGCGATGCCGCCCTGTTCGCCCAGCCAGGACATGACGGCCGCATTGGGGGCCAGCCCGCCCTGGAGGATCTCGTCCCAGCCGATGATGCCGCGGCCCTTGCTGTTGATGAAGCGCTCGATGCGGCGGATGAACCAGCTCTGCAGTTCCTCCTCATCCTTCAGCCCTTCGCGCCGCATCAGCTGCTGGCAGAACGCGCTGTGCTGCCAGTTGTATTTCGGGCACTCGTCCCCGCCGATGTGGATCAGGGGCGAAGGGAAAAGTTCCATCACTTCGGTCAGGACATCTTCCAGGAAGGCGAAGGTCTCCTCCCGCGGGCAATAGACGTCGCGGAAGATGCCCCATTTGGTCGCCAGCGAATGCTCCTGCTCGGGGAAGCAGCTCAGTTCCGGGAAACAGGTCAGCGCCGCGCGGGCATGGCCGGGCATTTCAATCTCGGGCAGGACCGTGATATAACGCTCGGCGGCATAGCGGACGATTTCCCGGATTTCATCCTGGGTGTAGAATCCGCCGTGCGGGGTGCCGTCGTTGATGGGAGAATGCAGGTCGCCGACCACGGTATAGGGCCGCACGGAGCCCTTTTCAGTCAGCTGCGGATATTTCTTGATCTCGATGCGCCAGCCCTGGTCTTCCGTCAAGTGCCAGTGGAAGACGTTGAACTTGTGCATAGCCAGTTCGTCCAGATACTTCTTGATGAAATCCACCCCGAAGAAATGGCTGCACACGTCCAGATGCAGGCCCCGGTACGGGAAACGGGGTGCATCTTCGATCCGGCAGCACGGGATGGCGGCCCGCCCGGAAAAGCGTCCGGCAAAGACGGCATCGGGCATCAGCTGGAAAAGCGTCTGCAAGGCGTAGAAAGCGCCGTTGGGGGCCGAGCAGGTGATCGAGATGCCTTCCGGGCTGACCTCCAGCACATAACCTTCCTTCGGCACGGAAGCATCCTGGCGGATCCGGAGGTAATTGCGGGCCGGCACCGAAGCGGCGGTGCGCAGGTCCACCCGGCCGTCCAGATAGCGGAGCAACGCGTTGAATGTCGTGTCGCCCCCCTCCACGACGACCGCCGTGGAAGGGCTCAGGCGGAAATGGCCGGCGCGGACATCCACTTTTTCGGGCTGCGGGAGCAGGCCGTCAAAACCAAAGGTCTTCACGGCCTCTTTCCCGATTTTCCGCCCGGATTTCCTGTCGAAACCCTGCGCCCGTACCGTCATGCCGGGTATGATCCGCTGGGTCGGGCCCACATATCGCAGGGAGCGGCGGTCCGGCGCGCTGCCATCGATGGTGTAGCGGATCTCGGCACCGGGATAGTCCAGCTGCAGGTTCAGCCGGGTCTCATCGTAGCGGTCTTCCTCGAAATCGTCGTGCATGAACTGCACGTTTTCGAATGCACGGCTGTAATTCACCTTCCGGAGGTCAAGCCGCTGCAAGTCTGTCACGAGACGTTGGCAGAAATCGGCATAGTCCCGTGCATACTTGGGCGTCCAGCCCGTCTCGGCCAGGGCAATCGCCCGGGGGAAGAGCATGTGTTCGAAATGTTCCGGCGTCTCGACGAATTCGGTCCACAGGCAGCCCTGCACCCCGAGGATCCGCGGACGCACCGAGGCAGCGACCGTATCGCTGACCGGATAATAATTGTACACCTTGGACAGGGGCAGGAAATACGGCTGGGAAGGATAGCTGTCGGCCGGATCCTGGTAATAGTCGAGATAGCACCAGCGGTTCGGGGTGAAAACGGTCCGCATTCCCAATTCCAGCGCCTTGCGGCCGGGGGCGTGGCCCCGGTACGAGAGCGCGATGGTCCCGGGCGTCGCGCCGCGGTCCACCACCTCGTCCCAGGCGATCACTTCCTTCCCGTGCGCCTGCAGGAACTCCGTGATGCGGACGATGAAGGCCG
>ODAI013552876.1_pt1 | contig 12083 bp, 7 predicted proteins | sample 1539321 | NCBI WGS metagenome assembly ODAI01 (sample SAMN02144231, study PRJEB22623) | gut metagenome | biome: sheep rumen | host: Ovis aries | place: New Zealand
CTTGGATTCGGAAGCGCTTATGTGAGATTCTTTTCAAGGGCGAAGGCCAAGAAAGACGAGCACGAAGTGGCGAAACTGAACGGAATGTTCATGACCATCTTCTGTGTGATCTCCCTGATCTGTATACTTTGCGGCGTAGTGCTTGTAAAGAATATCCGCACTGTTTTCGGCACGGGACTGACGGATGCAGAGTATCCCACAGCAAGGATACTGATGATCATCATGATCGCGAACCTTGCGATCACGTTTCCAAACAGCGTGTTTAACTGCATCGTCACTGCGAACGAGCGGTTTATCTTCCAGAAGGGGCTTCTGGTCCTGCATCACCTTAGCAGCCCGTTCCTGACGCTGCCCCTCCTGATCATGGGATACGGCTCGATCGGTATGGTATCGGTGACGACCGCACTTACAGTGATCACTTTCCTTGTGAATGTGTACTACTGTATGGTGAAACTGGATACGAAATTCTATTTTCACGAGTTTGACTTTATGCTCCTGAGGGAAATGTGGATGTTTACATTCTTTATTTTCCTCAATCAGATCGTTGACCAGATCAACTGGAGCGTAGATAAGTTCCTGCTCGGAAGACTGGCGGGAACCACAACAGTGGCGATCTATGGCGTCGGAAGCCAGATCAATTCCCTGTATGTCACGACTTCTTCCTCCATCTCGAATGTTTTTGGTCCACAGGTCAACCGGATCGTGTCCGAAAGGGACGATAATCAGGAACTGTCGGAACTGATGACCAAGGTGGGAAGAGTACAGTTTTACATTATGCTCCTTGTGCTGACCGGGTTCATCTTTTTCGGAAGGGCTTTTGTCAGACTCTGGGCGGGCAAGGAATACGGAGAAGCCTTTGCAGTGGCACTTCTTCTGATGACGCCGGTGACAGTTCCGCTGATCCAGAATATCGGGATCGAGATACAAAGGGCCAAAAACCGCCATCAGGTCAGAAGTATCGTATATATGCTTGTGGCGATCGGAAACGTCATGATCAGTATCCCGCTGATCATGTATTTCGGAGCGACCGGTGCGGCGTTGGGAACCGCGATCACGACTGTGATCGGAAATGTGCTGTTTATCAACTATTATTACCAGGTGCATTTAAAGCTCAATATGAGACTGTTCTGGACGAACATCGCAAGGATCAGCCGAGGTCTGATCATTCCGGCTGTATGCGGTGTGTTGATCCATAGGTTTGTGGATTGTTCAAGGTGGATGAAGCTCGGTCTTTGTATCCTGGTGTATGTCGCTATTTATAGTGCGTCAGTGTGGTTCTTCTCTATGAATGATTATGAAAAGAATCTGGTGACCGGAGGCATTAAACGGATCAGGAAAGGCCGGAAACAGAGAGGTTAGTACATGGACAGGACAACAGAGTATGCAGTGATCGCAGACCACAAGGTGAGATTGCTGCCGCCGGAGGATGAACCGCTGCAGGGGGATGCTGCAGGACTGCAGCATGTCTTTATCATAGGAAGTAAGGGCATCCCCGCACAGTACGGGGGTTTTGAGACTTTTGTCGAAAAACTCACCTATTACCGGCAGAACAGGAAAATCCTATATCATGTGGCAAGAATTGCAGAGGATCAGCTTCGTTTTGAATACAACGGGGCTTATTGCTTTGACGTCAAGGTGCCTTACATCGGACCGGCAAGAGCGGTTCTGGGTGACCTTATCGCGATGGAGAAATGCATTCGCTATTGCAGGAACCATCCCGAGGTCATTCGTCCGATCTTCTATGTACTCGCGTGCAGGATCGGACCCGCCATCGCAAGATACCGCAGGGCGATCCATGCGCTGGGCGGTGAGCTCTTTGTCAATCCGGACGGACATGAGTGGAAGAGAGCGAAGTGGAGCGCACCGGTCAAGCGCTATTGGAAGAAATCCGAGAAGATGATGATCGCCAGCAGCGATGTGGTGATCTGTGACAGCCGGAATATTGAGAAGTATATCAGAAAGACCTACAGAGCTTACAGCCCGGACACCCGGTTTATCGCATACGGCTCGGAGATCGAGCCTTCGCCGCTTGCTGACGACGACCCGAAGTTTACGGACTGGCTCAGTGAGCACGGGTTAAAAAAGAAAGAGTATTACCTGGTCGTGGGACGGTTTGTGCCGGAGAACAATTTTGAGAAGATGATCCAGGGCTTCATGAAATCGGATTCGACCAAAGATTTTGCGATCATCACAACAGTGAACGGCAGGTTTTACAATAAACTGCAGCAGACACTGAATTTTGAACAGGATCCCAGGATCAAGTTCGTTGGGACGGTCTATGACCAGCCGCTGCTCAAGAAGATCCGGGAGAATGCCTACGCCAACTTCCACGGACACGAAGTGGGCGGAACCAATCCGAGCCTTCTGGAAGCGCTCGGTTCAACGGACCTCAACCTTCTTCTGGACGTCGGATTCAACCGCGAAGTGGCGGAGGACACGGCTCTTTACTGGACCAAAGAAGAGAACAGCCTGCCCGAACTGATCAGTGAGGCTGACCGGATGACGCCTGAAATGATCCGCGAGTACGGAGAAAAGGCGAAGGAAAGAGTCCACAAGTATTACAGCTGGGACAGGATCGTGGAAGAGTATGAAACTCTGTTTATGGACTAAGGGGGGCATATGTCTGACGAATACAGGAAAACGGTAGATATAGGCGGCTCGCTGGCATATATATTCGTACACTGGAAAGCGGTCCTGATCGCTGCGCTTGTCTGTGCGATCGCCTGCGGCGGGTACGCTTACACCCAGAAAAAGAATGCGCCGGTCGTCTCGGAGCTGAGCGTAGAGGAGCAGATCGAAAAGGCGAGAGCCAAGCTCTCTGAGCCGGACGCCCTCTATGTGGAGCAGCTGTTCGGGCAGTATCAGCGCTATCTCAAAGAGCTCAACAGCTGGAATTCATACCTTGACCGCTCTATGATCCTTCAGCTGGATCCAGGCGACTATGTAAAGCAGGTGATCCAGTATTCCGTGAAGGCTGATTCGCCGTCTGCGGTACTGGCCATTAATAAGTCGCTTCTGGGACAGGGAGAGTATCAGAGACTGGCGGCGGCATACGGTGAAGGCGCGGAAGCGGACAGCATCAGTGAGCTCGTGATCTTCGAGGATGTCGGAAGCTTCAGGGCTCAGGGGGATGTACCGGCGTCGAACGCCGTCCCGGAGGGCAGTGTCGTCATTGAGGATGAGGGCACAAACGGAGAAGAGCATTCTTTCCAGAGAGTTTTCTCCTTTTCTCTTCTTGCGCAGGATGAGCAAAAAGCTGCTGCGATGGAAGCAGAGATGGACAAGATCATCGCTGAGAAAAACCGGACTTTGACAGCCGGCGGAACAAACGCGGAGATCAGCAAAGTCAGTTCCGTGACCACAAAAAACGAGGCAGGCTATCTTTTGGCTATGCAGCAGGCGCTGCTCGCGACGAATATTTCTCTTCAGTCCAACAGAAGCGCCTTTATTAAGAATACGATCGATACGCTTACAGAGGGAAACAAGAGCTATTTTGACCTTCTGGTCAAGTCGAGCGTGGTCGATGAGACCGCGGCGAACAGCGCGCCGGTGGCGAAGGCCAAGATCAGCGTAAAGAAATACGCTGCGGCAGGCTGTGCGCTGGGACTGCTTCTCTCAGTGGCAGTTCTTTTCCTGCTCTTTGTCTGCATGGACAAGATCCGCACGGAATCGGAGATCGAGGACAATCTCAGGCTCCCCGTTCTTCAGACGCTGAAGATCGCGCGTAAGACCGTGAAGGCGGATTTCATTAAAAATGCCGGCGTGAGCTGCATGCAGAAAAACCGGGCGAAGGACCTCAGCCGCGAGAGCCTTGCGGCGCTCACAGCGGAGGCCTGCAGGAGACTGGAAAAACTTGGCGCGCGGTCGCTGTATATTGCCAGTGAAAGCAGCAATAAGGCGGTGATCTCCGCGATCGAAGAGCTGGCGGACCTCCTTGAGAGGAGCGGGGTCAGCATTGCGCTGGGAAGCCCCATGTCTGACAGCGCGGACTACAGGGAGTTCCTGAAGGCGGACGCCGTCCTGAGCGTGGAGGAACTCAACAAGTCGAAAAAGAGCTGCCTGAAAGAGCTGATCAGCGTCTGCAGACGCAATCAGATGCCGCTGATCGGATGCGCAGTTTTTGCGGACGCAAATAATTATTGACGTAATGTTACGGAAATGTTAAGATTTATCAACGCAAAAAACTGTTGTGAAAGGTTGATGAATGATAAAACAGGTTATGATCAGACATTTGGCAGTGCTGTTTGCCACTGTCATGCTTACGGGAAATCTGGCGGCTCCGGCGTTAGCAGCTGAAGTTAGTGATGAGTACTCAGCGCAGGCCGCTCAAGAAGAACAGATCGACAATCTTGATATTGATGATACATCAATGAATCCCGGTCCGGAGGACGGGGATTCATTGTCGTTAGACTTGGAGGAGGAATCTGCCCCTGAAGAGACAGCTGATGGAGCGGATACGTCTGCGCCGGAAGAAGCTGCCACTACAGCAGAGACCTCTGTGCCGGAAGAAGCTGCCACTACAGCAGAGACCTCTGCACCGGAAGAAGCTGCCGATGCAGCAGATACATCTGCACCGGAAGAGATTGCAGACGCGGCGGATACATCTGCGTCCGAAGAGACTGCTGATGCGGCAGATACAATTGAAACGGAAACATCTGCAGATCCGGCGAAGCTGGCTGCCGCGGAAACAGAAGAAACAGTTTCTGAGGAAGAGACCGTAGAACCGGAGCTCGCGCCCGGTGAATTGGTGAAGGAATCCGTTAATATTGAGACCCCCCAAAGTCTGATGAAAGTGGATACAGTTTCAACTGCGGTGACCGTCACAAAAGTGAGCCTGGACGCCCAGAGTGCCGTACTCTATGAAAAAAAGACGAGAGAACTCACGCTGACAGCTGAACTGAGCGGTTCGGACGAGAACTCGCTCCGGAATGCGGCCGGGCAGATCGAGTGGAAGACCGGCAACGGTAACTGCGCAACTGTCGCGCCGATCGGGAGCGGACCGGCTGTAACCATGGTGACGCAGCAGGTAACCGCAGCAGGAGACACGGGATCCGTGGCGAAAGTGACAGGCTGTGTTGTGACACAGAAGGCGCTCGTAACGGCAGTCAAGGAAGGAAAAACATCAATCAGCGCCAAAATACAGGGAGCAGCTGATGTTGTATGCAATGTGGAAGTAAAGCCTGTTCCCGCAGCGCTTGCAAAGAGTACCAATCTCTATTGGAAGAACACGACTGTCCTGTGCTGGGGCGCGGTCAAGAACACAAATATCTATGAGATTGTCATCGGCTTTGCGTCCGGCAGCAAGAAGGCGTCTTCAACTGTAACGGTGACCGGAAAGACTTCCTGCGACCTGGAAGACCAGATCAATGCCCTGGTGAAGGCCAATAAGTCGTCGATCAAAGGGGCGTCCTGCACGATCTCTGCAACGGTAAGGGCCATTGCGAAGGATACCGTGCACTATAAGAACGGTCCTGCAGTCAAGGCGCCGTCCTTCCGATATCTGATGTCGACCTATAAAGAAGCTGTGAGCAGGAACGGCTGGTTCCAGAAGGCGGGAAAATGGTATTTTTATGAAGCGGGGAAGAAACAGACCGGCTGGCTTACTTTCCGCGGCAAAAAATACTATTTGGACCAGAAAGGGATCATGCAGACCAATTGTTGGATCGGCCAGAAATATGTGAAAGCAAGCGGCGAGATGGCGGTCGACGAGTGGGTGGACCACTATCAGTTTTATGTCAACGCCAAGGGGCTGAAAGTCGAGAACGCTTCCTTTAGCACGAAGAACTGGGTCAAGACGTCAAAAGGCTGGAGATATAAGAAAAAAGACGGCACTTATTTAAAGAATACCTGGAGGACGATCAACCACCGGAAGTACTATTTTGACAAGAACGGATATATGAGGACCGGCTGGCTCACTGTCAAGGGCAAGAAGTACTTCATGAACAATACCGGCGACGTTGAGTCCGGAAGAGGGGACCGGCAGACCGGATGGGTCAAGGTCGGCAGCTATTATTACTGGTTTGATGACAAGGGAGTAATGGCGGTCAACCAGTGGGTTGACAAAGGCCAGTACTATGTGAATAAAGCCGGACACCGCCTGAGCTGGATCACCTACGCCAATCTCAGGAATGTCAATACCTCCAACCGTCTGGGATACTATGTCTATGACTGGAGTACTCCTCCGGAACAGAGTATTGCCGGCTATGACCTCGCCTATAAAAAGGGAAACCGCATCCTTGTGGCTGATCTGCGGTTTACCAAAGACAATGTACCGGTATGCTTCCACGATGATCTCGTGAAATACGCGTACTATAAGGACGGGGGAAAGCCCGGGGAGAGACCTTCCGTCTCCGGTCTTACGCTCAAAGAACTCCAGGAATATGATTTCGGCATCCGATGGGGAGAGCAGTACAAGGGTACTGCGCCGCTGACCCTCGAAGAAATGGCGAAGTGGGTCAAAAAACATACGGACGCGGAGGTCTATATCGAAGTCAAGACAGATAAAATGAACGCCGCGCAGATTAAGAAAACGGTCAGCATCCTGAACAAGTACAAGATCGTTGACAGGAGTTCCGTGATCTTCGCAGTGACTTCCGCTTCCGACACACGCGCGCAGCGGATGCACAAACAGGCGCCCCGTCTCAGGATCGGGATCACAGCCGGATCGGTCGGGAGCATGGCGATCAATCAGGCCAAGAAAAGCAAGGGAACTGATAACGAGGTGTTCCTGTGGTGTTGGAACCACACCAAACTGTCGGCATCAGCGGTCAAAAAACTGAGAGCGCTGAGCATTACGTTTGAGTGCGGCACTTTTGCCAATCTTGAAACACTTGATGAGATCATCGGATACTATTCCAAAGGGTCTGCTTATGCCTACACTTCAGGCGTAGAGACACCGGGCGAAGTCTTCCATAAGGCTCTTCAGGAAGCTACTTTCCATGCGAAGGCAAAGTGGGAGAGCACCGATGACGGATGGAAATACAAGCAGATCGACGGAACTTATGTCCGCAGCAAGTGGCTGACGCTTGGCACCAAGAAGTATCATTTCGACAAAAATGGCATTATGCAGACCGGCTGGCTCACCCTCGGCGGAAAGCTCTATTATCTCAACGCCAAGGGAGAAATGGTCACTGGCACCCGGACGATCGCCAAGAAGAAGTATCTGTTTGATGAAAACGGAGTGATGGTCAAGCGGGTCAGCTGATCGGGAATGGGACAGTTTGGGAGAGCAGGAGCAGAATGAACACATATGCGGCATATTACGAGGATGAAGTGAGAAGCGCCTCGTCTTCCGGCGGTATCTTTACAGCGCTTTGTTCGGGGTTCGATGTGGTCTATGGAGTCGCGATGGCCGATGACTGCAGAAGCGCCGTCTATAAAAGGGTTGAAGGCGACCCCTCGCCGCTCCGCGGGGCTAAATACCTGCAGGCTCCCGTTGGAGATACGTTCCGCCGGGTCAAAGAGGACCTGGAGAGCGGGCGAAAGGTGCTGTTTTCGGGCACCGGCTGTCAGGTGAACGGCCTTAAGTGCTACCTATCGAAGGAATACCCGGAGCTTCTGTGCGCAGATATTCTCTGCCACGGCGTACCTTCCGCAAAACTGTGGGAGAAGTATGTGCAGCAGCAGGAAGAGACGTACGGCAAGCTGGAGCATGTCAGCTTTCGATGCAAAGACAGAGGATGGCAGGGGTACGGACTGAAGCTGAATGACAGATATGTCCCCAAGGATACCGATCCGTATATGCAGTTATTTCTCGGGGATTGCGGCCTGAGGCCTTCCTGTTATAACTGCCATGCCAAATCATTTAAGACCGCGGATATCACGCTGGGAGACTTCTGGGGGATCGACAGGGTCGCGCCGGAAATGAACGACAAGCGCGGCACAAGCCTTGTGATCGTGCGGACGGACAAGGGACAGCGCTTATTTGATGAGATCAAGGGGAGCCTCAGGTACAAGGAGGTGCCCTACGAGGAGGCTGTGGCCGGCAATCCGGTTGAGTACCGTTCGACAGGAAGACCTGCCCAGAGGGACACTTTTTATAAGGACCTTGAGGAATTGTCCCTCGAAAAAATGGAAAAGAAGTACGCGCAGCGTGTCATAAAAAAGAAACCGCTGTACAAAAAGGTCGGCGGCCGTATCAAAAGACTGCTTCCGGGACTTCGCAGGGAGAAATGAGCAGATGAAAGAGATACCTGTTCTGTTTGAAAAAAAGGAAGAGTGCTGCGGGTGTTCAGCGTGTTATGCGGCCTGTCCGCGGGATGCGATCACCATGAAAGAGGACGAGGAAGGGTTTGAATACCCTGTGATCGACGAGGATCAATGCATACGATGCGGAACGTGCCTGAGAGTATGTCCGATCAAAAAAGCTGCCGGTAAATAACCGGCAGCTTTTTTTAAAATACTCATAGAATGCTTTTCGCTTGTCCGCGCTCAGCCTGAAATCATCTTCAGGAACTGATTGTCGGATCGGTAGACCAGATAGGAGAGAACAAAGGTTATGAACCATACCATTGCATACAGGAGCGTCTTTCCCGGGTCAAAGGGCAGCCGCGCGGCATTCCGATGGATCAGCCAGATAAAGAAGGGATGGATATAGTAGGTCAATCCCGCCGCTGTTTTGCAAAAGTCTGACTGCGCGGAGAGCTGAGGCATCGGGAAGCGGAGCAGGACCAGCATCAATGCGACCAGATACAGATACAGTCCCGGCGTGAAGACGATGCTTCTCGAGAGCTTGAAGTTTTGTACGGCAATGAGCTCTATTCTCCAATAGGCCACTGCCGCGAAGAACAGAAGAAAGAGCGCTCTTGAAGACAGCTTCCTGTACCAGGAACTGCGCTCGATCAGGGAGACGACATATCCGGAGCAGAAGAAAGGCAGTCCCATGAAGAAAAAATGGCGGATGATCGTAATATTCTCACTCTCAAACAGCCGATTCAGTCCGGGGATCGCACTGCCGATCTTATAGTAAGAGAACCCTAAACACCCGACCGCGTATAAAAGCAGGCTGGCGGGGATGACAAGGGAAGACAGCTTCAGGCTGAACAGAATGCTGACGACAGTGACTGCAAATATCAGCGCTGTAAAAAACCAGAAGTGGTAGTGACTTCCCTCGATCAGGAAATGCCGTATGGCATAACGGATAAACTTGGGAAGGTCGTCTTTTCCCCATTCGATCAGATCGATCAGGTAGTAAAAGCAGCTCCATACAGCATAGACCTTCAGAAGTCTCGTTATATAGGGGAGAAAGGCTTTATCTCCCCTTTCAAGTTTTCGGATATAGAAATAACCGGAGACACAGAAGAAAAAGGGCACTCCGATCCTCGGGATCACATGGCGGAATTCTCGGCCCGCGATGTCGTTTATATCCTCAAAAGGATGGATATGGATCGCCATCACCATAAGGGCACAAATGTACCGGAATATATTGATTGAACAGTTTTTTTTCATATTGAGCTAATTAGTGATCAGTCTATTGCTTATCGGATCTTCTGCGCGTGTTCCGCGTTTGTGTCAGAGACGATATAGTGCGGCCTGTTCTTGACCTCCATGTAGGTCTTGGCCAGGTACTGCCCGATGATGCCCAGACAGAAGAGCTGCAGGCCTCCGATAAAGATGATCACGCAGATCGTCGACGCCCAGCCGGCGACAGGATCGCCGAAGATCAGCCGTCGGACAACGATAAAGACCAGAAACAGGAAGGCGAAGCCGGTCATCAGGATCCCGAACCAGGAAGCGACGCTGAGCGGCGCCTGGGAAAAATTGATGATGCCGTCGACAGCATATTTAAAGAGGGACCAGAAGCTCCACTTCGTCTCTCCCGCGACGCGCTCCACATTGTCAAAAGGCATCCAATAGGTCCTGAAGCCCACCCATCCGAAGATTCCCTTGGAGAAGCGGTTGTATTCGCTCATGGAGAGGATCGCATCCTTCATTTCCCGGGTCATCAGCCGAAAATCCCTCGCGCCGTCCACGATGTCGGCGTCAGAGATCCTGTTGATCAGAGAATAAAACCGCTTCGCGAACCAGCTGCGGACCGGGGGTTCGCCCTCCCTGTCGGCGCGCCTTGTCGCGACACTGTCATATTCTCCGGACTGCAGAACCTTCACCATCTCAGGAAGAAGAGAAGGGGGATCCTGCAGATCGGCATCCATCACAGCGATATAGTCTCCGCGGGCGTTACAGAAGCCGGCATACATCGCCGCCTCCTTGCCGAAGTTCCTTGAGAAGGAAAAATACAGAACGCGCGGATCGCCCGCCGCAAGCTCCTTCATGATGGACAGCGTCTGATCCTTCGAGCCGTCATTGATCAGAAGAATCTCACAGTCGCAGTCCATTCCGGCGAGCACTTTCGTCGTCTCGCGGTAAAAAATAGGGAGCGCATCCTGTTCGTTATAGCACGGTACGATAAGTGATAGCAGCATGAATCCAATTCCTTTCTACCTGTCCATAGTACCATTTTTTAGGGAAAAGATATAGAATAGTATTAGTGGTTTTTTGCCACGCTTCCATGCAGTGAATGAACTGAAACAACAACGAAACGGAGCCCATTATGAGCGGAACAGATGAAAACGGAAGTGCAAACGCCAGATATGCCAAGATTGAGAGCGAGGCACAGCCTAATTGCGTCGTCGGGATTGGCGCGTCAGCGGGCGGCCTTGAGGCGCTGCAGCAGTTTCTAACATTTCTCCCCGGAGATACCGGAATGGCATTTGTGATCATCCAGCATCTCTCTCCGGACCACAAGAGCCTTTTGGCGGACATTTTGGGAAAAGACACCCCGATGCCCGTTGTGGAAGCGCAGGACGGTATGCGCGTGATGCGCAACCACATCTATATGATCCCTCCCAAGTACAACCTTGAGATCGTCGCAGATGTCCTGCGCCTTAAGAAATATAATCACAGAAGCATCAATCATCCGATCGATATCTTCTTCCGGTCTCTGGCGGCGGCCTACGAGAACCGGGCGGTGGCCGTCATCATGTCGGGCACAGGTTCGGACGGCACGAACGGGATCCGCTCGATCAAGGACAAGAACGGCGTGATCATCGTTCAGTCCCCCGAGAGCGCCAAGTTTGACGGAATGCCGCGCAACGCGATCGCCACGGGATTTGTGGACATGGTCCTCAATCCGGACAGTATCGCCCGCGAGATGCGCCACATCGCGGCCTCCATGGTGGATGCGGGCAATAAGCTCCAGCTCAGCGACGGGGACCTGATGGCGCAGGTCTTCTCTATCCTGCGAAGCGTGACGAATGTCAATTACACCTATTACAAGCAGACGACGATCCTGCGCCGCATCGAGAGGCGCATCGTGGTCACCCACAACCGGAACCTGCAGGAATATGTCAAATATCTGTCCAACAACCCGGACGAGGCGAGACTTCTCGCCAAGGAAGTGCTGATCGGCGTGACCAGCTTCTTCAGGGATCCGGAATATTTTGACGTGCTCAAGGACCGGGTGATCTACGACCTCGTCAAGAACGCGTCCCCGGTGGACCAGATCCGCGTCTGGGTGGCGGGCTGTTCCACAGGTGAAGAGGCCTACTCGATCGCGATCCTGTTCGCGGAGGTGATGGAGGAGCTGGGCGTAAGAAGGGATATCAAGATCTTTGCCACCGATCTTGATGCGGATTCCATTGCGATGGCCGGAAGAGGGATCTACGGCGACAATATCACAGAGGATGTCACAATTGCGCGCCTTGGCCGCTATTTTACCAGAAAGGGCAATCACTACATCGTCGGACATGAGATCCGCAAGATGATCGTTTTCGCCCAGCACAATGTCTTCCAGGATCCGCCGTTCGGCAAGCTCGACCTGATCAGCTGCCGGAACCTGCTGATCTATTTCCAAAATATACTGCAGCGCAATCTGTTTGCTATATTCCATATGGCACTCAACGACCGGGGATACCTGTTCCTCGGGCGGAGCGAGTCGGTGATCGACTATGACGACGTCTTCCGGGTCGTGTGTTCCAACGAGAAGATCTTCGTTCACAATGCCTCGGGCAAAGCGCCGTCCCACGAGCATATCACTTATTCCATGCAGAGCGTGGAGAGCAACCTCGGGACCGCAGGGCTTGTGC
>ODAI014321099.1_pt1 | contig 12083 bp, 7 predicted proteins | sample 1539321 | NCBI WGS metagenome assembly ODAI01 (sample SAMN02144231, study PRJEB22623) | gut metagenome | biome: sheep rumen | host: Ovis aries | place: New Zealand
CAGTACTTGCGCTCTGCATCTATATTCTGATGATGGCGCTTGTCCTGAACGGCTTTGACATCACCCTGACCCTTCCCGGTATCGCAGGTATCCTGCTTTCCATCGGTATGGCAGTGGATGCCAACGTCATCATTTTTGCCCGTATCCGTGAGGAGCTCGCTGCGGGCCTCGGCGTGAAAACCGCTATCAACAACGGCTATCATAAGGCTCTGTCCGCCATCATCGACGGCAACGTCACCACTCTGATCGCGGCAGCTGTCCTGGCAGTCCTGGGTTCGGGTACTGTCAAGGGATTTGCCTACACACTGGCGATCGGTATCATCCTGTCGATGATCACCTCCCTGTTCGTGACCAGGCTCATCATGAACATCTTCTACGGCCTTGGTCTCACAAGCAAAAACCTTTACGGTGTCGGCAAAAAGAGAGACATCATCTCCTTCGTCGAGCGCAGGAAAGCCTTCTTCGCGGTTTCCATCGCAATCATTCTCTGCGGATTTATCGCCATGGGCGTTCATCAGGCCAAGGACAATTCCGCCCTCAATTTCAGTCTTGACTTTGTCGGCGGCACATCCACAAGTGTCAGCTTCAACGAAGACATGAGCCTGGAAGAGATCGAGAAACAGGTCATTCCCGTCTTCACCAAGGTGACAGGCGATAAGAACGTACAGGTCCAGAAGGTCTCCGGCGGCAATGAAGTTATCTTCAAGTCCGTCGTCCTTGATACCGACAAGAGCACGGAACTCTCCAACCAGCTGGTCAAAAAGTTCAAAGTAAACAAGGACAGCATTACGTCCGAGACCATCAGCTCCACGATCAGTGACGAGATGAAGCGCGATGCCCTGCTCGCAGTCGGCGTTGCTCTGGTCCTGATGCTGCTCTACATCTGGTTCCGTTTCAAGGACCTGCGCTTCGGCGCGTCCTCCGTCATCTGCCTGGCACACGACGTCCTGGTCGTGCTGGCTTTCTATGCCGTTGCCAGAGTCAGTGTCGGCTCTACTTTCATCGCCTGCATGCTGACAATCGTCGGTTATTCGATCAACGCCACAATCGTCATCTTTGACCGTGTGCGCGAGAGCCTCCGCTCCAGACGCAGAGGCCAGGAGCTGGCTGCCCTCGTCAACGAGAGTATCACAGATACCCTCTCCAGAAGTATCTTTACTTCTCTGACCACATTTTTCATGGTACTTGCGCTGTTCATCTTCGGCGTGGCCAGTGTCAAGGAATTCGCGCTTCCGATCATGATCGGTATCATCTGCGGCGGTTATTCCTCTGTCTGCCTGGCAGGTTCCCTCTGGTATGTTTTCCGCAAGAATTCGGATGATGCCGCACAGGCTTCCTCCGGACAGAAGAAGGGCGGAAACAAGGGCGGTTCCGGAAACCAGCAGAACAACAAGAAAAAAGATAATTATTCCAATCTCTCCAAGAAGGAGCGCAAAGAGCGCCGCCGCAAGGAAGAGGAAGCCAGGAATAATGCAAAGATCACTGTCTGAGACAGCTGCGAACAGCGGCGGCACCGATGCCGCCGGATTCAGCGGACGCTGAAAAAAAGAACGCATGAATACTCGGACGCACGTGAATGAAACGGGAAGGTCTTTCCCGCACAGACTTCAGGGAGGATGCGAACATCCTCCCTGTTTTTCCATGAAGAGGAATGATCCGGGAGAAACACTCTTTTGACTTCACCGGACGGGAGGTACAGGCAAAATGGCTAAGTGGATGGTTTATACCAAGAAAGCGGATTTTCGTGGAATCTCGGAGGCCTGCGGAATCTCTCCTGTCCTGGCCCGGGTGATCCGGAACCGGGATGTGATCGGCATAGAAGCGACCAGGCGGTTTCTGGGCGGGACGATCTCCGATCTGTGGTCTCCCCGGCTTCTGCCGGACATGGAAAAGGCCGTCGGGATCCTCTGTGAGAAAATAAAGGGCGGAGCTTCGGTCCGTGTGATCGGTGATTATGACGTGGACGGAATCTGCGCCTCCTACATTCTGATGAGCGCCCTCTCCGCCTGCGGCGCCTGTGCGGATGTGGTGCTTCCGGACAGGGTAAAAGACGGTTATGGCATGAATGTCCGTATGGCTGAGGACGCCGCGGAGGACGGAACAGGGGTGATCCTGACCTGTGACAACGGGATCGCGGCCGGGGAAGCAGTTCTTGCCGCCAGGAAAGCGGGGATCTGCGTGATCGTCACAGACCACCATGAAGTGCCCTTCGAAGAGGATGAGGACGGAAAGAAAAAATATATCCTCCCTCCTGCGGACGCGGTGGTGGATCCCAAGGTCCGCAATCCGGAGACAGGAGAGATGGATTATCCTTTCCCGGATATCTGCGGAGCTGTTGTCGCCTGGAAGCTTGCGGACCTGCTCCTGGAAAAACTGATTCCGGAAAAGAGGTCCGGGATCCTGGAGCAGCTGCTTCCCTTCTGCGCCCTTGCCACCGTGTGTGATGTCATGCCCCTGGCGGATGAAAACAGGATTCTGGTCCGGGAAGGCCTGAGGCGCATCCCGGATACGGCAAACATCGGGCTGAAGAGCCTGCTGCTGGTCAACGGACTGGAGGAGAAATCCATTACCACATACCACGCGGGATTTGTCATCGGTCCCTGTCTGAACGCCACCGGACGTCTGGACAATGCCGAGAGAGCCCTCGCCCTGTTTATGGAGGATGATCCGGGCAGGGCCCTGCGCAGCGCCCAGAAGCTGAGGGAGCTGAACGACAGCCGCAAGAGCCTCACGGAACAGGGAGTTGAACAGGCGCTGGAACTTGTCGGCCGGCAGAACCTGCTGGATTACAGGATTCTGGTGATCTTTCTTCCGGATTGTCATGAATCTCTTGCGGGTATTATAGCCGGAAGGATCAGGGAGCGCTTTTCGCGCCCGGTCTTCGTCCTTACCAGGACGGAGGACGGAATGGTGAAGGGATCCGGCAGATCCATCGAAGCTTATGATATGTTTGCTTCCATGACTGAGGTCAAAGATCTTTTCTGCAGATTCGGCGGACACAAGATGGCGGCCGGCCTTTCCATGAAAGAAGAAAATATTCCCGCCCTGCAGCGGTGCCTCGAGGAAAAAAGCACACTCCGGGAAGAGGACCTGACAGATGTGATCCACATTGATATGGAACTTCCGCCCTCGCTCTGGACGATCGATATGGTCGAAGAACTAAAGCTGCTGGAACCCTGCGGGACCGACAATCCCAGACCCATGTTCGCTGCCAGAGGGGTGAAGCTCCGCAGTGTGAAAGTGATGGGAAAGGGCAAAAATGTGCTCGGATTCGATGCCGCGGATTCCGACGGGAGAAATCTGTCCCTGACCATGTTCAGGGAGGCGGGCCTCTTCCGGGAGCAGCTTGCCGCGGCCCGCGGCGGCAGAGAGTGGAGCGCCCTGCTGAGAGGGCACGCGGAAGTGCCCGTCAGCATGATCTACTACCCCGAGATCAATGAGTGGAGGGGAAGGAAATCGATCAGGTTTGTGGTGAAGGATCTGCACTTTTGACCCCGCCCCCGGGGGCACGCGGAGCGGCGGATTTGCAGAAACTTATAGTTTTTGAATTTGCGGAAGGCAGGAATGGGAAAGGCTATGAAGATAAATAAACTTGTTGGATCTCTGAGTTATCATCTGAACACGATTGGCGGGAGCAGGGTGGAAGATGAGGCTGTGATCGGCCGTCTTCTTGACAGGAATATTACGGCGATCACCAATGATTCGAGGGAGGTTGTTCCCGGTTCGCTCTTCTTTTGCATTGCCGGAGCCAAAAGCGACGGTCATGATTATGCGGCGGGTGCTCTTCAGAAGGGCGCTGCCGCGCTGGTGGTTCAGCGGGATCTTGACTTGTCGGGAGCCGGTGTGCCGGCGGCCGGGCAGGCGGGGGAAAGTGATCCTGTCATTATACGGGTCGAGGATTCGAGGCTGGCGATGGCTGTCATCTCTGCCGCTTTTTACTGGAATCCGGCTGAGGAGATGAAGGTGATCGGAGTCACCGGGACCAAGGGAAAAACCACCACGACTTATATGGTGAAGTCGATCCTTGAGGCGGCAGGCATTCGCACGGGTCTTGTGGGCACGATCGAGACTCTTTATGAGACAGAGAAAGGCGAGGTGAGGATCCCTGCTTCCAACACAACGCCGGAGTCGATCGTTCTGCAGAAGACCTTCCGCGATATGGCGGACAGCGGTGTGAAGGCGGTTGTCATGGAAGTCTCTTCGCAGGCTCTGATGCTGCACCGCACGGCAGGGTTTGTGTTTGACCTGGGTATTTTCACCAATCTTTCTCCGGATCATATCGGTCCTAATGAGCACAGTGATTTCGAGGATTACCTGCACTGCAAGAGCCTTCTTTTTTCACAGTGCAGGGTCGGCATCGTGAACGGGGATGATCCTTATTGTGAAAGAATCCTGGAGGGGCATACCTGTGAGGTGGAGTCTTTCGGCCTGGGGGAAAAGAATGACCTGAGGGCAAAGAATCTTTCCCTGATCCACACCCCCGGCGAGCTGGGGGTGGAATTCGATACGGAGGGGGTTCTGTCCCTTCATGCCCATGTTCCGGCTCCCGGCCGCTTCAGCGTGTACAATGCTCTCTGCGCGATCGCTGTCTGCCGGCATTTCAGTGTGGCTGAATCCGATATCTGCGATGCACTGAGAAAGATTCACGTAAGGGGCAGGATCGAGATGGTGAAGGTCAGCGATGACTTCACGCTCATGATTGACTATGCCCACAATGCGATGGCGCTCGAGAGTCTGCTGAAGACGCTCCGGGAATATGAGTCCGGCAGGCTGGTCTGCCTGTTCGGCTGCGGCGGAGAGCGTTCTCTTTCCAGGCGCTATGAGATGGGAGAGGTGAGCGGGAGGCTCGCCGATTTCACAATCATCACCTCAGATAATCCGCGCAGTGAAGACCCGGACAAAATCATTGCTGATATTGTGAAGGGGCTGGAGCCTACCGGCGGGACATATGTCTCCATCGCCGACAGGAAGGAAGCGATCCGTTACGCCATCCTCAACGGCAGGCCGGGGGACATCATTGTCCTGGCAGGAAAAGGGCACGAGGATTATCAGGAGATCAAGGGGAAAAAATATCCCATGGATGAACGGGTCCTGATCAGGGATATTCTTGAAGAAGAAGGAATGAATAAGCACTGAGCTGCGGGCGCAGCCGGTGTCAGGGAGGATTATTTGTTGGAGCAGTTTGCGCAGGTGATCATTGACATATCGGCCAGGGGGCTGGATCGTCCTTTCAACTATCGGGTTCCGCCTGCGTTGGAGGAGAACCTGAGGGCAGGAAGTATAGTCATGGTTCCTTTCGGAGCGGGCAACAGGCTTCGGAAGGGATATGTGGTCGGTTTTACGGACCGGGTGGATGTGCCTCCGGAAAAGATCAAGGAGATCGCGGAGGCTGTGGAGCCTGCGCGGGGGTATTCGCTGGAGGACAACAGTGAATTTTACCTGAGGCTGGCCGCATGGATGAAAAACCGCTACGGTTCGACTATGGCGACTGCGATGAGAACCGTTCTCGCCTCGCGCAAGGCCGGGAAGATCCGGGAACACCGGCAGATCCGACTGCTGGTGACCGTGGAGGAGGGAAGGCGGCAGCTTCAGGTTTTTGAAAAGAAACATCACACTGCGCGGGCACGGCTTCTGAAGGAGCTGCTGGAGGTGCCTGTACTGCCCTGGACATTGGTGACAACGAGGCTCCACGTGCCTGCCAACGCGATCAATGCCATGAAGCGCGCCGGCCTGATCGATGTCGAATCGGTGCAGGAGCTCCGCAACCCCGTCAATGTCTCCCCGAGCACGAAAACCGGCATGGAGCTTAGTCCGGACCAGCAGTACATAGTCCGGACGGTTGTCGGAGATTTCGACAGCGGACATCCCGGCGTGAGTCTGATCCACGGAGTGACCGGAAGCGGGAAGACAGAAGTTTACATCAGTATCATCAAGGAAATCTGTGCCCGCGGGCGCCAGGCGATCATGCTGATCCCCGAGATTTCCCTTTCTTTTCAGACGCTCATGCGTTTTTACAGTCATTTCGGAGACCGGGTGAGCGTGGTCAATTCCTCACTCTCGGATGCTGAACGCGCTGATCAGTGGGAACGTGCGCGGAGAGGGGAAATCGATGTGATCATCGGACCGCGCAGTGCCCTTTTTACACCTTTTTCCAATCCGGGTGTGATCGTGATCGATGAGGAGCACGAGCATAGTTATAAGAACGAGTCCATGCCAAAGTATCAGACGCGGGATGTGGCCGAGGAGATTGCCCGGATGCACGGTGCCGCGCTGGTCCTGGGTTCCGCGACGCCGTCCATGGAGTCTTATTACCGCGCAAAGAATGGAGATATCAGGCTCTTCCGTCTGCACGAGAGGCTTACGGGCGGCACCCTGCCCATGGTAGAGACGGTAGATATGAGGGAAGAACTGCGGGAGGGCAACCGTTCGATCCTTTCCAGGAGTCTGTACAGCAAGATTGAGGACCGGCTGAGAAAGGGGCAGCAGAGCATGCTCTTTATCAACCGGCGCGGGTTCGCGGGTTTTGTCTCTTGCCGAAGCTGCGGTTTTGTGGCAAAATGCCCTCACTGCGATGTCTCGCTTTCACTCCATGGAAACGGACGGCTTGTCTGTCATTACTGCGGATATGAGAGGGCATCCTTCCGGACCTGTCCTGAATGCGGCTCCAGGTATGTCTCGGCCATGCGGGCGGGAACGGAAAAGATCGAGGGCTATCTCAGGGAGACTTTCCCCCAGGCCAGAATTCTGCGCATGGACGCGGATACAACTCGAAAAAAGGGCAGTTACGAGAGAATCCTGTCTGCCTTTTCCTCCGAGGAGGCGGATATCCTGCTGGGGACCCAAATGATCGTCAAGGGACATGATTTTCCCGGAGTGACTCTGGTAGGAATCCTGATGGCGGACCTGTCCCTCTACGGGGATGATTACCGGGCTGCGGAACGCACTTTCCAGCTTCTGACCCAGGCAGCCGGAAGAGCGGGACGGGGGACTGAGGCCGGAGATGTTGTGATCCAGACCTATCAGCCGGATCACTACGCGGTCCGTCACGCGGCCAGACAGGACTTTGAAGCATTTTATGAGGAGGAGATCGCCTACCGCAGGCTGCTCCGCTATCCCCCGGCAGCCCACATGATGGCTGTCCAGATTCAATCGGAGGATGAGGAGGCGGCTCTGCACGCGGCGAACGAGATCAGGCTGCGCCTGATGGAGGAGCAGAATCCCGCGGGAGGAATTCCGGGAAGCATGAGAGCGCGGGGGCAGAGCCCCGCGGGAGGAATACCCGGAAGCATGAGAGCGCGGGGGCAGGTCCCCGCGGGAGTAACGCGGGGAAGCGGCGTAACTCCGGAGCAGAACCTGACAGGAGAAAGACCGGGCGGCGGCCATGTCTTTCAGGTGATCGGCCCCTCCGGGGCCTCACTGAAGAAGCTGAGGGATATGTTCAGATTTGTTTTATACATAAAGTCTGAAAAATATGATACACTGGTATGCTGTAAAGACATAATCGAAGTCATGACGTCCGCCGCCGGCAAGGCAGGAGGCGGAAAAAACGGAGATACGCGCTTCCGGAATGTCGATATTCAATTTGATTTTGACCCGATCAACGCGTTCTAGGTATGGATCCTGGCCGGGCTTCCTGTTTTGAAAGATAACAGACAATCCGGGAATTATATGGAACCTGTTCAGGGCTCCGGATATTTTGATAGTTTAGAGAGGATATATATGGCACTTCGTACAATCAGGGAAATGGGCGATTCTGTCCTGGAAAAAAAGGCAAAGATAATCAAGGATGTAACACCGAGGATCCGCGCACTCGCGGAGGATATGCTGGAGACTATGTATGAGTCGGGCGGTGTCGGCCTGGCGGCCCCGCAGGTCGGAATTCTCAAGAGGCTGGTTGTAATTGACATCACAGAGGAAAGGGATGAGCCTTATACAATGCTCAATCCCGAGATTATAGAGCAGGACGGTGAGCAGACCGGTTACGAGGGCTGCCTGTCAGTACCCGGGAAACTGGGTGTTGTGACGCGTCCGAACCGTGTCGTTGTACGCTATAACGATCTGGATATGAACGAGTGGGAGATGGAGGCGGAGGATTTCCTCGCGCGGGCCATCTGCCATGAACTGGATCATCTGGACGGCCATCTCTATGTGGAGAAGGTCGAAGGTGAGCTCCGCGACGCCGCAGAGCTCGAGAAGGAAATGGAAGAAGAGGCAGAACAGGCTCAGGAAGAGACAGAAGAAGCCTGACCGGATCCTGAAAAAGCGGTCTGAGCGGGTTCTGAATCGACAGCCCGGGGCAAGGGAGGATATTACTGCAGATATGAGAATCATTTTTATGGGAACGCCCGATTTTGCGGTATCAGCTCTCGACGCGCTTTGTGCAGCCGGACAGCAGGTCGTGCTTGCGGTTACACAGCCTGACAGGCAGAAGGGGCGCGGGAGAAAGGTAATTCAGACACCTGTCAAAATGTGCGCGGAAAAATGGGGAGTACCCGTGTTTCAGCCGGTAAAGATCCGGGAGGCGGACGCGATTGAAAAGATCAGAAGTCTTGCGCCGGATCTGATCGTTGTGGCGGCATTCGGCCAGATTCTTCCTCAGGAGCTTCTGGACATCCCCCGTCTGGGCTGCGTCAATATCCATGCTTCGCTTCTTCCCAGGCTGCGCGGGGCGGCTCCGATCCAGTGGGCCGTGATCAACGGCGACCGGGAGAGCGGCATCACGCTTATGCAGATGAATGCGGGACTGGATACCGGAGATATTCTCTTCCAGGAGTCTGTCCCGATCGGCCCTGATGAGACCGGGGAGAGCCTCTACGAGAAGCTGGCAAAACTCGGGGGCGAGATGATCGTCCGCCACCTGCCCGCGATCGAGGCAGGAGAAATCAACCCGATCCGCCAGGATGATGAAAAGTCTTCCTATGCTCCCATGCTCCGCAAGGAGATGGGGGAGATCAACTGGTCCGGATCCGCGGAGCAGATCGCGAGAAGCCTGAGGGGTATGCTCCCCTGGCCGGGCGCTTACACTCTGCTGAATGGTCATGTGCTGAAAATATGGAGCGCAAAGACCATGGAGGACGCGGACCCTGCCCTGTCCGGAATGAAACCGGCGGAGCAGGCAGTTCCCGGGGAGGGGCTTGGCTCAGACAAAAAGGCCCTCTATGTCAGGACCGGCAGCGGGGTGCTGGCAGTCCTGGAAGTGCAGGCGGAAGGCAAGAAGAGAATGACGTCGGATGCTTTCCTTCGCGGCACCAGGGTGCCCGCCGGAACAGTGCTTGGAGCGGACTGAGAGAGTCGAAGACGCGGCAGCACACGCCGCTTCCTACATGTGAGTTTCCCTGCTCCGGCAGGCTGTTCCGCGGGGACAGCAGGCGGAGAAAAGGATCGACAGGAAGTTTTTTAAACATTCTTTTTTTAAAACATTATTTTTTTCGAAGAATTATTCCATCATTTGTTCACAATACCGATGTATTTTTATATCGTCGTGTGTGTGGAAAGAAACACGGCGGTACATACAATTGAACCCGCATGAATCCGCACGGTCTTTGTGTAAGAGAAAGGAGGCCCCGATATGTATTACGGGTATGGTTTTATGGATCCGACATATATACTGGTCATCATCGGTGCGGTGCTCTGCCTTGCGGCGAGTGCCCATGTAAAATCCGCCTATAGAAAATACGCGAATGTGCGCAGCGCCAGCGGCATGACAGGCGCGCAGGCGGCGGAGATGATCCTTCGCAGAAACGGTGTGACCGGAGTTCAGGTACAGCATGTGGCCGGTGAACTCACGGACCACTACAATCCGTCCACAGGTGTGGTGAATCTTTCAGATACCACTTACAATTCCACCTCTGTCGCGGCGATCGGCGTGGCGGCCCATGAGTGCGGCCATGTCATGCAGCATGAGACGGGATATCTCCCGCTCAGGTTCAGGACGGCCCTGGTGCCTGTCGCGAATATCGGCAGCAATATCGGAATCTGGATCGTGATGCTGGGCCTGATCCTTGGCCTGAACAGTTCTCTGGCCATGATCGGTGTCTATCTGTTCTCCTTCGGAGTGCTCTTCCAGCTGGTGACGCTTCCGGTTGAATTTGATGCTTCCAGGCGTGCCCTGGTCATGCTGCAGGATTACGGGATCCTCGGCCAGAACGAGGTGCAGGGAAGCCGCGCCGTACTGAACGCGGCGGCTCTCACATATGTCGCTTCCGCAGCCGCATCCGTGCTTCAGCTCCTGCGTCTTCTCATGATCGTGAACAACGGACGCCGCCGCAGATGAGCACAGAGAGGACGGACGGCGCAAAGCGCCGGAAAACGACTGAAAAAACAGAAAACAGAAGGGCAATCCGGGACGAGAGAGAAGTGGTCCTGCTTGCCCTTCTTTCGCATGAAAAAAATCAGACATTCAGTAATATTCTGGTAAAGCGTACTCTGGACGACTGCGCCCGCATGAGCGTCTCAGAGAGGGCTTTCATCAAACGGCTGCTGGAGGGGGTCATCGAGAGAAGGATGGAGCTCGATGCCAGGATCGAGCAGCTGACAAAGCGCTCTGTCAACAGGCTTCATCCGGCGGTCCGCCAGATTCTCAGAATGGGAATTTATCAGATCTGCTATATGGATGCCGTCCCTGTGAGCGCGGCCTGCAATGAGTCAGTCCGGCTGGCAAAAAAGCACGCTCCGGCACGTCTGTCAGGATTCGTCAACGGTGTGCTGAGAAATGCCGCTCGGGAAGAGAATCTGAAAGAGATGGATCTGTCACAGCGCTTCTCCTCCCCGGAATGGCTTGTGCAGATGTGGGAACAGGAACTGGGGAGAGAAGAGACAGAGCAGCTTCTGGGAGCGCTCATGCAGATCTTTCCGGTCTCTGCCAGGATCAGACACATGGATCCGGGGGAAGACCCTTCAGAAAGCCGCGTCAGGCTGATCGGGCAGCTGCGCGATGCCGGCGCCGAAGTGGAGGAGGGAAGGTGGCTTCAGGACAGCATCCGCCTGCGCAGGACGTCGAATCTTCAGAAGCTTCCAGGATTTTCACAAGGCCTGTGGACGGTCCAGGACGAGAGCTCCATGGTCGCGGTGAAAGCGGCGGGGCTGAGGGGTTCCGAGACCGTTTTTGACGTGTGCGCGGCTCCTGGCGGCAAGAGCTTTTTTGCCGCGGATCTGCTCGGGGAGGGATGTGAACCTTCCGGCGGCATCGGGACGGTGTTTTCCTTTGACCTGTCCCGGAAAAAGACTGATAAGATCAGGGAGGGCGCCCGGCGCCTTCATATAGAAAATATCGAAGTCATTGAGCGCGACGCCCGTGTCTTTTTCCCGGAGGACGGGGAGAAAGCGGATGTGGTCTTCTGCGACCTGCCCTGCTCAGGCCTCGGTGTCATCGGAAAAAAGAGGGATATCAAGTACAGGGCAAGCCTTGAGGGGATCGCTTCCCTCCAGGCCCTGCAGAGGGAGATCCTTGCCAATTCGGTCCGTTATCTCAAAAGCGGCGGTGTTCTGATCTACAGCACCTGTACGATCAGCCGCCTGGAGAACGACGACAATGCCGACTGGATCGAATCGGAGCTGGGACTTATTCCGGATGATCTCCATGCCTTCCTTCCGGCAGCCATACCGGGAATCCGCGGAAACAGACTGCAGCTTCTTCCTCATGTACACGGCACAGACGGCTTTTTTGTGGCCAGATTCAGAAAGAAATAAACTCAGCAATATTGTTTTTATGAGATAAACTCAGCAATATTATTTTAAAAATTAGCTCAGCAATATTGTTTTTTTGAAGCTTAGCGGACCGCGCGGCTCCGGCACACCGGAAGATTTTGAAGAAGTTTACCGGACCGCGCGTTTTTTGTATATCCTGTATATCAATGAAATAATGAGAACGGGGGTTTTTCCGAACCTATGAATAGAAACCCGGATCCGAACAGAAACCCGGACCTGAATATAAACAATATAAACCGGGACGGGCACGACATACCGGAATCGATCACAGACATTAAATCCATGTATCCTGAGGAACTGGCCGGCTTTGTGAAGGGAAGAGGTCTTCCCGCCTTCCGGGCCAGACAGCTTTTCCAATGGATCCATGTTTCCCGGGC
>ODAI010155094.1_pt1 | contig 12082 bp, 6 predicted proteins | sample 1539321 | NCBI WGS metagenome assembly ODAI01 (sample SAMN02144231, study PRJEB22623) | gut metagenome | biome: sheep rumen | host: Ovis aries | place: New Zealand
CTGTCTTGATATCGTCTGCGCCTACGAAAATACGGGAGAAACCACCCATGAAATAGGAACCGCCGGCGATAATAACTGCGAAGATCGTAGAGATGATCGTGGCTGTATGAACAGACTTATCATCCTTGATAGAGTAGAACTTCTGCACCATCTGCGGAAGACCCCAGGTACCAAGAGAAGTAAGGATAACAACACCTAAGAGGTTCAGCGGCTCCGGTCCGAAGAGCGAGGAATAAACGCCCTGGAAGGAAGAACCGTTCGCAGCAGGAACCTTGGACAGTTCCGTCATGGAGGACATCAGACCGCCATGGTAATTGAGAACGCAGACGATCGTCATCACGATACCGACGATCATGATCATACCCTGAATAAAGTCGTTGATCGCTGTGGACATGTATCCGCCGAGGATAACGTATGTGGCGGCAAGAACGCTCATAACGATAATGCAGATCTCGTATCCGTTAGAGATACGGTCCAGACGCAGAGCAGATGTGAAAAGATAGGAAAGGCCGTTAAATACCGACGCGGAGTAAGGGATCATGAAGATAAAGATGATCAGCGCCGATGCGATACGCAGAGCCTTGGAATTATAACGTTTACCGAAGAAATCCGGCATAGTATTCGTATTTAATGTCTTGGTCATGATACGGCATCTCTTACCAAGCACTACCCATGCTGCCAGAGAACCGATGAAAGCATTGCCCAGACCGATCCACAGTGCCGAAACTCCGAAGTCCCATCCGAACTTACCTGCATAACCGATAAAGATAACTGCGGAGAAATACGTGGCACCAAATGAGAAAGCAGTAAGCCACGGGCCTACTCTTCTGCCACCAAGTACAAAAGAAGAAACATCTTTGGTGTTTTTTCTTGAGTACAGACCTACACCGATAATCATTGCGAAGAACACGACAATAACTATCCCGTACAAGAGATCAAGAGAATCCATATTCTACCATCCTTCCGCTGCCGATGTGAGATGACAGCCCTACAATTTATTTTCCCCCTGGAAAGAGGCATAAAAACTACATTCCCATGATAACAGAGAAAAATAAAGATGCAAGGGGTTTCCCGCTTTTCCATATAGAATTATATAAATAAGCAGTAAGGGTATATCCCTCCAGGCTCGAACAGTTTGCTTACGCAAAACTCGCCTCTCAAGATATCCCTTACCGCTTGTTCTTATCCAAGTTAATGGAAAAGCTGGAAACTACTTTATCTCTATTGTTTCTCCGCAGGAGATCTCATGCATCTTCTCTCCTATTTCATCCTTCAAATAGAGGAACTGTTCCTTTCCGGTACAGTGACAGGTGTAATACTCCGCATAGGAATCGCGGACCGCTTTTACCGTGTCATCAAGTATTTCCTCGTCCCACAGAGGATCAAGCTTCATCAGATGGAGCCCGCCGAAGAAAGTCTGGAACCGGAACGCATGTACCAGATTGATGATACCTTTATGCGCACATCCGCTGATAAGATGATCCTTATACCCTTCATGGATCAGAAGATACATCTCGTGCTCATACTTTTCGTTCTCCATATACGGGCCGATCTTGACCTTCTGTCCATTCGTATGAACTGGTGTCTTCAGACGGTTCATGCAGACAAACGAAAGTTCTTCATCGATCTTAATATCTTCCTTCACCTTTACATAACGAGGATGCCCGGCGATCGTCGGATCCAGTCCGATAAACTCATTTCTTCCGTTATAATGCGGTTCAAATGCCGCTTCATGCATATATACATTTGCTATACCATTTCTTTCCAGAAACGGAAGAAGGCCTCCGCCGTGGTCATAGTGTCCGTGCGAAAGAAATGCAATGTCCACCAGACCGAGATCGATCCCGAGTTTTTCCGCATTCCGAATAAAGAGATCACTTGCTCCGAAATCAAAAAGGATCCGGTGCTTTTGCGTCTCGATATAAAGACTCAGGCCGTGCTCGGTCAAAAGTCCGCTTTTACTCGTATTATCCGAAAGAACTGTAACTTTCATACACTCAGCTCAGGAGCGAATCGATCTCTGCAGTGATAGAGTCGATCCTCTCACTATGCTCCTGTTGTTTGCTTTCATACTCTTTACTTTTTTTAGTATATGTATCCACCTGCTGGAAAATCTCATAGAACAGATCCTGGAAAACTTCATCTCCGTTTTCCAGAATATACTCACCATCATCTTCATCGAATTCCAGCGTTATATCAATGGATGTATAGTCTTTCTCCTTGATTTTGCCGATGACTTCCTTCATAGCCTCCATCGCTTCATCTTCATCTTCGAATTCATCCATTTTATGTTCTTTAGTTAAATATTTGACTACAGTATTGTACTCGATAACATCTACCGTAGCTTCACAAGTTGTTTTTCCCTTTTTCGTCTTAACACCGTCGGAATCAACAGTTATTATCGCTTTACTCCATAGCAATTCGTTCATCTCATCCTTGGAGATCTGTTTAACGATATTGATATATTGTTTACTGTACGCATCCCGTTCTTTCATGCCCTTATAGTCTAAGGATGTGAGTTCTTCCAGCACAGCCTCTGCTTCTTTAACTACCTTCTTATTATCCGAACCGGATTTGCAACCGGCCAGTGACAGCACCAGAACACCGGAAAGAATAGCACTGACTAATTTGACTATATTTTTCATAAACACTCTCCTTTACTAAAACAATGTCTCAGACACGTATTCCCATTGAAGCACAAACTTCCTTGAAATCCGCGATAGCTTGATCCTTTGTCTTGCCAAGGGCAAAGCTTTCCGCCTGGTACGCAAACTCGGAATTAAGAACTGCATCATACTCAGTAACATCGGAGGAAGATGCACCATTGCCCGCTTCTAAAAAGATCGGGAACGCATTCTGTCCTCCAAGGAAATCCATACTGCCATCAACCATGGACAGAACCTTAGCCGATGAAACTGTATCCTTTGTTCCTGCATCATTTAATAGACCGGCAGCCCACATATATTGCAGACCTGTGTCCGAGGTATCCAGAGTAACCCACTCAAAGAAGCGGGAAATGAACTCTTTTTTATCAGCGTCAACGACACTGTCTTTATTGGCGAAGATCCAAGAGCCTCCCCACCAGAAGCTTACCGGAGACTGACAAACACGCCAGTCACCTCTGGTACTTCCCGCATTATAGGCCATACTATAATTTATGAGCCATGCCGGTCCGAAGAATGCAAACACTTTACGGATCTGACCGGTTTTCGGGTCTTTGGACTTTCCGTCCATAGCATCATACCAGTCCGTAGACCACATTCCTGTCTCATTGGACCAGTTATTCCCGATTATTTGCTTCGCGACATCAAAATATTCATCTTTTACAGGATCGATATTCAGCGCGCCATCAACGACCCACGGCGTATTTGATCCCCTCGAGCAGACATTCCATATATCGTCTATATCTGCAACAGCTGCATACCCTTTCTGATTCAGTTTTTTGCACGCTTCCAAAAACTTATTCCAGTTTCCGGTTCCTCCACCAACAGCATCCTGCACTACAGCAGGGTCATCTGTTCCGAAGACGTCTTTAGCGATAGATGCGGAGTAGATCATCGCTCCACCGGTGTTCTGATATGCAAGTGCTACAGTTTTCCCATCATTATTCATACCAAGCTCGACCGTGTACTTAGCTAACTCGGCATTATTCATTTTTCCGGAAAGATCATCTATGAAATCAGAATAAGGAGCCGCATACTGGGCGAATGCGCCTTTGGTATACGGAAGAATATAATCAGACTCGGCAACATAAATGTCCGGAGCTCCGGCACCACCGGCCGTGAGCGCAGCATTTAACCTTGTCTCATATGCCTTATCCGTGTTTTGGCAGATCATTGCTGTAACTGTGTATTTTGCTGACATATCCGGATTATTGGTCATGAACACTTTGACCATACCCGCGACTTCAGGACTCATCGTATATAGTTTGATCTCGATCGCTCCGGTGCCATAGCTTTCTTTTTGTGTCGTTACACCGTCATCAAAAGTAGGCTCTGTTGTCGTTGTGGTAGGTTCTTCAGTTGTTGTTGCAGGTAATTCCGTAGTTGTAGGAATAGTATTAGAATCCGTATAATTTTCGATCATTCCCTGGAAGTCAGTGATTCTTTCAAGCATATCATCGTAGAGATCTTCGATAAAATCTCCTGCCGTTTCACTATCCATGGAGTACTCACCGTCTTTGATCTTAAACTCCAGTTCAAGATCATCGCGGACGATATATTTCTTCTCCTTTTGTGCAGCTATGTTATCTTTAAAATCATCGAAACTCTCTGCATCATCGAATGCCCTCTCATAGTCAGGCATCGTAACAATGACCGAGCAGGAAGCCTTTTTCTTCGACTCTTCCACAGACTTCTCATCGATCTCATAAGATGCCTTTTCCATAACCGCTTTTACATATTTATTTCCGGCAATTTCTTTAAGCTCGGTTACAAATTGTTTTCCAACACCCAGTTCTTTATCCAGTTTCTTTATAGTTTTCGAATCCAGATTCACAGAAGCGTCAAGGAATGTATTAGCAACCGTGATACAGTTTTTTTCTTCTTGTTTTTCTTTTGAAGAAGCGCATGCGCCAAGCGAAACAAGCATCGAGAAAGACAAAACCAAACTGGATATTCTCTTAAATCTATGCCCCATTTTTTATCCTCCTTTGGGATCAACATCCCCTTTCAAACCTAAAAAAATTATACTCTCATAAAATTTTCAAATCAATGTTAAGGAGGATCCGGAGACTGCAGGATTTGTTTTCCGAAGAAATAGAAAAAGGACTATTCAGTAACCTGAGATAGTCCTTATTCTGGTGCGGCGAACGGGACTTGAACCCGTATGGTCGCCCACACGCCCCTCAAACGTGCGCGTCTGCCAATTCCGCCACCGCCGCATGGCTTTGAAAGCATGAATTATTATACTGATAGTCCCGAACCGTGTCAATAGTGAATTTCTTTTTCCTTTCGCATTTCCTTTTACAGAAAGAGAATGGTAGAATAGTTAGGATATATAACACAGGAGCAAAGCTATGAGACTTTCTGATCTTTTACCGTATAACGACATCGTGATCCAGTGCCATGACAATCCGGATGCGGACGCTCTAGCCAGCGGCATGGCACTTCACTGGTACTTCGCCAAGCATGGGAAACAGGTGCGTTTCATCTATCGCGGTAATAACAAACTTCAGAAAAGCAACCTTGTGATCATGCTTACGGAGCTTTCGATCCCTGTGTCATATGAACCCGGTTTCGAAGAAGAGCCGGAGCTTCTCATCACTGTGGACTGTCAGTACGGGCAGCGGAATGTTACGAAGACAAGGGCGAAGAATATAGCTATCATCGATCACCATCAGCTTACTGTCGCCCTTCCCGAACTTGCCGAGATCAGAAGCAACATCGGCAGCTGCGCGACAGTTGTCTGGGATCTGATCCGTTCTGAGGGACTGGATGTGTGCGAGGACAAGAACTTAGCTACCGCGCTCTATTACGGTCTGTATTCAGACACTAACCGTCTTTCCGAAGTGTCCCACCCACTCGACCGTGATATGATCGATTCTTTAAATTCCGGCATTCAGCGCAGTCTGATTACTAAAATGAGTAATGCCAACATATCTCTTTCCGAATTAAAGATCACCGGTAAAGCGATCCTGGATTTCGAATTCTTCGAAGATCACAATTATCTGATCCTTCAGGCCGAACCATGTGATCCGAACATTCTCGGCGTTATTTCAGATTTTTCCCTTGAGACAGATAAAGTTGATGTATGCCTGGCATATTTTGTCAGCCAGTACGAGATCAAATTTTCAGTAAGAAGCTGTACGAAAGAAGTTCACGCCAATGAACTGGCTGCTTTTCTAGCGGATGGCCTTGGCGGCGGCGGCGGTCATATTTTAAAGGCCGGCGGTTCCCTTCGTCCGGAGAAACTGGATAAAGATCCTTCCGAACTTTTGAAGGAGCGTATGAAAGAATACTTCGATATGTTCACGATACTTTATACCAAAGATACCGTACTGGACACATCTTCAATGCCCCTTTACGAGAAACTTCCTCAGGAAGTCGGTATTGTGCGTCTTGCTGACCTCTTCCCTGCCAAGACACAGATTGAGATCCGAACTCTTGAAGGTGATGTTGTAATTAATGTAGAGGACGATAGTTACCTCATGGTCGGCATCGAAGGTGAAGTCTATCCGACAAATGAAGAAAAGATCCGTTCCAGATATTCGGAACTTCATCGCCCTTACTCAAGAAAAGTCGAGTACTCGCCAAGTATCAAAAATCTCGCTACCGGTCAGAGGATCGACGTCATGCAGTATGCGCAGGCAGTGGTCAGCAGTGGTGGCGGACTGATCTACGCAAAGCCTCTCGATCGCAGTGTGAAGCTCTTTACACAGTGGGACGAAGAAAAATACTATCTCGGGAACGTCGGTGATTATATCGCCGTTCGTGAAGAGGATGAGCATGACATCTATATTATAAAGAAGCAATTATTCCCACTGCTTTATAAGCAGGTGGAAACTATCAGCTGATACCATACCTCATTTTCTGCTCTTCAGACATTTCCGAACCTTTCAGGATCCTGTATGCTTTATCCTTAAGTTCCTGTAATGTATAATGCCTGAAATATCCGATATGAAAGTCAACGGCTCCTGTGAAGCTGAATGCAAAGAAAGTATCTGTTGGTTTATGGTATCCCAAGGAATTCCATACTACAGCAACTTCCACCCAGGATTCCGTCTCGAGGAGATCTGTGATATTACCGGTTTGGATAAAGATCAGACCCTGTTCCTCATCGATCGTAAGAGTCGCTTCCTTGAAAGTGTTATAATACATTTCGACTTCCGTTTTTCCGATAAAATCGCCAGTTTCACCATCATACCGGTAGAAGGAACCATCATCAAACACAACAAGTATCTGCTCAGAAGACGTTCCTTCTTTATAGAAAGCGGCACCAACAGCTGCGCGGCCATTCGTCTGAAGATCCATTTCCTGATTCCAGTCAGAATCAAAGACCAAAACATGAGTCAGATCCGCAATTATCCATCTGTTTCCCTCTTTATTATGCTCAACAACATTTGCTCCACTCCAATTGGATGAAAGACGTAATTGTTTTATATCATTACTCTCGACATTGATTACAAAAACATCCTCCTTGTCGCTGACAACTATCTCCTTCAGTTCGGGATAATAAACGGGCACACTAATGCGTTCAGGATCATCTTTAGGGAAATCGAATAATTTCGTCTCGCCGCTGCGAACATTGTAAAAACCGATGCGGTCAAGATTTTTTTCTTTATCGCGGTAGACATACGTCAGATAGTCGTTCGTCATTGAGACGCAGAATTGATTTATATAGTACGGACTGGATATGTTATAAATTTCTTCACGGCTGCCATCTTTCAAAGAAATACTATAGATGGAAATACCACTCTCTTGATTGACTACAGATATATAAAGAACATCATCAGCAACTTGAAGGAGTTTAGCACTAGAAGATTTGGCCTCTTCAATTTTGATGTCAAGCAAGAGTGTTTTCTTGTCGGCATCATATGCTAATATTTCGGGGATTCCGTCAAATTGAGATAATACGACTAGATAATCATCGTCAAGAAGATACTGTTGCGGCTCTTGAACTACAGTATCCGGATTCATATCCGTCCACTCATCATCCATTACATATGTATCATAAAAGATGACTTCAGAAGCATTTTTCTGTAGAACATATACTCCATTTCCAATCAAAGCCTTGTCTATTTTATTTACAAACTCAATTGTGTACGTCACCGTATTTGGACTCATAGAATCAACAGGTATACCAAGAGCTCCTGACTCAGTAACAAATGTCGGTACACCATCACCATCATTATCACTTATATCTGCAATCAATTGCTGTACTTGATATGATCCGAGCACATCTCCGGTTTTAGTATCGTAGATCTCAATCACATCACCGGTGCTATATGCGACCGCATTTCTTGCGGGGAGATTAAGGATTTCAGAATAAGATAGCGAAACATTGTATTTACAATCACGACTCCATCTCTCAGTCATAGAAGGAACGTCGATGCAAGTTACATCATCAGAATGTGGCTGAACGATTATTCTATCAGTGCGAAGAAGATTATTCGAAGAAAATACATCATATCCGACAACAATGACTGTTTCATTGTCCGCCCATTTCATGTTACGAAAAGAAGTTCCTTTAACAGGACACAATTTAATGGAACCATCAGAAAGATCGTATATTCCGACATTCGACGACAAATCGAGTTCAAAGAAGAGAGCAATTTTCGTGCCATCCGGTGAAACAGCATATCCTTCGCTCGAAAAGTATTTATTGTCGATGTTAGATGGTATTTTATACGAATCTAAAAGTGTTCCATCTTCAGAAGAAATATGATATAGCTGGTCCCTGTTCGTAAGAAGAAAAAACGAATCATCAGATTCAACACGAAGCAATGCAAAATGGCCTTTAAAAGCTAGTCCATCCTCTAAAGGGAAACTCCATGCCAGATCCCCTGTAGATGGTCGATACATATATGCTTCATAAGCCGTTACGACAAGGAGAAGATCATCTTTCAGATAATCAAGAAAAACAACATCTTTTCCGGAAAATGACTTTTCAAGAATCAGTTTATGATCCTTTGTTCTCCATACATTCAGAAGTCCGGTCTGATCTATTGCGGCAAATGAGGTTCTCTCCGGTGATAGATCCATGAATCCGATCGAGGTCGGCATCTTATAATTCCATACCGACTCTATACTTGAGCCCATCAGAGGCTTATATGCCAAAGTCGCATCAGTAAGCGCGCGTACAGCTTCAGAAGTAACCGGTCGGTTATTATCCTCTGATGGCAGAGCTGCAAGTGCCATCTGAATAGCATCTATACGTTGTTCCTGTTCAAGAAAATTCTCAGATTCATTAGCAAGATATATAGCATGATTACGAAGTGTATCCCGATAACTCTTCTGTAATCTCGAACGGTTCCAAATCTGATATAACAAGACACTAAAAGCAAGGGTAACAAATGCAAGACTAAGCGCAGTTATTCTCTGCATCTGATAAGCACGTCTTCTATTCATCAGTTCATCATAAGAACATCCGATCAAAGCAGACGCAAGACGAGGCAGTTCTTCTTTATCAGCTTTATGCATGGATTGCCTGAAATCCGCGCAAAGAGGTTCTTTCTCATGAAGAACAATGGCTTCCGTCCCATCCGGGCGAACAACACGGACCTCCTCACGAAGAAGCTCTTCAGGAAGCACGTCAGTTGGTTCACCTTCCGCAAGAACAGCAAGGATCTGGCGTCTGGAATGATATTTCAGGAAATACTGGATTTCTCTTTTGACCCACTCAGACTTTCTAGTGTTATGAGAGCATATGACGATCAGATAATTAGAGTTTTCAAGCGCATAGGAAATGGTCGCACCTAGATCACTGGTAATAGGTAATTCATCTTTATCACGAAAGACACGCTGGATGCGCTTCATTCCGGTTTTCTTGCGGATTTTCGCAGGAATATGGAAATGTTCCAGTTTAGACTGAACATGTGCAGCTACTTTGTTATCCAAAGGTGCATGTTTATAAGAAATAAACGCATCATAATGATCGATCATATACTATTATCCCCCTTAGTACATAACCATTTTACTCTAAAAACAGTAATCAAAAAAGGCTGCCTTGATAAAGGCAGCCTTTATAAATGGAATTCTTCACTTAATTCTCTTCGTCTTCTTTGTTCTTTCTAACAACAACAGTGAATGAAACTGCGGATGCTACCAGGAAGAACAGACCTGCAAGAAGCTTAACAGAAGATCCTGTATCACCTGTCTTCGGTACACGGGAAGCACCAAGAACTGATCCTTCAGGTGTCGGGGACGGAGTAGCCGTCGGAGTTTCCTTCGGTGTCTCTGTCGGAACAGGTGTCTCCGTCGGAAGCGGTGTTGCTGTCGGGACAGGAGTTGATGTCGGGGACGGCATCGGTGTAGCTGTCGGAACAGGTGTTGCTGTCGGGATCGGAGTCGCCGTCGGCAACGGTGTAGGTGTAGGAGTCATCTCATCATCATCATCATCTACGATCGGAGTCGGAGAAGGAGTCGGTGTCGGTGTCGCCTCATCTTCATCATCGTCAACGATCGGTGTCGGAGAAGGAGTTGGAGTCTCCGTCGGTTCCGGTGTAGCTGTTGGAACCGGAGTTGCTGTCGGTACCGGTGTTGCTGTTGGAACCGGTGTCGGTGACGGCATAGGTGTCGCTGTCGGAACCGGTGTCGGTGACGGGATCGGAGTAGCTGTCGGCTTCGGTGTAGCTGTCGGCTTCGGAGTAGCTGTCGGCTTCGGAGTAGCCGTCGGCTTCGGTGTAGCCGTCGGCTTCGGTGTAGCCGTCGGCTTCGGTGTAGCTGTCGGCTTCGGAGTAGCTGTCGGCTTCGGTGTAGCCGTCGGCTTCGGTGTAGCTGTCGGCTTCGGTGTAGCTGTCGGAACCGGCGTAGCTGTCGGCTTCGGTGTCGGCGACGGCATAGGTGTTGCTGTCGGAACCGGTGTCGGCGTCATCACGGCGCTGCTGTTCATGTTCATCATTTACCGTTCCAACCGGAGATTCTTTATCCGGCGCCAGGCGAAGGATCATACGACAGAGGTCCTCGGCAAGTCGGAGATCTTCCGAATGATCTTCCTTGTCGTTACGCCGTTTATCATGAGTACGTTCGTCTACAACTGCAGCACGCCGATCAACCAGACGATCTATATCAATGTCATGAAGCTGGTCAAGGGGCTGAATTCTGCAGAGGCCGCAACGCTTTACGGTATCTATTCCGGCAAGACGCTTGTCATCCTGAATATCCCCATCGCCATTTCCGCTGCGGTATCGGCCGCCGTTATCCCGACGGTCTCCGCCGCGTTTGCCAGAAAGAATATGGAGGACACGAAGCAGAAGGTCGCCCTGGCGATCCAGACGACCATGCTGATCGCCATTCCCGCGGCCGTGGGACTCGGCGTCCTGGCAAGGCCGGTGACACAGCTGCTGTTCCCGCAGCCGGAATCGCTGGATATGGCCGCTTCGCTTCTCCGGGCGCTCAGTGTGACCGTTGTATTTTACTCGCTTTCCACACTGACCAATGCGGTGCTGCAGGGCGTCGGACTGGTGAACCGCCCGGTCATTCATGCGGTAATCGCACTGGCTGCGCAGACTGCAGCGCTGGTGCCGATGCTGCTGATGACGGAACTCAATCTGTACAGCATGGTCCTGGCGACCGTTATCTATACATTTATCATGTGTCTGCTGAATCAGATCTCCATCGCGAGAGCGATCGGATACAGCCAGGAGATCATGCGGACGTTTGTACTTCCGGGCGTCTCCGCGATGATCATGGGGATCGTCAGCTGGGCTGTGTACAGCATGCTGTACGGCCTGTTTGAGAGCAATGTCATCGCTCTGGCCGCGGCCATTGTGATGGCAGTGATCGTTTATTTTGCCCTGCTGCTCGGCACCGGTGCCCTGGATGCCGAGACGCTGGATCAGATGCCCGGCGGCGGAAGGATCGCCGGAATCGCAACCAGACTGCGTTTACTGAGAGGTTAAAAGGGGGCGGTATCGCATGAAAAGAATGCTTGTGATCGTAAATCCGAATGCGGGCCGGGGCCAGATCAAGCCCCGGCTCTGTGAGGTGCTGGATACATTTTCAAAAGCCGGATACTGGACGGAGGTCTATATCACCCAGAAATCCGGAGAAGCGAAAACAGTCGCAAAGACCAGGGGCGGCGCCGTGGACAGGGTCGTCTGCTGCGGCGGCGACGGGACGCTCGACGAGGTCGTGAACGGCCTGATGCTGCTTCCGCAGAGCCGGCGGCCGGAGCTCGGCTATATTCCGGCCGGTACGACCAATGATTTTGCCCACAGTATGGGCATACCGAGTGATCCGCTCGTGGCGGCGGATATTGCGGCGCACGGAAAGATCTTCGCGGTGGACATCGGCCAGATCAATGAAGAATTTTTTTCCTATACCGTCGGCTTCGGCGTATTTACGAATGTTTCCTACTCTACGGATCAGGATCTGAAAAAGCTTCTGGGGCCGCAGGCGTATATTATGGAAGGTGCCAGAGA
>ODAI014488163.1_pt1 | contig 12082 bp, 10 predicted proteins | sample 1539321 | NCBI WGS metagenome assembly ODAI01 (sample SAMN02144231, study PRJEB22623) | gut metagenome | biome: sheep rumen | host: Ovis aries | place: New Zealand
GCAGAACGAGCAAGCGGTCGAAGAATGCGAGGGTGGCTTCGTACGTTGCGCGGTCGATGGGCTGTTGGTAAGCAGGTTTGATCATCTCCAGATACCAGCCGCTGAACTCGTCGCAGTAGAGTTTGTAGATCTCCATGAGCGCCTCGGAGAGACGGTATTTGGAGAAGAGGTCTGCTATCTCTGCGGCGGTCTTGTCCAGTTGCGCATCGAACCACTCGATGGCAAACTTGGAGGTCTCGGGCTGCGGGATGTCCGCGATCTCCAGACCTTTGACCATACGGAAACAGTTCCATATCTTGTTGCAGAAGTTACGTCCCTGCTCGCAGAGGGAATCATCATAGAGAATGTCGTTTCCGGCAGGCGCAGAAAGGAGAATACCCATACGCACACCGTCGGCGCCGAAACGCTCGATGAGGTCTAATGGGTCAGGACTGTTACCGAGGGATTTGGACATCTTGCGACCGAGTTTGTCACGTACGATACCTGTGAAATAAACGTGCTTGAACGGCATCTTGCCTTGGTATTCATAGCCCGCCATGATCATACGTGCTACCCAGAAGAAGATGATGTCCGGTCCGGTAACGAGGTCTGCGGTGGGGTAGTAATAGTTGATCTCTTTGTTGTCCGGATGCTCAATACCGTCGAAAAGTGAAATCGGCCAGAGCCAGGAGCTGAACCATGTATCGAGGGCGCCTTCGTCTTGGACGTAGTTACCTTCCGGCTTGGTCTCCGATACAATGATCTTATCGTCCGGGTAGTTCTCCAGACCGGTTTGCGCAAGCAGGTCGGCGTCGTAGTATGCCGGGATGCGGTGTCCCCACCAGAGTTGGCGGGAGATACACCAGTCTTTGATGTTCTCGAGCCAGTTACGGTATGTGTTTTTGTATTTCGCAGGATAGAAAACGATGTCATCGTTCATGACCGGCGGAAGTGCGATGTCTGCGAAATGCTGCATTTTCACGAACCATTGGAGGCTCAAACGCGGCTCAATAGGCACGTTCGTACGCTCGGAGTAACCCACTTTGTTGTCGTAGTCCTCGATTTTCTCAACGAGGTTGAGCGCTTTGAGGTCTTCGATGATCTGCTTACGGCAATCGAAACGATCCATGCCGTGGTATTTGCGTACGTTGGCTTGGAGTTCCGGCTCCACCGTGTCCATGTTCAGATGGGCATCCGGCGTGAAGATATCAATAGTCTTGAGGTTGTATTTCTGACCAAGGGCGTAGTCGTTCACGTCGTGTGCCGGCGTCACTTTAAGGCAACCTGTTCCGAAACCGATCTCCACGTAGCGGTCTTCGATGATCGGAATGACACGACCGACACCCGGTACGATGACGTGCTTGCCTTTGAGCCACTGGTTCTTCTCCTCTTTGGGGTTAATGCAGACCGCTATATCGCCGAAGATGGTCTCCGGACGGGTAGTAGCCACGATGGCATATTTACCCGGCTCTTCGGCTACTTCGTAGCGCAGATAATAGAATTTGTTATGCTCGTCGTGGTAGATCACCTCCTCGTCGGAAAGGGCAGTCTGACGCTCCGGGTCCCAGTTGACCATACGCAGACCGCGGTAGATAAGACCTTTCTTATAGAGGTCGCAGAACACTTTGATAACCGCCTTCGAACGGGTCTCGTCCATGGTGAAGGACGTGCGGTCCCAGTCGCAGGAGCAGCCGAGTTTGCGGAGCTGCTTCAAGATGATGCCTCCGTGCTCGTCCGTCCAAGCCCACGCGTGTTTGAGGAACTCCTCGCGGGTGAGGTCGGATTTATTGATGCCTTGCTCTTTAAGACGTTTGATCACTTTTGCCTCGGTTGCAATAGACGCATGGTCTGTTCCGGGCACCCAGCAAGCGTTCTTGCCTTCCAAGCGCGCACGGCGTACCAGAATGTCCTGAATCGTCTCGTTGAGCACGTGTCCCATGTGCAGCACGCCGGTCACATTAGGCGGCGGAATAACAATGGTGAAAGGATCGCGGCCGTCCGGCTCGCTGTGAAAGAGGTTGTTGTCAAGCCAATACTGATACCAGCGGGCTTCGATGTCTGTAGGATTGTACTTACTATCCATAATTTATTTATGATTTAACGATTTACGATTTACGATTTCACAAAATTAGCGTGCAAAGTTACAACTTTTTTTTGACATACGCAAGCGTGCGCGTATTTTTTTTGAAATTATTTGCGTATGTCAAAAATTTTTTGTATTTTTGCAATCGGATATTATGTGTATTTGAATTATGAATGCCCAAGTTAGTTAAATCCTGAAATAAATACTACTTAAATAATGACAACAATGAAAAAGATTTTCCTTTTTGCATGTGTAGCGGCTATGTTCGCTGCCTGTGCTCCAAAGAATGACCAGAAGTCGAACACGTTTATGGATTTGGCGCGTGCCCGTTTTGCGGTTCGTGAGTACTCCCAACAGCCGGTAGAGCAGGCTAAAATCGATTCTATCCTCGAAGCCGGACGTCTTGCTCCGACGGCGAAGAACGTGCAGCCACAACACATTTATGTGTTGCAAAGTCCGGAGGCGATTGCGAAGATAAATGAGCTTACCCGTTGTGCTTACCATTCGCCGATTGTTTTCCTCGTTTGCTACGATACCGACTTAGCATGGACCAAAGATGGCGAGAGTTCGGGAAACATGGATTGCTCGATCGTGGGTACGCATATGATGATGGAGGCTACGGAATTAGGTCTCGGTACGTGCTGGGTGAAGTGGTTTGACCCGGCGGAAGTAGCAACTGCATTTGAACTGCCGGCTAACCATAAACCGTCCTTCCTCATGCCTTGCGGCTATCCTGCCGAGGGCGCTAAACCGTCTGACCACCATTTTGACCGCAAGCCGTTGAGCGAAACCGTTTCTTATAAATAAGGTATGAATTTCTCCGACATCAAAAATAGCGTTTTGACTTTTCTGCGCAGGCAACTCAGTCTGGCGGATTATATTGACGTGCAGGCGGCGGACGTGAATATCCGCAATAATATCCCGTTCCGCGGACCGAATATCTACATTCTGTTCGTGGCGATTATCATTGCTTCTGTGGGTTTGAACGTTAACTCTATTCCGGTGATCATCGGTGCGATGTTGATTTCGCCGCTTATGAGCCCGATCATCGGTTTCGGCATGGGCCTCGGAACGAACGATACCGACTTGTTGCTACATTCGCTCAAGAACCTCGGTATCATGTTTGTTATCAGTCTTTTGGCGTCCACGCTCTATTTCCTCGTGACCCCTCTGGAGACCGATAACCCCACCGAACTTCTGGCGCGTACGAACCCTTCCATTTACGATGTGCTGATTGCTTTCTTCGGCGGTATAGCCGGTATCTTGGAGCTCTCGCGCAAGGATAAAGGAACGGTGATGTCCGGTGTGGCGATTGCTACTGCTCTTATGCCGCCGCTCTGTACGGTGGGCTACGGTATCGCCCAATGGAACTGGGAGTACGCAGGAGGCGCGCTTTACCTTTTCTTCATCAACTGTACGTTCATTGCGCTGGCTACCTATCTGGCGGTTAAATTCCTGCCTTTTCCGGCGAAAGTGCATGTTAAATCATACCGGACGATTATCTCGTACGGTTTGCTTATTTTAGTGGTCTTGGTTCCCAGTTGTTTCAGCGCGTACAACATTGTTTTGGAGAACCGTTTTGCGAATGAAGCACGCCATTTTGTAAAAGAGAACAAGTCTATCGGCGGCACGTATATCTTCGATTATTCGACGGACATGACTACCAAGCCTTATACCCTCACGCTTCGTCTGGCAGGTGAACAACTGACTACAGAATCTCGTGCGTACCTGTATGCCGAAGCGGAGAAAAAAGGCATCTCGCACTCGCAACTGCTCTTTGTGGAGGATGCCACGATAGAAGTGCGCCGCCTCAATGAGACGGAGATCATGCGCGATTGGCTCGCTTCCACGGAGGCACAACTGCGTCAACGCGACGATTCGATCCGTTCGCTCGCGGCTCAATTGGCGAATTATGAAGCGCGAACCCTGCCGTTCGGGCAAATTGCGAAGGAGATACAAGCCCAGTGGCCGGCGGTGGAGAATGTAGTCTTAGCGCAAGCGGACAGCACGGTGTACCTGCTTGTTTCCGCGCAAACACCCACGCGCAAAAATCCTTCTATCCAGGAGCCAGACCTTTCTCGCATGGAGCAGTGGCTCTCTATCCGGCTCCAAACGCCGGCTGTCAAAGTATATTTGTTACCTGCAAAAAAATAACAAACGATATGAAAATTATTTTAACCGGAGCAACAGGCTATGTGGGCGAAGGAGTGATGCTGGAACTGTTGCGCACGCCCCAGGTGGAGAAAGTGCTCTCTGTAGGAAGGCGCTCCGTGTCTATCAACCGATACAATTCGCTGACCGCCGAAGAAAAAGCCAAATTGGAGGAATATCTCGTGCCGGACATAATGGCGTTGGAAGCCGGAGATCCGCATTTCGAGGGCTATGACGCGGTCTATTTCATCGCCGGCATCTCGTCTATCGGAACTTCCGAAGACGTCTATCGCCGCATCTCCTATGACATACCTGCGCATTTCGCGGATATCATGCCCGATAAGGGGAAGATGACCTATATCTACCTTTCCGGGGCAGGCACAGACCCCAACGGCAAACAGTGGTGGATGCCCATCAAAGGCGCAACCGAGAACTATATCACGACGCTCGGTTTCAAGCACGCGTTTGCTTATCGTCCGGCTTTGATGCGTTGGGCGAAAGGGCAGGTCAGAATGCAAAAGATGCAGTATGCGTTTTTTGTGTTCTATCCTTTGATGCGTCTGTGCGGCTTGGCGAACAACATGACCGAAGTAGCCCTTTCGATGCTCGCTTGTACCCGCGACGGTTACACGCAGTTCGCAATCAACCCGCGCGACATAACCCGTTTGGCTAAATCGTTTTGATGAATAATGGAAGCATTTCAATTTTTAGGATTTAACTTGAATGCGTGGATTACGATCATTACCATTTTGGTGATGTTCTCTATCCTTCTGTTTACCAAATTGCGTTCGGACATCGTGTTCCTGGGGGCAATAGGTGTTCTTTTTGTTACCGGCGTGTTGGATACCAAAGAGGCCCTTTCAGGTTTCAGTTCTTCTTCGGTGGCAGTGGTCGGAGTGCTGTTTGTAGTCATCGCCGGGCTCACTCATACCGGTGTGTTGCAATGGATCGTGAAAAACCTGCTCGGCATACCCGATTCGTTCTCCAAAGCCATTTTGCGGCTGATGTTGCCTGTAGCTGCATTGAGCTCTTTTCTGAGTAATACCACCGTCGTGGCGCTCTTTGTTAACATCGTGAAGATGTGGTCGAAGAAACTCGGTATTTCGCCTTCCAAACTCCTTATTCCGCTCAGTTACGCTTCCGGCATGGGCGGTGTCTGTACGCTGATCGGTACGCCGCCGAATTTGATTGTCAGCGGTTTATACGAAGAGAAAACAGGCGAAGCGATGAATATTCTGGCTACCACTATTCCCGGTCTTTTCTGTCTGGCAGTCGGCATTATGTCTATTATCGCCATGCGCCGTTTGTTGCCAAATCGCAAAGCGCCGGAAGAGGCCTTCGAATCGACAGGAGACTACACAGTGGAGATGCTGGTTCCTTCGGATAACCCGAATATCGGTATGACCATCGGCGAACTGAAACTCAATAATGTTCCCGGGGGCAGTTTGATTGAGTTATGCCGTTTCGACGGCGAAAAAGTGCTTTCGCCGGTTCCCGATGACGAACCGCTCATGGGAGGCGATAGGCTTGTTTATGCCGGCCAGATAGACGAACTGTTGGAATTGGAAAGAACGCACGGCTTGGTCAATGCGCCTCACCATGTGTTCCATTACAAAGACGCGAATCGGAAAAAACGCCGCTTGCAAACAGCCTATATCACATTCGGCAGTTCTCTGATCGGTACTACCATGGGCGAGAACGGATATGAGAAAGAGCACAAGGTTATCCTGGTAGCGGTCAGTCGCCGGGGCAGCCGTATAGAGGAGTCGCCAAGAGACGTGATTTTGAAAGCAGGAGACACCTTGCTCTTGTCGTGCAACGAACTGAAAACCGACACCAGTCGGATGAATTCTGATCTGCATTTCTTTGAATCGGAAGAAATACCGAATATCAGCAAACGTACGTTTATCTCCACGTTTATCATGCTGGCGATGGTGGCGCTTTCAGCACTCGGAGTGTTGCCGCTTTTGCAGAGCGCTATACTTGCGGTCTTTGCGATGCTCATCTTTCGTTGCTGCACACCTGAACAGGCGATGCGGTCTGTCAATTGGGATATTCTGATGGTCTTTGCCGGAAGTGCGGTATTGGGTCTGGCTATTCAGAATACGGGTATTGCCGAACGGTTTGCAACCGGTATTTTGGATGTGTGCGGCACGAACCCGATTGTGGTAATGACCGCCATCTGTTTTGTCGGTACGTTTATCACGGAGTTTATCTCCAACACGGCGGCGGGCGCTATGTTCTTCCCGATTATGTACGAAGCCGCGGAGAAACTCGGCTATGAGCCTTACCCCTTCCTGATTGCTTTGATGATTGCCGTCAGCAGCAGTTTTGCTACGCCGATAGGCTCTCCGACGCACATGTTGGTCTATGGCCCGGGCGGTTACCGGTTCAGCGATTTCCTCCGGATAGGTCTGATTATGAACATCATTATTCTGGCGGCTAATATATTCATTGTGAATTTAGTATATCCTCTCACACCGCTCAATCCGTAAATAAATCGTCAATATGAAAACTTTAGTTATAACAGGTGGTTCGTCCGGCATCGGCAAGGCGACGGCGGAACTATTCGCCCAAAAAGGCTGGCGTGTGTTTGAATTGTCGCGTAGCGGTCAGTCCACCGGGACAATCACGCATATCCCATGCGACGTCACCAAGCCCGAAGAGACCAAGGCGGCTGTCCGGCAAGTGATCGATCAGGCGGGGCAGATAGATGTCTTCATCTCCAATGCCGGCTACGGCATCAGCGGAGCAATCGAGTTCACCACTTCGGAAGACGCACATCGCCAGATGGAAGTCAATTTCTTCGGCGCACTCAACAGCGTGCAAGCCGTGCTGCCGTATATGCGGGAACGCAAAGCCGGACGCATCATCTTCACCAGCAGCGTTGCGGCGATTCTCAGTATTCCTTACCAGAGTTTCTATAGTGCCTCCAAGGCGGCTATTAACGCTTTGGCTCTGGCGTTGCAGAACGAAGTGCGGGCGTTTGGCATTCATGTCAGCGTCCTCATGCCGGGAGATGTGGCTACCGGCTTCACCGCCGCGCGAAAGAAATCCGAAGAGGGCAGCAATGCCTATGGCAATATCCACAAGGCGGTTGCGGCGATGGAAAAAGATGAACAGGGAGGAATGAGCCCTCTTCAGATGGCTAAGTGCTTGTATTCCATTGCTACCAGCTCGTGTCCTGCTCCCCAATACATCGGTGGCGCGCAGTATAAACTATTCTGCTTCCTCGACCGGCTGTTGCCCAAACGCTTTGTCAACTGGATTGTCGGATTATTATATTGAATGTATGAATTCTTCAACTAATTTTTTAACACAAAAAATCAACAATTATGAAAACCAGTACTAAAATCTGGATGTGTCTTGCGGGTGTAGCACTCGTAGCACTCGGCGTAATGTGTATTCTCTACCCGGGATCCACATTGTTAAGCCTCGCTTGGGTATTTGGTCTTATGTTCTTCCTCGGCGGTTGCACGGAGATGGCGGCATGGTCGGCTACACGAGGATTTATCCCCATGAGCGGACTGATGTTCCTCTCTGCTTTGCTGCAAATCATCCTCGGTGCTATCATGGTCTTCCATCCGGCTCCATTGATGGTCGCACTGCCGTTCATCTTTGCTTTCTGGCTCTTGTTCGAGGGCATCAATCTTGCAATCAGCTCCTTTGATTTCAAGCGCGTCGGTTTCCGCCGTTGGTGGATCGTGTGCTGCTTTGGTGTACTGGCGGCATGCTTCGGCGTGTACTGCCTCGTGAACCCGAACGTCAGCGCTGAGACGATCGCTTGGATTGTAGGACTTGGTATCATCCTCGATGGTATCGGAAACTGGGTCAAAGTGGCGGTTGTCAACAAAGTGGAGAAGCGTTTCGTCAAACTGCATGACCGTCTCCGCGAAGTAACCGACATTGATTGGGAAGAGGTCAAATAACAACTGACCGATTTACCATGAGGGTGTGTTAATACGTATTGGCACACTCTTTTTCTTTGTCTCTCTATCCTCTTCTTCGTCCATTGCCCGGCATGCCATGCCGGTCGTATATAATTTTTTAACTTTGTCACTTTTTGCAATTCGAAACTCTTACGTATTATTTATTATTTAAAGGGCACTACTGTAAAATACCATAAAAATGCAAAGTGCTCTTGCATATATCGAAAAAAAGTTGTACCTTTGCACGCAATTTTGCGTAATAAAAATCAGAAACTATGGCACAAAATAGATTTCAATTGGATAGACAGACCAAGACGCGTCTCGAAAAACCAAAACGATATAATGTGATCATGCACAACGACGACGTGACCACCATGGATTTTGTGGTACATGTGCTGCGGGTCGTTTTCTTCAAATCGCCCGAAGCGGCTACGCAGATCATGTTGGACGTACATAAGGCCGGATCGGCGAATGTGGGTGTTTACCCGTACGACATCGCCGTGAGCAAAGTGACCAAAGCCATGCAATTGGCGAAAGACGAAGGATTTCCGTTGCGGCTGACGATTGCGCCGTTCGAGCCGGAGGATTTACCTTTCTAAGGGAAGGGCACTTCTAAGAATTTCTTTATTTTGATTTCGAGTTTTATCTTGAGTAGATTGCTGGTTTGAGAGAGGGCGCAATGCGGGCATTGTAACCGAGTAAAAACCAGCAAGATGCCAAGAAAAAACCGAAAGCAATATAAAAGTGCCAAATTTGTATTAATCGGGCTTTTATCCTAAAAACGTGGAATTTTTAGAAGTGCCCTTAACAACGAACAAAAAAGATGGAAAATAGCAAACGATTAACAGAAGCCCTTCATTTCGCGGAGTCATTCGCAGTTACCAGCCGTGTGGAGTTCCTGACACCAGAACTGCTGCTCGTCGGTATATGCTGCCGCAATAACGAGTTCATGGCGTTGTGCGACAGTTACCACGTGGACTACCAGAAGGAACTCAAAGAACCCATCTACGGCGATATGCAGTATAACTCGGTTCCGGAAGAAGTGGGCGAATATGAGATCCTGCCGTCCATGCAGTACGTGCAGATGATGACCATCGCGGAGAGCAATGCTGTGAATGCCGGCAAAGAGGAGATAGACACGACGCATGTACTGCACGCGATGTTGCAGTTGGAGGAGTCGCTGGCGAACTATATCCTGCGTAGCCGGTTCACGGAAGACGAGACTGAACTGCTGCGTTCGATCATTGATGCGTATGAAGGACGCACTTTGCCCGACCGTCATCCGGAATTGGACGAGACAGAGGACGAGCGCGATGAATACGATTCGCTCTTTGGCTTTGAACGCAAGCAGAAATGGACGGAGTTGGTGACATGTGTCAACGACCTCTTGGCAAACCATAACCCGCTTATCGGACGTGAAGCTGAGCTGGATCGGACAATCCAAGTGCTATGCCGCCGCGATAAAAACAACCCGCTGCATGTGGGCGAACCCGGTGTCGGCAAGACCGCACTCATCTATGGCTTGGCGCAACGGATAGAAGAAGGCAACGTGCCCGAACGTCTCAAAGGTGCCAAAATCTACCAGATGGATATGGGTACGATGATTGCCGGAACGCAGTATCGCGGCGAATTCGAGGACCGTATCAAACGCGTCATGAAAGGCGTCTCAAAGCTGAAGAATGCCATCATCTATATCGACGAGATACACACGCTCATCGGCTCCGGTGCTTCGGGAGACGACAGTCTGGACGGCTCGAACATCCTCAAACCTTATCTCGAAGCCGGAGAGATCCGTTTCATCGGCGCAACGACCTACAAAGAGTACAACAAGTACATGCAGAAATCGCAAGGTATCGTGCGGCGGTTTCAGAAGATTGATGTGCCGGAACCCTCGCAAGAGGAAGCTATTAAGATCCTCGAAGGACTACAATCTCGCTACGAGCAGTTCCACCATGTACAATACGCCGAAGGAATGATGACGTATGCCGTGGAACTGAGTGCCAAATACATAGCCGACCGTTTCCTGCCCGACAAAGCGATAGACCTCATCGATGAAGCCGGAGCGTTCCGCGAGTTGCATCCCCTGCGCAAGAAAACACAAGTGGTGGACAAGGCGCTCATAGAAGCGACGGTCAAGAAGATCTGCAAGATCTCCGACGATATATTTGCCGCTTCATATGGCGAGAACAAACAGTTAGCCACCCTGTACGAGCATATTACCGCCCGGTTATTCGGACAGGACGAAGCGGTAAAGCAAGTTGTAGAAGCCGTGCAGATGGCGAAAGCCGGACTCAACGAACCCGACAAACCGCTTGCCAGTTTGCTCTTTGTTGGACCGACAGGTGTCGGAAAAACCGAGTTGTGCAAAGTCCTTTCCTCCGAATTGGGCGTGGAGTTAGTGCGCTTCGACATGTCCGAATACACGGAGAAACATGCCGTTGCCAAACTCATCGGTTCGCCGGCCGGCTATGTCGGTTATGACGACGGCGGTCTGCTGACCGATGCCATTCGCAAATCGCCTAACTGCGTGCTCTTGCTTGACGAGATAGAGAAAGCACACCAGGACATTTACAACATCCTGCTCCAAGTGATGGACTACGCACGGCTGACCGACAACAAAGGCAACAAAGCGGATTTCAAGAATGTCATTCTGATCATGACCAGCAACGCCGGCGCGCAGTTCGCATCCATGGGAACGGTCGGTTTCAGCAACACCAAAACTCGTGGCGATGCGATGCTTGAAACCGTCAAGAAGACTTTCAAACCGGAGTTCATCAACCGCCTGTCCGGCATGGTGGTCTTCAACGACATGTCGCGTGACATGGCGGCGCAAGTGTTCGATAAAAAATTCGGTATCCTCCAAGAGCGTCTCCAAGCCAAGAAAGTCTCCCTCAAACTGTCCGACGCGGCGCGCGATTTCCTCATCCGAAAAGGCTATTCCGAGAAATACGGCGCACGGGAAATGGATCGCGTCATCCGCAAGTATCTCAGTTCGATGCTCATGAAAGAGATCCTTTTCGGCAAACTGCAAAACGGTGGCAAAGTGCGCGTGGACATAAAAGACGAAGAACTAATCTTGAAATAAATGGTATTCCGGCTGGACGACGATATTATTGGTTTTCCCGATCCGCATTTGGCGAACAAAAGCGGACTCTTTGCCGTTGGTGGCGATCTCACGCCAGAATGGTTGCTCTTGGCGTACAGCCACGGTATCTTCCCGTGGTTTGACTACCGGAGCGATCAGATCTTATGGCATTGCCCACAAGACCGATTTGTCATCTTTCCCAAAGACATTCATATCAGCCATTCCATGCGAACGCTCATGAATCAGGACAAGTATCACGTCACGTTCAACAAGGCGTTTGACCAAGTCATCGAGAATTGCGGCAAAGCGCAAGGGCGTGATCAGGAAGTGGGCGCATGGCTTGGCGGACGAATGATACCGGCGTATAAGAAACTGCATGAAATGAACTTCGCCATGAGTGTCGAAGTGTGGCAGGAGGACGAACTCGTCGGCGGTTTGTACGGCGTGACCATAGGACGCAATTTCTTCGGCGAGAGCATGTTCTCCCTGGCGCCAAGTGCCTCCAAAATGGCACTCATCTATCTCGCTTTCATGGTCGGTAGAGTGGGGGGCATCATTGATTGTCAGTTCGAGACGTCCCATCTCAAATCTATGGGCGGCACGCACATCCCCTATGACGAGTACATGCAATACATCAACCCTGAAAATAACAGCCAAGCGTAAAACTTCTGATAAAAGATGACAATAGACCAGTACGCCTTTACGTACTTCTCCGAGGAAGACAAACGCCGCTACCGCGACGAGCATTTTCCTGTGGATTTGCAGCACGCACACGACCTCGGCAAACGATTAGTTGAGGAAGCAAAAGCGCAGTAATCTTCCTTCTAAAGCAAAAAAATCCCACAAAAACTTGCA
>ODAI010193712.1_pt1 | contig 12080 bp, 13 predicted proteins | sample 1539321 | NCBI WGS metagenome assembly ODAI01 (sample SAMN02144231, study PRJEB22623) | gut metagenome | biome: sheep rumen | host: Ovis aries | place: New Zealand
CCCGTCTGAGCAGAATAAGTAATAAAGCCTCTTGCACTCCATACGGACAGCTGTTTCTTTGAGGCGGCACCCGTGGGTTTTCCCAGCCGTTGGCGCAGGGCATCCAGCTGCTGCTCGTTGAATGAGTCGCCCTCTATGCTGTCCAGCATGTTGGCAGGTCCCGACTTGCCGGTCTCGGAGGATACGATGTCGCTGTCTTTTTGCAGCATGTCACCCATCACGGCCCATACGCTCCATATTCCATGCCATGTGAGCCATTCCACCATGTCGCCCATCGCACGCGTCCATGTCATGTTGTTAAGCGCCCACATGACGCAGCCCGCCTTGAAACTGGCCACGATACTTCTCTTTGCCATATCCCACATGATGTCGTTGTCGGTCAGGTCGGCATATTCGCAGATTTCAGCCGCGAGGTTCTGGCACACCTTGTTGAGCTGCGGAATGACATAGCGGCCTTTACAAAGGGTAAGGGGTGCCAGACGCTTGTCAAGTTCCTGATAGAAGCTGTCGTCAAAGCGTCCGATTTTCGGAATCCGAGGGTCACGCTTCTCGCTGCGTGGCTTGTAGGAGAAAGCTATCCTACCCAGCGTACCGTCAAGAAGGTTATACCTCAGGAACTTCCTGATGTCCGTCGGATTCGAGGCCATCGAGATATTGGTTCTCAAAATGGCCGACCCCGTGATGCCATCTACAGTAGCCCTCAAAGCCTGGTACCTCTGGCGGTCATGTATCAATCTGAGAATCTGTGTCATCTGCTTGTGCCCGCCGCACAGGTTGTCCAGCATAACAGCCTCTGGCAGGTCAATGAATGTGGTATAACCGCCATGCTTCTCAGCAGCCATCTGCGCCTTCAGATAACCGGCACGCGTCGTATCACTCGGCATAACATGGATGCACAGATCCTGTTCGGTAGGCTTGTCGCGCTTGTTTGTAGCCTTGTAGGTTTTCTGCCATTCAAGGTACTTCTTGATTTCCTCCAAGTCGGAGTGGCGTTCCTCTCGCATGATTGCCTCTACCAGAAGTGAATGCTGACCCTTGTTATTGCCCGAATCTGCGCACAAAAGCCTGATCTGACCGCACGGTTCGAGCCATTGGCCGCTTGGGTACTGGAACTCTGCACCCGAGATTTTCGACCCCAAAGGTGCGTAAAGCAAGGGGTGTTCGGGCTGAAACATGTCTTTGCTCGTCTGTGAGAGCAACAACTTCTGGGTCTCCAAGCCCTTGCCGAGAATTGGCATCTCGGGAGGCGTTGGCTTTGTAATGTCGTAAATCATAATAAGTTACAATAATTTTAATGATTAAAATAAGTTTCTAATTTCTCCTGTGTTTCTTCAGTTCTTCAGTTCTTCAGTTCGTTTTTGGGGTATTCCGTTCCATCAGTCTTTCTTTATATAATATATAACTAATTAATTATCAAGTAGTTATACGTGATATAAAACAGAACTGACGAATAACAACCCCCTTAAATACAACTGAAGAACTGAAGTAACTGAAGTAGTTTACAGATTACCGCTGCATACCGAACGGGCTCAAATTCTTCTCTACCGGTTCCTGGGCCTCCAGTTTTTTCAGCGCATCCTTCAAAATCTGGCGCATACGCTCGGGCCCCATCAAGTCGGTCATCACCTCTATCGGCTCCTCTACGAAGGCACTCTGCCAGTCTATGCCCTCAGAAGCGAATACCTTTAGCGTCAGTTGAAACGCATGGTCGCGAGTGCCTGAGACCCGTCCGTGCTTTGCCTTGCGGATGAGCAGCGAGTTGTTTCTGACCCGTGGTTTGTTGGCAACATAGTCGAAAGCAGCATTACGAAGCATCTGCAACTGCCCGCTGGTCTTACTTCCACTTTCCAAGACCTGTGTGAACTCATCGTCCGGCAGGAACTGAATATTCGCCATTCGGTTGTTTTCGTCACGGGAGACAACCACAGAACCGCTGATAAAAATACTCTTATCCATAGCTGTTCCTCCTACGCGTTAAGTTTAACCAGGTCATTACAAATCACATCTTGGTACAGAGCGCCGTTCACCTCATGAACCGAGAATCGCAACACAGCAACCACAACGTCGCCCTCATAGTAGCGGGTCAAGGCAAGATTGCCAAAGAGAGTAGCGACTATTTCGTCGCCGAATTTCGAACCACCCAACATTTTCAGTCGGATTTCACACTTGGCCAGCTGGCCACCTTCTGCCTTCTGAGAGGCAACGTAGCTTGCATCTGTCTGCGAGACTACGTAATAGATGTCTGTCTTCATCTTTCAAATCTTTTTTAATAAGTAAAAAGATGAGACGCGCGCCTCGATGTTCATCCCCATAAAAGTGCACAAGGAGAAAAAACACCACAACCAGTATTTCTGATTGCAGGTGCAAAAGTAAGGGAAAAAAAATTCCCAACCCAGGAAAAAATCGGGTTGGGAACAGTTATTGGAATATTGGAATTATTGTTGGAATTATTTTTAGGATTTAATACCTAATTTTAGCATCAAGAAGTCTGCTATCACATATTGTTGTTTATAATTTTCATTTATATCTTTAAAAGCGTTCCAAGCAGAGGGTGTGCATTTAGCCATTTGGGGGACATCATTTGAAGCCTTGCTCAAGGATTCATAAGAAAGTTCACGTTTCGCATCATTTATGGAGACTTCAAGTTCTTTTATCTTTGTCTCGAATGCTTTCATCTGCGAAGGGTAATTACAGAATTGGTATAATACTCTATACACAGCCCACCACTGTTTTTTATTCTTGAATATGAACTCATCATTCTCATTCTTAGACTTAAGCAATTCGTCAATTGCTGCCTTTATATCCTTGTCTGATTTCGCGAGTGGCTTTTCCTTACCATTAATTATCTGTATCCCAATGCCACCATTCTCAACGTTGTTCACCTCGTATTCAACATTCTTCTCTATGACAAGGTCACCAGCAACGTTTATACCACTCTTGCCTATTGCCTCAAGAGCTTTTTGTATATCTTCTTGGTTCATATTAATTCAATCCGCTAGAAACGTTAATACCTGTAGCACCAGAAGCTACATTGTTAACTTCATTGGTGACATGTTTATTTGCGATGTAATCACCAGCAATGTTTATTGATGGTTTATATTCTCGTCCTTCTATCCATGCATCAAGTTCTTCTTCTGCATCGCAACGGCCTACTTTGTACAGGATTTGTCTGATAACCTCTGTCTTGCTTTTTTCATGTTTGTATAGATTCATAGTTTCTTTTACAAGTTTTTTTACAAAGGCATCCTCCGTCTTTACAGCCCTTAAATCTGCATTCTCTTTTTCTAACTCTTGAATTCGTTTGTCACGAAGAGCAACCTCGTCATGATATGAAACAAGTTCCCACCAACCATCAGGCTTGCCTGGTGAATGACGGAAATACTTTGGTGTCATCTGCAGACAATTACGTATTGTGGCTTTCTTGTCTTGACTTCCACTAAAGTCACCTATTTCGATAGCCAGCGGATATATGTATTGTAATTCAGCCCTACCTCCTAATAGTTGTAGACTTTTTATAATAGCTTCTTTCTGTGTCATCTTCTATAATTTGGATTGCAAAGTTAATATTTTTCACCATCACTTCCAAACATCTGATGGCAAACACCATCTGGCTCCATCATTTTTGATGCTATTTAACAATTAATTCCTTAAAATGTTGGTAAATAACTAAAAATAAAGTACCTTTGCAATTGGAATGGCTAAAAGAACACAAGAAGATTATTATAAGGAAAGTAAACGCATCAGAGCTGAGGTTTTACAAGAGGCTGATTTCCTGATAGGTAAACCGATGCGATTTACCATTACAAATGACATCACAATGGATGTGGAGATAACAAAGTCTGATTTGAAGACTATTGTAAGTAAGGCTTCACACGATAATAAATTCAATGCCATTAAGAATGCATTAGCAAAAGACATTCCATCTTTCTTACTCAAAAGTGAATATCTTGGATGGCGTACTATTAAAGATGGCAAACATAGTGAGAGTGCCTACTTTGCCTATTTTGATAGAACAATAGGTGTCAGAACAATATTGGCTATGCGAAAAATGAAAAACGGGGGGCCCTACAAACCATATGCTATTATTGACCAATATGCTTTTGATGTAAATATCGGAGACTTAAAACAAGGAACTCCGCCTTGAGGGCCTTGCTTGCCGGACCAACCGGGGCTATCCTTCTAAGGCGGAGGTGGGAGTGTCTACATCTTGCATTCGCTTGCCGGACCAACCGGGGCTCCTGCCCTATGCGATACACTTTCTTATCTTTCTGCTGCAAAGGTAGGAAGTTTTTTTTAAACTTCCAAATTTTTTTGCTATTTTTTATTTTTCTTCGTTCATTGGAAAATCTTCTGCAGCCATTGGGAATGCTAAATCTTCTTCGATGAAAGATTCATAATGTATGGATACTTTGTCTTTCTTAGTTTCATCAAAATGACCTTTGTTGAGTTGTTGGCGGATGTTTTGAATAAAGTCTTGTGACCTATATGTTATGGCTTCAAAATAAGAGTTATTCTTCATATCGCCAATAAATTCATCCGTTGTTTGCGCATCGGAACTAAGACTCAACATCTTGCTTTTTATCATCGTGATAATAGAAGCGACATTGAATATTAATTTTGTGTCCTCATGAATATATGGTGCTACTAATGTTAGATATTTCTGACCGTTAACAGTATCATCAATATGACGAAAGAGGTTTACCGTTTCATTGTTGACTTGCTGATTCTTGGAACGAATCAAAGTAGCCTCTATAAGCCAATATCTATCTTTATTGAAAATCTCTATGTCTCCGACATTACCCGGTGCATGTGAATACGGAATACCTGCCTCATCACAAATGAAATTTGGTTTATATTCGAAAGTGTCTCCATAGTAGGTATAGACAAAAAGTGTTAGTAGGAACTCAAATTTTACTGGATCTTGTATGAACCAGAATGTATCTTTACCCTTTTTGTCTCCATTTGAAACCTTTATCAATGCCTGTTCTATAGAGTCGGGAGTTAATCCATAAGAACTTATGATGTTCGGTATTTTCTTATTATATTCTGCAGTAGAATGATCTACTTTTTCCCTATGGGAAAGAATCAAAGATTCTAGAGAATCATCAAAAGCCCCCAACTGTTCAAAATATTCGTCTTCATCTTCCTTTGCGGATTCGGAAACAAAAAATTTTCTTGCTTTTAAAGCCTTATATAATGGCATGCGATTTTCATTTGGAGTAAGCATAAGAACTCCAGTATATTCCACAGTGACAAAACCCGTAAGTTGCAACACACGAAACACTGTGTTTCCATAATCTCTAAAAGCAGATTTCTGTTTTGCTGCTTTTGCGTGCTCGACATCTACCTGACTATATTTTCTCTTTACCAAAGCATAAGCCTTATCTGCATCATCGCCGACTTTATTCTTCTCCAGCAGGGATAAGAATTCTTCTACATTTCCATCATCAGAAAATAGGCCCACCATCAACTGATTGTATGACAAACGATGCCCTTTTTTCTTCAATTCTATCATTGCATCTATGATAAACTCAAAGAAATTGAAGTCGTTTAAAACACGCCGATATGGTGATTTCCTCCAAAATCTCATACTTTGTAGAGCAAATGCCTCTGACAAAGTAATTTTACCATTGACAAGAGCTTTGGCAACGGGAGAAAGAAGGAGCTTTTGCTCGTATTGAGCATATATAAATCCAAATTCTGATAAGGTTTTAAGGTATCGTGTAAATGCAGCTTGATAACCTGTAGGATATCCCCATTCATTATTATGGCTGCAATTTTCGACAATCCATTTGCTAACAAGCTTTTTTGTAAGAATTTCATCACTTAAAGCATCTGCTGTTACAACTTCGTCAAGATACAACTGAGAATACACATCAAGTACTCCTTTATCATCCAAAACGACCCCTTCAAACTTGGCAAAGGTTTTTAGAATACCTTCGTAACGCTCAGGATTCCGTACTGCTACCTCAAGAGACATCTGTTTGAATAATCTTTTTCCGTGTCTTACGTTGTTTGCCATAGGATTTAATAATTGGTTATCAGCACCTCGCTAAACTTCTTGATGCTGTTGTCATTAAAACTTATATAGTTGCTTTTTATCGAGTGACTATGATATTGTTTAGACCATTCTAAGAATATATTATTTATACGACCACGGTAATGAGTGACATTAGATATGGCAAAGCAGACACCTCTTGCATTCAATTCATCAAGCAATGCCAACAACTCTCTTTCCGTATCATCATTCCACAACTTATTGTATTCACTGAATGTAATTAGGTATGGGGGATCAAGATACACAAGGTCATCTTTTTCATAATCAATACCTCCAAGGAATTGTTTATAATCTTCATTAAACCATTTTGTTTGTTTCTGTGAAAGCAATAGGAAATAATCAGATAATGCATTTTGTACATTTTGATTAAAATCGACGTTTCCTACAGGAAGATTAAATTGGCCTTTACCATTGAATCGGAGCATATGATTGAATCCATAGATTAAAAGCAGATATAGTTTCATCATATTTTGCTGACCTTTGGCAATAAAATCTGCTTTCATCTGCAAATAGCCTGCTTTATTATATCTTGCATAATAGGTCTTGGGATAGGCCTTTTTCATTGCTTGTGGAACAACATCACTACGTAATGATAACGAAAGTTTATATGAGTCAATGATATTATAGATTTCTTCCAAAAACTCTTGCTCTTTGCCTATATAACTCTGCAACATCTGATGTAGGTTTATAACATAGCTATTGATATCGTTGAGAAGATAACTATTAGCTTCAACATTCATCATCACAGAGCCTCCACCGACAAAGGGTTCTATAAACCTGTTTATCGTTTGAGGAAAATGAGTGCGTATTTCACGTATCAATTTATATTTATCACCCACGTAGAATAGAGGCGAACGAGCTATTCCGTTTTTCATTGTCGACTTCGGTTATGAAAAGATATTCTCTATGGTCATCAAACTCTGTCTTTCCTGAGTTGAAGGCTTTGAACTCATGATTAAACACCTTTGTGGTACCACACTTCTGAAGTACATTTTCCAACTGTTCCAGCCTTATCTTATTTTCTGATGAACTGCTTTTCGAGTTGTAAGTATTGTTGTATGAAACCACCAAATAGCGTGTATCTATATGTGACACAAGGTCGGTAAAGGCGTTGAGGGCAGACGTGCGGCAATAGTCGCTCATGTTTTCCTCCTTGGGCTTTAAGGCCGTCCCGAACAACTTGGGCTTCTTCCACTGAACAAGGTTTTCATAAACATGATAGAAACGACTATATTGGCGCGAGTTATAAGGTGGATCGAGATAAGTGACATCAACATGTATATTGCGTGCTAACTTATTAGAATCCTCTTGATGTATCTCCACACCTTCATAAGAACCAACATCTATCATGCGCATTTTGAAATCATGCTGTGCCGGAGTCTTATGGTGGTACGCATCAAAGTGTCCCATTGTGTTGGCATGTCGATCTATGCTATAGATGAGAGAGGCAAGCAAGACAGCATATTCCTTATCTGTCAGCTCGCTCCGCATCCTTTGCAACTTGCCTCTGATATAGCCAACTAACTTCGCTGTGTCATGATAAAAGTATTTCCCACCAAAATTCTTTGAGAAATAGTTTTCACCTATCTTTTTAGGATTAACTGAATTAAAATCCTCTATGATATTCTCAACCTTCTTTTCATTCCATTCATCTGGTGAAAAGAAGGCACGATACATAATGTTGTTGGAGTAAAGAAAATCATTTACTACAACATGATCATATTTCTTTAGGGCCCTATTTGCAACGACCCCAGTACCCGAGAAAATATCACAGAAAGAGTGAACATCATGGGTATTATGGTCTATAAGGTCAAAAATCCAATCTATCAGTTTTGTCTTACAACCAATATAGCGTCGGCTCTCTAATGAGAACCGCCGTTCTGCGATGCTATTGTCCATAAACGCCAATATTTGTTTATGGCTTTCGCATGGCTTATCGACATTTAATTACAGATTTACCAACAACCCCACATAAAGACACAGAAAAAGCGCAGACTCGTGCTTAATCCGTATCTGGAGGTCGTAGGAATAACCTGTATAATGGAGATAAGCTAAAGCCCACGCTATAGCGCGAGCAAAAAGCCGTATCGTTACCATTATACTGTATCTAATGAATTTCCTACGTTCCCAGATACCATCGATAACCAGCTATTGCCGTTATTTTTTCCTTAAAATTTGCGAGTAATGTACGCTTACACACTCTTCAACACACAATCGTAATCGTGTGATGCGGTTGCAAATTTACAACTTTTTCCCAATATCACAAAAAAATCATGCAATTATTATACATTTTTGATGAAAACGGGCTTTGCGCAAATAACTACTTTTTCTGCAAAAAGATAATTTTATTCAACCCTAACGATAATCTCTAACCGCTAACCTCTAACCATTTTTTCTGCTAAAATAATCCTTCTAAAACTTGCATATCTCGCATTTTTTTTGTACCTTTGCAAATAGATGAGAGACAGTGGTCTCAAGGCATACAAACAAGTTTGTCTGCAATCTCTTGACAGAGATTTTCTATTTGCGATGGTTGCTCACGCTCGATAATCAGAAAGTGAACTTTCATTATCCTCGCTTAATCGCAACATTGTACCTTATTTATTAACCATTAAAAACACACACAAGCTATGAAAAAGAATTGGAAAACCGTACTTCATGTAATCAGTTACATCATTGCCGCCATTCTGGGCGCAGCTGGTGGAGCAACGGCGATGTAAGAGGGCCTTACGTACTATGGAAAACACACGCTTTAAAATCTCTCAGTATGCCTGTGCGGTGCTGCTTATCGTGAGCAGTATCGCACTGGTGGCATATCAGGTGGTAGAGATAGACGATGTGGCATCAGGACTGCTATACTATGTGGCACAGTCGTTCCTGCTGGCTGGTTCTATCTTCGGCCTTGACCAATACATCAGAAACTTAAAGAGTTAAGAGTTAAGAGTTAGGAGTTAAGAATTAAGAATTAAGAATTAAATATGAATGACATAAAACTTTCAGCCCATTTTAAGTTGAGCGAATTTCTCAATACTGGAAAATACCCACAGAACATTCCCTCTATGCAGGACGTTGTGAATATGACCTTCGGCTGTCACTTACTGCTGGAACCGGCACGTAACGAGGTCGGGCCCATTATCATCAATTCGGGCTTCAGAAGTAACGAGGTAAACAAGATGGTAGGCGGCGTCTGCAACTCACAACACCTGAGAGGTCAGGCTGCCGACATACGTCCTCGCGACACGAAGCAGTTCCAGCATCTGGTGGATTGTCTTAGGAACAATCCCTATACCGACCAGCTGCTCACAGGAAACGGCTGGCTCCACATTTCATGGAACCCGTTCGGGAAACCCAGACATTATGTAAGGATTGGCTATTACAAGTAATCTACACAACAAAAAAAAATCCGGAAGAAAACCTTCCGGATTACTTTTTATTTAGCTTTTGCTCCCCCGCTGCGAGGGAAGACTTTCTAACGTTTGGTTTTGCTCCGACTCCGCCGGCTCACCAAGACAGCTCGCCGTTTTGGAAATATACTATCGAGATGCGATAATGGAAGTCGTCTCCCTTGGCGGGGTATAGCTGTCCGTCGCGACCGTCAAGATATTGCAGTTTCTTCAGGATACCCATCTGGCGCTTTATGTCCTTTACCCAAAATGTCGAATTCACATTCATGCGCATCCCCGCCTGCTCAAACTGCTGCACGAGGCTCTCGTTGCCACGGACGATGCCGAGCACCTCCTTCAGTTCCTCTGCCGACGGCAACGGATAGCTGGAATAGCGTGCGCCATAGAACAATATCTCGACGTCGTCATCCCAATATGGCTGACCCTTTATTATCCTGCCTTCGCCGCCATAAGCCTTGCCCAAGACCTTTACCAGGATGCCGCGACGTCCGCCGCCAGCCTCGCGAACGCACATATAGCGCGATTCGACAATCTGTTCGTAAACGATACTGTCACCAGACTTCAGCGTCCTCCTCTCCTTTGGCAGATTGACGACCTCGCCTGCTTTCCAATTCTGTGTGTTTGTCGTGTTGTCTGACATTTTTTATTATATTGTATCGTAGTTTATTTTACCTCAAAGGACGCGCCTCCAAACCCCGCGCATGTCCTTGTTTTTTTTCTCTCCCCTATATTAGTCATCGGCTGCAAAGATAAACAAAAATCTTGAATCAACCAAACAGATGTAGAAAATTTTTCTATATTTGGTGCCGTTTCCGCTATGGCAAAAGATTTTTGTTCTGTAAGATTATGGCTGACAGCGTATTTTTCCGTATTACGGCAGAAATTTGGTGGGAAAAGCCAAAGTTCGTAATTTTGCACCCGAAATCAGACAACTTCAAAAACATTCAGACAACAATGGCAGTACACCACCATCATCATGACCTCAACGAGCAGTTTGAAGAGGCATTCTCAGGCAAGCGCAGCGACGAGGAGATAATCGCCCATCAGCAGTCGCACGCCCACCATCATCACGATGCCGCGCACCCTCATGTGCACGGTGACACGAAGGATTACATGTCGGCAGTGAACGAATATCGCAAGACATTCCCCGACAAGCAGCAGCAGATAGAGCAGACGCCCGACCCTGCCGTGAGGGAGATGCTGCTGCACCTGCAGGAAGTGGGCATCGAGACGGTGTTCGACCGTTTTGACAGCCAGCAGCCGCAGTGTAACTTTGGCATTGCGGGCACCTGTTGCAAGAACTGCTTCATGGGGCCGTGCCGTATTACGAAGAAAGCCCCGCGAGGTGTGTGCGGCGCCGATGCCGACCTTATTGCCGCCCGCAACCTGCTGAGACATCTGGCAGCAGGAACGGCAAGCCACGGAGCACGAGGCAGGGCAAGTATGCTTGCGCTGAAATATGCCGCAGAGGGCAAGGCACCCATAGACATCGAGGGGGAGAAGAAGATACTTGCAGAGGCGAAGACATACGGTCTGGACACCGAGGGAAAGGACGTCAGAGGGCTGGCTGGCGAAATAGCCGACATATTGCTGGAGGACCTCAGCAGGACGGTGCCCGGAAAGCATAAGACCATATATACCCACGCACCAAGAGAGAGAATAGAGACATGGGAGAAGGCTGGCATCATACCCATATCGCCCTACCACGAGGTATTTGAAAGCCTGCACCGCACCACCACCGGCACCGACGGCGACTGGCGCAACGTAATGCAGCAGTTCCTGCGCACGGGGGTGAGCTTTGCGTGGACATCATGCTTGGGCAGCGGAATAGCGATGGACTGCCTCTACGGACTGCCCCACCGCTCTACGTCAAAGGTAAATCTGGGAGCACTGAAGAAGGGATGGGTGAACATTGCCGTACACGGACACTCGCCGCTCCTGATACGCGAGATTGTGAAGATAGGACAGAGCGAGGAATGGCAAGGCAAGGCACGCGAGGCTGGCGCCGGGGGCATACAGTTCTACGGGATATGCTGCTCGGGACTTAGCGCGATGTACCGCTATGGCGGAGTGATACCGCTGAGCAACGCCGTGGGGTCGGAACTGGTATTAGGCACAGGAGCGTTGGACCTCTGGGTGGCTGACGTGCAGGACGTCTTCCCAACGATAATGGACGTGGCACGCTGTTTCCGAACGGTGGTAGTGACCACCAGCGACTCGGCACGACTGCCTGGCGCAGAGCACTATGGCTTTGACCACGAACACTCAAACATTGCCGACATCAAGAACCTGGCACGGCGCATAGTAGAGAGAGCCATAGAGGCATACAAGGACCGTCGCGACGTGCCGGTGAAGATACCGCAGTATGAGGTGGAGGCTGAGATGGGATTCTCCGTAGAATGGGCTGCGAGCCACTTTGAGAGAGGGCTGCGCGACATTGCCGACGCTCTGAGGGAGGGCAAGATACGAGGCATCGTGAACCTTGTAGGATGCAACAACCCACGGCTCATATACGAGAAACACATCGTGGAGGCTGCGGAGATATTGCTGAAGAACGACATACTGATACTGACCAACGGATGCGCATCGTTTGCACTGCTGAAGTTAGGCTTCTGTTC
>ODAI013000413.1_pt1 | contig 12080 bp, 8 predicted proteins | sample 1539321 | NCBI WGS metagenome assembly ODAI01 (sample SAMN02144231, study PRJEB22623) | gut metagenome | biome: sheep rumen | host: Ovis aries | place: New Zealand
AACCGTGAGCTCCTTTTTCTTTTCTGAAACATGGAGAGTAGCTTGTTAGTGGTTTCGGAAGATTTTCTTCATCAGTAATTGTATTTATAAATTTACCGATCATGGAATGCTCGCTTGTACCGATGAGGTAAAGGTCTTCACCTTCTATCTTATACATCATGGATTCCATTTCCGCAAAACTAATAACGCCTGTAACGACATCACTTCTAATCATAAATGGTGGTATGCAGTAAGTAAATCCTCTGTCAATCATAAAGTCACGGGCGTATGCTATAACTGCCGAATGAAGTCTTGCGATATCACCCATAAGATAGTAGAAACCATTTCCGGCAACTTTTCTTGCACTATCTAAGTCTATGCCACCAAGCTTTTCCATAATGTCTGTATGATAAGGAACTTCAAATTCAGGTACAAACGGATCACCGAATCTCTCAAGTTCAACATTTTCGGAATCATCTTTTCCGATAGGAACAGTTTCATCTATAATGTTTGGAATTACCATCATAAGCTTGGTAAGTTTTTCTCTTACATCAGGTTCCTTTGCTTCAAGTTCGGCAAGTCTGGCAGCATTTTTTGCTACTTCCTTCTTTACTTCCTCAGCTTCATCTTTTTTACCCTGTGCCATAAGAGCACCTATCTGTTTTGCGATAGTATTTTTCTTGGCACGAAGGCCGTCAGCTTCCTGCTGTATCTCTCTTACCTCTTTATCGAGTTCGATTACTTCATCGACCATTGGAAGCTTGTTGTCCTGAAATTTCTTTTTGATGTTTTCCTTAACGATATCAGGATTTTCTCTGACAAATTTAATATCTAACATTATTATATTCTCCTTGTATGGTATATTTATTATATAAAATATGTATTTGTAATCTGACTGAATTTAATCTATATATTTAGATGATTCCGCCTGATTTTTATGTTGTAAATATTATAAACTTCATAAATATATTTTAAGTTATAAGATATATTTTAGTAATTGCTATATATTATAAGATATCTTTTGGTAATTACTATATATTATGCACATCGATTTCTTCTTCATTATTATATTCGGATGGTACATTTTCATTTTGGACATATGCTCTGTTAATTATGGTATCATCTATCGGAATATCAAATTCAAAGTTTAAATCATTATCTGCATCGTTAGTTAAATCGTCTATTTCTTCTTCGACGGTTTTGGCTTTTTCTATCGCTTCTTTTTCTTCATCGGAGAGAGGAATATAAGATTCACCTTTTATTATTTCTTTTGCATAATTAAAACAGCCTTCACGTGAATGCATCGAGTTAAATACAAAACCGGAATTGTCTTCATTTAACAATGCTATAACAAAGCTTAGCTTTCCTGCCATCTGTTCAAATGCATCATACTTTACGATACCTAATTTGCTGTAGCAGGATTTTAAAGTGCGTTTAATCTCTTTGTGTTCTTTGGTTACTCTTTTGGCATTGGCCTTAACCTGGTCCATCTCTTTAAATCGGACTCTGATTATCTTTTCTAAGTCGGCTCCTTTTTTGCCACTCATAAGAGCCTCGTATTTTCTTGCCATGATATTAAGCTTATTGATTATGGCGATAAGGAATATTAAGAGTATAACCAACAATACAAGTAAAATAACGCAGAAGGCTTTAATATTTATTCCAAGTACAGTTGTTTCCATATTAAATTACTCCGTTTAATTATTATGTTATTTGAACTTAAAACTATCTTGCGTTATAAAGCATGTGAGCTATCCTGTCCAAGTCTTCCTCTGAATAATATTCAATTTCAATTTTTCCTTTATTTCTGCCTGATGCTTTGATGGTAGTTTTTGTTCCAAGTGTGTTTTTAAGTCTTTCTTCAATCTCTTTATATAAGAAGGAAAAATCTTCAGTTACTTCAGTAGCTTTTTTAGGAGTACCACCTTTAAGTACTTTCTTAACATAACTTTCAGTTTCACGAACACTTAATTTTTTATCAAATACATAAAGTGCAGTGTCATACTGAAGAGCAGAATCTTCTATGCTGATTAATGCTCTTACATGACCGGTTGTTAGCATGTCATCGATAAGCATCTGTTGAACCGGTTCCGCAAGTTTTAAGAGCCTTAGCGAGTTGGTAATTGTGGTTCTACTCTTTGAAACTCGTTCGGCAACTTCATCCTGCTTAAGATTAAATTCTTTAATTAATCTTTCATAAGCATGAGCCTCTTCAATTGGATTAAGGTCTTCACGTTGAATATTTTCTATAAGAGCTATTTCAACTATCTCCTGATCCGTAAAATCCTTTATTACTACAGGTACTTCTTTAAGACCTGCAAGTCTGGCCGCTCTCCAACGTCTTTCACCTGCAATTATTTCATAATATTTATTGCGCTTAGCTACAACAAGAGGTTCGATTATGCCATATTGTTTTATGGAATCAGCAAGCTCGGCTAAAGCATCTTCATCGAAATGTTTTCTCGGCTGACTTTTGTTTGGCTCTATCTTGTTTATGTTAATGGTGCGCTCAACCTCTTTAACTACTTCTTTAACTATTTCTTTAACTTCAGTTTTAACAGGTTGTTTTGCCGCAGTTGCTTTTCCTTTTTTATCATCTCCGGTAGGAATAAGATTATCAAGCCCTCTTCCTAATCCTCGTTTTACTGCCATCTGGTTATTTTCCTCCTAATTTATCGTAACGTATATGTGATAGTTTAATATTGGTTTATAATTTGTAATTAAATATTGGTTTATAATTTGTAATTAAATTATTGGTTTATAATTTATAAACCGGCATATAGTTTATTGTTAATTACTTCGTCAGCTAAATCTCTATAACCTTTTGCACCTGCAGATTTGCTGTCATAAAGATTGATTGGCAATCCAAAGCTTGGTGCTTCAGCTAAACGTACATTTCTCGGTATGATTGTTTTATATATAAATTGATCCAGATTGTTTTTAACGTTTTCGACAACCTCCAAAGATAAATTGGTTCTGGCATCAAACATTGTAAAAACAACACCTTCAATTTCTAGAGACTTATTTAACTTTTTCTTTATAAGGTTAATTGTGTACATAAGCTGTGTAAGTCCGTCCAATGCAAAAAACTCACACTGTATAGGTACAAGTACTGTGTCAGCTGCTGTCATGGAATTGACAGTAAGAATTCCAAGTGCAGGTGGGCAGTCAATAATTACAAAGTCAAATTTGTCTCTTACCTTCGCTAATAATTCCTTTAAAATATATTGTGGTTTATCGGCTTCTATAAATAATTCTACCTCTGCTCCGGCTAAGTCCCTGTTGGCCGGAAGAAGACTGAGGTTCATTTTTTTGTTTTCAAGTGGATGAACAATCATACACTCACCTACATTACATTCTTCACACATAGCAGTGTAAATAGTATTTTGTAATGAGTTTTTATCTACACCTAAACCGCTTGTCATGTTACCCTGTGGATCCATGTCCACTGCAAGAACCTTCTGTCCTTTTTCTGCAAGACAAGCTGCAAGATTAATAGAAGTCGTTGTTTTTCCAACTCCGCCCTTCTGGTTGGCGACTGCTATAATTCTTCCCATCTTTCTAACCTCCGTATGTATTCAACATTATAGCACTAACCGACATATTTCGCCATATCTAAATATAGTCACGTTTTTTTGCATGATACAATATATAGTTTTTTATGCGCGTTTTATCTGATTTATTATGATGTTTTCTTGGCTTCATTGATTATTTATAATTTATTATTGTGTTTTGTGCTTTTGATAGTGTTTCACGTGAAACATATCTCTGCTATCTGCTATGTTAATATGTGAGTCTCATAATTAATACTTTTATGTTTCGTATGAAACATGTTTTGTTTTCCGTTGTGTTATTATGAGAGTTTTTAATAGATACTTTATGTTTCACGTGAAACATATTTTTTTTATCCGTTATGTTATCAGAAGCGCTTTATAATAGGACATTTTGTGTTTCACGTGAAACGTTTTAGATTTCATGTTACTTATTAATTCGTAATGGCGTTTATTTGCTAACAAGTATTATTTATCAGATTGTATAATAGCAATTTTATAAATATTATTTTTCTTTTTAGAATGATTTATATAGTTTTCTTTTATCAAAGATAGTTTATCTGATAATTTGTTGTTTTACATATTGTATTAAGAATAACATATAAGATTTCTATAAATAATATGATTGTGTAAGTTGAAACTATCGTTTCAAAGTGTAATATTTAAATTATTTAATTGCTAATGCGATTCTTACTATTCAATGAAAAGTATGCTTTTTGATACATTACACTATTCGCATTTTTTTGTTTCAGCGAGTTATAAGTTAAATATTATTCCTGCAAGAAAAAAACAGGATGATTTTTGGAATTTGAGGCATATTATAATAGCGTTACAAATTTGTATTTATTATGTTTCACGTGAAACATTATAATAAATTATTAAAAATATCTTATAATAATTAAAATATATGTTTCTTGAATTAAATAATATGTTCTTTATATTTGAAAAGGTTTTGTTTGGTTAAGAAAATAACATAGTCAATTGATATAACAAATAAATTTAAATATTATATAATATAATTTAATAATATTAAAAAATATGTTTTAATGTTTCACATGAAACATTATAGTAAAATAATTTAATAGAAATAATATGCATTAAAATACCAGCTTTATTATTGAATTATTAATTAAGTATGTTTCACGTGAAACATAGTAACAACAAAATGGTTGAAAATGTGGAAAACTTGGTGGATTATCAAGCAAAAATGTTGATAACTTCAGGAATGTGTCCACAATATCAATATTTTGTGGTTTAATATAACTTTATACAAAATAAGGGAATTATAAAGAATTATGATTATTAAAAAGAAAGAGCTATTTATATTATATTCAGACATAGGATAAGTTATTCGTTTTGATGTTGTGTAAAAATTATTGAAATATTAAAATTTAGTATGTTGGGGTTTTGGTATGAAGTTGGTTTAATAGTCTTGTAAGGAGGTAGGTACGAATGGTATAATATAAGCTGTGATTTGATAATAGCCGCTTATATGTCATATATAAAAACATATAAAAATAATATTTATAACATTCTTTGGCTGTTGGTAATATTGAATAATATGGTGTGGTTTAAAGACAGATTGTTGAAAAGTGAACAAATTATAAAACAAAAGCTCTTAGTAATGTGGAATTGAAAAATGTATAAAAACAATAATTTCTTTATACCTTATATGGATAAAAAAATAAAATCCAATATAAAAATAAATAAGAAAATGAAAACTAAAAAGCAAATAATAATAAACCCCAAATTAAATAGGTTGTTTTATTTTTTAGCAGGCTGCATTCATATAGTAATATTTGTATTAATATATGTTTATATAATAAAGGACCTGCTAAATATGAAAAAAGACATAGACGAGGCTGTGCCTTTTTTGATTTTTGGAATCGGTTTCATGGTTGGCGGTCTATTTTGCTTTGGAAATTTCTTATTACATAATAAAGGAAAGGCTAATATCATTACGGTTGATATCGGCATTTTTTTAGTGGCATTATCGGTTTGGGGTTTGTTTTGGATGTTGGTAGATAAATGGGTAAACTCCTCGACCGGTGATGATGATGATTATCTTGGAACTGTTGCCTGTGCTTTAGTAGTCTGTTTTGGTGTTTTGATGATCAAGGGAGGGTTAAAAGGCAAAAAACCAAAAGAAGCATTTAAGTCGTTGGATGATAATGATTCCGGACGTAATGATAAGAAAACAGATTTAAATAATTATATTAAATCTTATGAAAACGATTATGATATGTATCCATTGTACGAAATAAATGATGATATGGATTTTAAATCGGAAGATGATATTTCTTACATAGATGAAAAAGATAATAACGAAAAGGAAGAAGATAAGGAAGGCAATAAGCAAAATAAAAAGCGCGAAATAATATATAAAACTTTGTTGAATAATAAACCAAACGAGAATAATTTTTACTAATTTTAAAGGCGCTTTTTGAATAAAAAATATGTGGAGAGAAATGTTATGAATGATGATAAGAAAATAAAATGGTCAAAGAACAGCAACAACATTTTTGAAAGATTTGCCGCGGAATTAGAGGATGGGATAGAAACCGGTGCAAAGGTTACTACCGGCAATCAGGATGTAAGATATGGAATAGAACTTTGGAGAAACCGACTTGAGAAAAAGGGGCTTAAGATGTCATACGATATCGCTGCAAGGGGACTTAATTCGGATGGAAATAATTTTCGTGAATGGAATGACGAACATTATATCAATAAACTTTATTACAGAACATGTGAGTTGAAAAAGACTGTAAATAAGGATGAAAAAAAGATTTTTTCGGATTTTGACAATATGGATATGTATCAGGTTGTGACAGATGTGAAGTCCGACGTTCGTGTTGATGATGATATATATTGTTGTCCTAACTGCGGTGCAAGTGTAATGATTAAAGAACTTGTAGAAGGATGTCCTTATTGCAATACTTTTTTTAAAATGGATGAATTATATCCTAAGGTTTCTAATTTTTATTTTTTGCGTGACTATTCACGAACAGAGAAAGAAATTAAATCTGAAATCCGGAAATTTATCTATCCCCTTATGATAGCCGGTTTTATAGGGTATACGGTATACTTTTCGTTTACCATAGGTTTGCCATGGGCGATTTTAGCAGGAGCGTTTGGAGGATTTTTGTCTGGCGGTATAATTGGTTATTTTGCATGGGCATTTTCAACGTTAGGAAGATTGTTTAAAGATGCCGGTAAAGCCGTTGTACTTTTGGCAAATGTCGGGGGCACCATGATAAACTTCAATAAATGGATGAAGCGATATAATAATGATATTTCATATGAGTATTTTCAGGCAAAGGTCGCATCGCTTGTAAGAGTAATCATCTTTTCGGATGATCCCGATGATCTTCCTTTCTATGACGGTGAAAAGATTAATGGAACCTTTGATAATATTATAGATATGAACAGAGGCGCTTTGGCAGTAAGAAGAATTAATGAAGAAAACGGCGTACTTCAAACGGTGGTGGATATATATATGCTTGATTTGTATGAAAATAACGGCAAGGTAAAAAAGAAAGAAGATAAGGTTCAAGTTGTTTTGGAGAAAAAAACAGATGTAGCTTTAGACCTTGGATTTTCAATAAAAAAGATTCAGTGTCCTTCCTGTGCAGGTAGTTTCGATGCGACTAAAAATAAGGTTTGTCCTTATTGCAATACTTCATATAACATAGGAGATATGGACTGGGTGGTTAAATCTATAAAAATAGTGAAATAGATGTTTCTATATTTGAAATGAATAAAAACATTCAGAAAAAATTAAATAGAACAGGTCGAAAAAATTAACAAAAAATACCGTGAAACATTAATAAAACACTCCGGAAACATTAATAAAACATACCGTAAAACATTAATAAAACAAAAAATACCGTAAAATATTAATAAAACACTCCGTAAAACATTAATAAAAAATATAAATCATTATATAAAATTTAAGAGACAATCTTGTGATAGAGCATTCACAAAGATTGCCTCTTTTTTATAATTTGTGCGCTAAGCCCTTCATATATGTTAGAGCAAGTTCCTGGTCTTCGGGGGTTAATATGCTAAAAAGTTTGAGACACTCGGACTGCTCAGGCAAAAGCGCATCAGATTTTGGCCCAATCTGAAAAAATTGAAGTATACTGATTCCAAACCCATTACATAATTTGTAAAGTGTAGGAAGTGTAGGTGAATTATTTTTTAAAATCATACTGTTTAAAGTAGAGTATGCTATATTGGAACGTTTGGCTAATTCATAATATGAATAATGTCTTTCGGCACAAAGATCCTTAATTCTTTTAATAGCGTCAAATTCGCTCTTCATTTTATCTCTCCTAAAGCTGTCAAAATTATACTTATATTTTAGTTAAAAATTCATATCAATAATAGATGTAAATAAACGTATCATATATAACTAATCAACGTAACAAAACTGCTTTTATTATAGCACTACACTAAAAATAAAACTATTGAGATTGTTTAAATTGGCTTACAAATTGACAAAATGGTAAAGTAATTATATAAACGATAATCAAAAGAAAAATAACAAATATTAAACAATAACAATAATTTTGGCGTGACAAAACTGGTAAAAAAGAGATTTTGCTTTGTTTTTTAGATTCTTGAGGTGGTAAAACTTATTGTAAAACAAACGGAAATTTGATATACTTGTAATGTATTGTGGAGGGACAAGTTTAATCAGAAAAGGGGGAGGCACTATGGGGAATACTGTCTTTTATAAAGATGTCAAAAAAAATCCAAATAAAATTACATTTAAAGAAATAATGTCAGAATGTACAAAAAAGCATAGCAGAAGAGATTTTGACTATCAGCTTTCAGCAGGTATGGACTTTAATAAGGCAACTGAGCAGGATATGCTTCAAAAGTGGCAGAAGCCATGGCTGTTTTACAGGATGTTTATATATGGCATTATTCTTATGATTATAATTTTCGGACTGTATAAGATTATTCCAAAATTTGTCGAGGGCGGAGGTGTAGATGGAGGAACAATTGTACTTGCAACCTTTGTTCCACCGCTTATTGTTCCGCTTGTCGTAGTTATATTTTTCTGGGAATTAAATATACCGAGAAATATAGCTCTTTATGAGGTATTTCTTTCTATTGTTGTGGGTGGCGCTTTTTCCTTTTTTGTCAATATGATAGCTAACGAAATCGGTCCTGATAAGTTTAAGCAGGATTCTGCCTATGCAGGTTTTTTTGAAGAACCTGCCAAGCTTATTCCGGCAATTATCCTTATAATTCTTTTATTCAAAGGAAAAAAGATATACGGTCTGTCGGGTTTGGTTATCGGTGGGGCTGTCGGTGCAGGCTTTTCTGCGTTTGAGGCTATGTTTTATGTGGTCAACAATACAATCCTGCAGGGCGACTTCCATGGGATAGCAAAGTTTTATCTTGAATGGCGTCTGCTTGGTGCTTTTGCCGGACATATAACAAGGGCTGCAGGATATACTGCTGCGGCAGCTTTGCATACGGAAAAAAATAAATTTACTCTTTCTTCTTTTTTAAATGCTGATTTCATTATTATGTTTATTGCATCTATAGTTACCCACTATATAAATAATTCTAATGATGTACATAAAGCAATTGGTATAATTGATGATTCAGGTAATTTCAGTCATTCAAGCTGGATTATTTTTAAAATCGGACTTGTAATAGTCGAGTGGCTGGTACTTTTATATATTTTAAGAAAATGTCTGTATCAGGTTGTACAAAGAGGAAGATATCAAAGCGGTGAGAGTATAGGATACACTGAGGCCGTCGATTCTATGGGCGGACAGCTTTCGGCACGCGCTGAGATGGCAGCCGCCAGTGCAGTGAAAATTACGGTTATGGGTACAGCAGGTGCATTTAAAGGTACTGTGTGGCAGTCAACCGGAGAAAAACAGTTAGCTATAGGTCGTGGGGACGGAAATACATTTAAGCTGCCTGAAAATGTCGCAGGTATAAGCAGAAAGCATTGTGTTATAAAATATACCGCAAACGGATGGGTGATAACGGATCTTAATTCTTCTTACGGAACATCTGTTAATCAGGTGAAGCTTGCGCCGGGAGTTGAACAACCGCTTAGAGAGGGAGATGTTATATATCTGGGTGGCGCGGGTCAGGTGTTTAAGATTTCATATAAATCATAGGTTTTGACTTGCATTTATGTAAATCATAGGTTTTAACTTGCTTTTATGTAAATCATAAAATACAAGATAAATAATATGCTTAAGGAGGAGAAGGTATGGCAAATACAGTATTTTACAGGGATGTTAAAAAAAATCCGAACAAGATAACTTTGAAGGAAATCTTATCGGATTGCAGAAAAAAACACAGCAAAAGAGATTTTGACTATCAGCTTTCTGCAGGAAGTGAGTTCAATACCGCGACCGAGCAGGATATGCTCCAAAAGTGGCAGAAACCTTGGATTTTTTACAGATTGGCTATAGTTGGCTTTATCGGTATGGCATTAATCTTCGGATTTGATTTTCTGTCAAGGAAGATAACCGATTTTTATCCGGGTTCGGCAACTATGGCAGTTGTTATACCGCCGTTAATAGTGCCGCTTATAATCACAGTATTTATGTGGGAACTTAATATTCCGAGAAATATAGCTCTTTATGAAGTTTTTCTGGCATTTATCTCGGGAGGTGTTATCTCGCTTTTTTCAAATCTTGTGCTAAGGGTTATCGGTTCGGATAAACTTCAGGAAAATGCGGCATATGCCGGAGTTTTTGAGGAACCAGCCAAGCTTTTGGCCGCTGTGGTTTTACTTACGATATTGTTTAAACATAAGAAAATTTACGGTGTTTCGGGACTGGTTATCGGAGCTGCGGCCGGAGCGGGTTTCGGAGCGTTTGAGTCAGTATGGTATACACTTAATTTTACATTGCTAAGTGGTAATATTGAAATAGCAAAATTTTTCTTACAAGCCCGTTTTATAGGAGGATTCGCCCAGCATACCGTATGGTGTGCAGGATATTCGGCTGCTGTTGCATTAAATACCAAAAAGTCCAGGATATCGTTAGAATCATTTATGAATACGGATTTTCTAATTATGTTTGTAGCTGCGATAGGAACACATTTTCTAAATAATTCAGATGCTTTCTGGGATGCTATAGGAGCTGCTAATGATGATGGAAGTATCAATGAAATGATATTTTATCTCGGTCAGATCGGACTTGCTATAGTTGAGTGGCTTATCCTGTTATTTATGATAAGAAAGTGTCTGTATCAGGTGGTTGTGATAGGAAGATATCAAAGTGGTCAGGCTATAGGTTATACCGAAGCTATAGGTAATCTGGGTAACAATATGTCGATGGCGCAGGCAGCCGCAACAGCTTCCGGTCCTTTGCGAATCACTGTAGTCGGAATGAGCGGAGCCCTAAGAGGTGCTGTATGGCAGTCTACAGGTGGTGAAGTCTTATCCATCGGACGTGAGGAAGGAAACAGATTTAAGATTCCGTCAAATGTAGCGGGTATAAGCAGGCAGCATTGTATCATAAAGCTTACTGCAAACGGATGGGTTATTACGGATCTTAATTCCTCGTACGGAACTTCTGTTAATCAGGTGAGACTTGCACCGGGAACGGAACAGCCTTTAAGAGAGGGAGATGTTATATATCTTGGAGGAGCAGAGCAGTCATTTAAGATATCATTTAATTCGTAAGTTATAGTATATAATAGCACATTAAATGATTAAGCTTATATTAATTAAAAAGACAGGGGGTAAAAGAAATGTATTTAAAAAACAAAAAGAAAAAGAATCTGATGATTTTTTTATTTGCTATAGCATTTGTTATATCTGCTATTGCGCCTGCTGCTAATTCAAAAGCAGAGGATGATGATATGTTTTCCGAACTGGAAAAGATGACATTTGCTGATGATTCAAACACGGGCGCTTCGGGATTTGCAGGAATATCAGGTGTGGTAGGAAGCGTTGATTCGAGTGGAAATATACTGGGCGTGGATTATGCAGTGGCACTTAGCGGAGGTATTATCTATTCTTCAGCAAATGCTTACGTGGAAGGTGCGGCAGGATATGCTTTCATATCTGTGATGGAAGGACAGTTTCTGGTTCAATATGAGGGTAAGGATACAAGTCTGGGTGCCTCCAAGTGGACAGTTACAAGCGGAAATGAAGATGCAACATTTATGAATGTAACATATCCGTATGAGAACCAGCAGGCAACATTATATTGCTTTGATTCTCAGGGCAATCCGGTTTCCATGGATGTAACGATAACGGGATATAATATAATAAATGATTATTGCATGCTTGATGTTGGGACGAATGGCGATACTTCGCAGATTGCCTCTTTGGGAGTGATATGCGATGCCAACGGTTCGGTTGTAGCGTTGGTATTATCAGGAGGGGTTATGGCTCCATATTTTGATGAAAGTCTTTTCTACCAATCAGGTGGCGGAGGAAATAATAACAATAATAATAACAATAACAACAATAATAACAACAATAATAACAACAATAATAACAACAACAATAATAACAACAATAATAATAACAATGACAATGATAAAAAAGATGGA
>ODAI011533857.1_pt1 | contig 12078 bp, 9 predicted proteins | sample 1539321 | NCBI WGS metagenome assembly ODAI01 (sample SAMN02144231, study PRJEB22623) | gut metagenome | biome: sheep rumen | host: Ovis aries | place: New Zealand
CGCCCTTGCCGCCACACACGGGGCAGGCGCCCTTGCCGTTGAAGGTGAAATACTCCTCCTTCATCTTATGGGCCTTGGCGAAGGCCTTGCGGATGTCCCCCGCAACCTCCATGTAGGTCGCCGGAGTGGACCGCAGACTCACTCCGATGCTCTTCTGGCTGATGTACACAATGTCGTCCGGGTTCGGATAGGCCTTCCGGAAGCACTCCATCAGGGAGCTCTTGCCGGAACCGGCGACGCCGGCAACGACGCCGCAGATGCCGAGGGGGATATCGACCGAAATGCCTTTCAGGTTGTGGAGGGGGGCGTTTTCCAGATGGAAGACAGTGCCCCCTGCGGAACCCTGAACGACAGGACGGGGGTGCGCTTTGAAGGGGACGGGCTCGCCGATCATGGAGCCGGTGGCCGTGCCGCTCCGAAGGAGCTCTTCGTACGAGCCCTGGAACACGATCCGGCCGCCGTCGATACCCGGGCCGGGGCCCATGTCCACGACATGGTCGGCAATCCGGATCATTTCCGGATGATGCTCCACCAGCAGGACCGTGTTGCCATGGTCCCGGAGGCGCCGCACGCTCCGTTTCATCCGCTCGATGTCCCGGTTGTGCAGGCCCACGCTGGGCTCGTCCAGGATATACAGGACGTCGGACAGCGACGAATTGATGTATTTCGCGATCTTGCACCGCTGGGCCTCACCGCCGGAAAGCGTTCCCACCGGCCGGTCCAGACTCAGGTACCCGAGGCCGATCTCTTCGAGCGCCGTCAGCCGGGCGCCGACGGTCTCTTTCAAATCCACAGCCAGCGGATCCGACAACCCCCGGATCCAGGCATTGAGCCGGGAAATGGGCATGGCGCAGGCCTCGGCGATGTTTTTCCCTTCAATCTTGCAGGTCAAGACTTTCGGGTTCAGCCGGGTGCCCCCGCAGTCGGGGCAGGTGCCCATCTTCAGCATCGGATTCAGCACCGCCGCGTGCAGAAGTCCCTCCTCCGAATTGATGATGCTCCGGTACATCCGCGGGATGATTCCCTCGTACTTCGCCGACTTGGGCCAGCCCGCCGGCGGGTTCTTGAGCTTGATCTGGGGACTGTTCAGGAACAGGTCCAACTCTTCCGGCGTATAGTCCTTGATCTTCTTGTCCAGGTCGAACAGGCCGCTCCGCGCATACCGGATCCACCGCCAGCCGCCCTTGCCGAAGGCGATGTAATGGATCGTATCCTCGTCGTTCAGGCTCTTGTCAAAGTCCACGAGCTTGTGGATATCCAGCTCCCGGATCTCGCCGAGTCCCGAACAGCGGGGGCAGCTCCCCTGCGGATGGTTGAAACTGAAGGAGTCCGAGTACCCCACGAAGGGTTTTCCCACGCGGGAGAAAAGCAGGCGCATGAGCGCATAGATGTCGGTATAGGTTCCCACCGTGGACCGGGAATTCTGCGCCGGCTTCTTCTGGTCGATGACCACGGCGATGGGAAGTCCCTCGATATCATCCACATGCGGACGTCCATACTTGGGCAGATACTGCTGCACAAAGGTCGGGAACGTATCGTTGAGCTCCCGCCGGGACTTGGCGGCGATGGTGTCCAGCACCAGCGAGCTCTTCCCGGAGCCCGAAACGCCGGTAAAAACGGTGATCTTGTATTTGGGGATGTCCAGGGAGATGTTCTTGAGGTTGTTCTCCCGGGCACCCCGGATGCGGATCGTATCTGTCGTCATGCCTTTTTCTTTTTGCGGTCGTAGAACTCCGCCACCGCGGTGAAGAAGACGTCGCCGCTGGAATTCAGCGCCGTCTCCACGGAGTCCTGCACCACGCCGATGATGAATCCCACGGCCACCGCCTGCATCGCGATGTCATTGCCGATGCCGAAGAACGAACAGGCCATCGGGACCAGCAGCAGCGATCCGCCCGCCACGCCGGAAGCGCCGCAGGCGCCCAGGGTGGCGATGAGACTCAGGAACAGGGCCGACGCGAAACTCACCTCGATGCCCAGGGTATGGGCGACGGCCAGGCTCAGGACCGTGATCGTCACCGCCGCACCGTTCATATTGACCGTACATCCCAGCGGAATGCTCACGCTGTAGAACTCCTCGTCCAGCCCCAGTTCCTCGCAGAGTTCCATGTTGATCGGGATATTCGCTGCGGAAGAGCGTGTGAAGAAGGCATTCAAGCCACTCTTTTTCAGACACTTCCAGTATAATGGATAGGGATTCTTCCGCAGATGCAGCCAGGCGATGAAAGGATTCACCACGGCCGATGTGAACACCATGCAACCCACCAGCACGAGGATCAGTTTTCCGTAATCCACGAAGATTTCCAGCCCGCTTTCCGAGACGGAGGAAAACACAAGGCCCAGAATGCCGAAGGGCGCGAACTGGATCACCCACTTCACGACCTGGGAAACGACGTCGGCGAGGTCCGAAATAACCTTGACCGTTCCTGCCGAGGCCAGCATCTTCAGGGCCAGGCCCATGATGATGGCCCAGAACAGGATGCCGATGTAATTGGCCGATGCGAGCGCCTGGACCGGATTCATGACCATGTTCGTGAGGAGGGTGGTGAATACGTCGGCCAGGCCGCCCGGAGCGGCATTCCCCCCATCGGTCACCCCCTGCAGGCGGATCGTCACCGGGAAAAGGAAACTGCCCACCACCGCAATGACGGCGGCGACGAAGGTCGATACCAGATACAGCGTAACGACCGTCCGGAACCGGTCGCCCAGACCGCCATGGGCCTTGGCGATGGACGAGGCCACCAGGAGCATCACCAGGACAGGGGCGATGGCCTTGAGGGCGCTGACAAACACCTGCCCCAGAATACCGATGCCAGTCCATTGCGGAACGGCAAGACCCAGGACGGCACCGATCACCAGACCGCCCAGGATCCGGAGCACCAGAGAGGTGCTTGTCCACCATTGCAGGAGACGTTTCATCGGACCGGGAAGTTGAAGTAGGTATCCGGGAACGGTTCTTCGGCAAGGGTGAAATGCCACCATTCGGTGCTGAGGGGCTTGAAGCCGTGACGGAGCATCGCCTTCCTCAGGATCAGGCGGTTCCGGAACTGCTGTTCCGTGAGGCCACCCTTCCGGAGGGGCTTGTACTCACCGGTATCGGGATTGCCGCAGTAGTCGGGATGGCTCTCGGGGCCGAACCAGTCGAAGATACCGCCCATGTCCACTTCCTTCCCCGTGGCCATGTCAAAGATCGTGAGGTCCACGGTGGAGCCGCGCGTATGGCCGCTCTTTTCCATGATGTACTCCTGCTTGAACAGGACTTTCTTGTTCAGGTTCGGGTAGAAGGGTTTCTTCATCCGGGTATCCTTCACATCGGCCGCCCAGCGGACGAAATGGTCCACGGCGCGCTGCGGCCGGTAGGCGTCATAGATCTTGAGCCGATACCCCTGCTTCATCAGGTCGTCGCTGACGGCCTTGAGGGCCGTGGCCGCTTCCCGGGTCAGGAGCGCTGTCGGGGCGAGATACCCGTCGATGCGGTCTCCCACGAAATTGTACGTACCGAAGTAGCGGATTTCCAGGATGGCGTCCGGAACGGCCTCGGTCAGGGAGACGAAGTGCTCCCGGCCCTGCTCGCCGGATGCGGCGGCGACGCGCCGGAACTCGTCCTTCGCCAGGGCCATTTCGGCCTGGAACTCAGCGTTGTTATGCAGGTAGGCATAGCCGATGGCGGCGGCGGAACGGGTGGCATCCACATCGCTCTGCCAGTGCGCCCCGGCGATCACCCGGCTTTCGCCATACATCCAGGCGCGGGCAAACAGGGTATCCGCCGCGGCCGGATTCACTTCGGACAGCAGCAGGGCGGCCGTCCAGCCGCGCATGGTGTGGCCGGAAGGGTAACTCCCTTCGCCGCTGAGCGCGGCTTCCTCCCCCGTCAGCATGGGCTCATGGAACACCTCGAACGGACGGCGCCGATGATAGAAGGCCTTCGGGGCTACGCGCATCTGGTCCGTCGTAACCAGACTCCGGGTCATCACTTTCCAGATGGCCGGGGTGGACTCCTCCGTAATGGTCAGGCCAAATGTCCCGCCGAACTCGGCGAACAGCGCCGGAAAGGTCCACACGGCATCCCGCTTGGCGATGTCCGCCCGGAGGGAATCCGGACGCTGGGTCTTCCCCCACTGGTAACGCATGATATCATAGGCGAATCCATACGAAAGCGAATCCGGCGGGGCCGGAATGCACTGGATCAGGTCAGGAAGTTCTTCTGTCGAGTAATAGGCTTTCGGCTGGGCCTGGACAGAGACAGCCGCGAAGATCAGGAAGGCGGAGAGCCAATATTTCATTCTTTCCATAAGCTTGTAGTCAAACCATACAAAGATACGCATTTTTGCTTATCTTTGTGGAGACACACACTGACTGATACCATGAAAAAAGCCCTTCTCCTCCTTTCCCTGCTGCTTTCCCTCGCCGGGACCGCCCAGGCCCAGAAAGTTCTCCATCTCGGCCGCTATGCGGAAGCCAATGCCACCCTCGAAGCCCCTGAGGGCGCCCGCGTCGTCCTGTACGGGGATTCCATCACCGACGGCTGGGCCAGCCAGCGGCCGGAATTCTTCCAGCGGACCGGCTTCATCGGCCGGGGCATCAGCGGAGAAGTCACCGCGCAGATGCTGCTCCGTTTCCGGGCGGACGTGCTGGACATCGGCGCAAGTACCTTCGTCCTTCTCGCCGGAATCAATGACATCGCGATGAACCTCGGCGACACCTACGACGAAGACGCCACCTTCGCCAACATCCAAAGCATGGTGGAACTGGCCCTCCACAACAACGTCCGACCGGTCATCTGCTCCCTGCTCCCCTCTTACAAACTGGGCTGGCGGCCTGAAGTGACCGACACCTTCGAGAAAGTGATCAAGCTGAACGCCCGCCTGGAGACCTACTGCCTCCGTCACGGCATCACCTACGTGGACTACACGACCGTCCTCGCCGGCCCTGACGGCCGTATCCGTCCCGAATTCTCCGGCGACACCGTCCACCCCAACGCCGCCGGCTACGAAGTCATGGAAAAACTCCTGCTGGAGAGTCTTTGAAGACTACAGGAGGGCAATAGTCCATCTTAGTCCAGCTCCTAGTACGAAAGCTATCGGATGATCAGTCCGGTAAGTCAATAGGGCCGGATTCGATGGCCTGAAATAATATGATATTTCGGGTTGAAAGAACAGCCCTATAGTCGGGGTCAGTTTATACTGGATACCGATGTTTCCCAAAACAGACCAGTGTACAGACTGATCTGTCAATTGCTGATTGTCGAGTTTTCCATAAACAAGATAATCCGCCTTTCCACCGACTCCCAGCCAAGCACAAAAACGATCCTGCTCCCAAACCATCCAATCAAGCCGAAGCGGGATACCCAGATAGTAAGCCCTTTGATACGTTGTCTTCGACTCCATCATGCTCTCATTCGTAAAACGTGATTGGTAGAAAGACAGCGACAGCCCCGTTGTAAGAGCCAAGTCGGGGGCAAGAAAGGTACTTGCATCAAATTCCATCGATAAGGGTATTTGATGATGTGCCCGAACCTTCTGGTCAAACTCTCCGATGCCCGATTCAATAAAGGACTCATCCCAAAAACCGGGAGACACTCCGGAAAGACCATCCAAATCCTTAAATGCAGAATAAGAATGCTGACGGGTTCTTTCGTTGAAAAAACCACTGGTAGATGAAGAAAAAGAGAAGCGTCTTCTAGCACGATGTTTCCCGTCAATTTGCTTAAGTGCCTCAAAGAAAGCATTTTCACTCCCAAAAGATGCTATATCCCCGATTCTTGATTTGTCGGCTATTTCTGGTTCGATCAACCCTGATTCAGCTTCGATAATAGAGATTGTATCCGTTGGAAAAGCCGATTGATCCCGCGACAAGACATAATCTTTATGAGTCTGTTGCGTCTCCCTCATTGGTTGCACAGGATACGATAATTGTAATGTTTCTTCCTTTGAAGGAGCCGTTTTAAAGGAACCTTCTGCAATAGAATCATCCCGAGAGTTTTCCCGATTGGGCTGAAGAATGAATAAAACAACTACGGCGGCCGCGATCGATGTTGAAGCAATTAACCAAAGATGCATTCTCCGCCTCCTTTGGATATTGGAATAATTTGTTTCAAACCAATTCCAGTCTTCCTCTGGAAGATCAACATGATAGGCCAACATCTTTTCTTTGATGACTTTAATCCAATCTTCCATATTATTCATTTTTGTTTAAATACCGTTTGATCATGTCCGCAAGGTCTTTTTTCGCTTTTGAAAGCGTAGATCGAGACGCGGCTTCCGAAATACCCAGACGTTCAGCTATCTCCTTATGAGGTGTTCCCTCAATACAAAACAAGTTGAAAACCGAGCGCCTCGTTATCGACAATTGAGAGATGAAACTAAGTAGGACTTCTTCTGGTATGGCTTCGATTTCGGGTTGGTCATATTCTACAATATCAAAATAGTTATCTTCCAATGAGCTTTTTTTCCATTTTTTATCCTTCCTCGATCGGTCAATGGCCAAATGTACAGCAATCCGACATATCCATGCGTACAAGGAACCGTTCCTCCTATGTTGATATTTTCCAATGGAGTCGAGCACTTTACACATCGTATCGTGCATTAAATCCAACCCATCCTCCGGACTGTCAGAATAACGGGTACAGAGTACCGTCAGTCTTGCTGCATACCGAGTATACAACTCTTTCATGGCGGATTTGTCCTTCTTGGCACACAGGATCGCCAGCTCTTGTTCGTCTATTTCAGCCCTGTTTTCCACTTTTCCTGTTATATTAACGGAGAATACTTGAAAAAGAGTCTCTGTTTTTTCTTTTTTTAAGACTCGTTTGAAGGAAAACACCGTTATATATATGACAAAGATACTTATTCAAGATGAAAACACCGTTACTGCTTGTCGCCACCGTTGTTTCTTTACTATACTCCTGTGCCAAAACAGAAGAGCCAGACTTAGGAGAATTCCAGCATTGTGAACACCTCATCGATTTGACTCAACAGAATAAATATGATGAGACCCTTTTTTGCAAAGAATGGGTTCTATCAAAGGTTTACTATGAAACTTATGTCGATGGTATTCTCCAGAGCGCTGAGGATCATACAGAAAGTGATGCAGGATTTACTATCTCATTTCACGATGACCACACGATGAGTTACGGAGGTGTCAAAGGTTCATGGCTCTATACTCATAACCATCTGCTGACGCATTTCCACATCTTTTATGAAGTTAATGAAGTCATACAAATGACAAACGATCTGCTTCTATTCAAACAGGAATTCAGACCTTCAGGGGCACCTTATTTTAAAGATCCGAGCGGAACTCATTACTTTTGGGTATATGAGTATGTCAGCAAATAATGTCGCCCTATTTCTCCTCGGTATTTTAGCCATGTCGGTTACCTCTTGCATGGAGGATGTCGATATGGATACGGGGGAGCGGATTCTGAATGTTTACTGCATTCTGAACCAGGAGCCAGAACAGTCACTGGAATTGACCTATATTGCACCGACTGGGGGAGAGATTCGGCCGGTGGAAGAGGATGTAACAATCTCACTCTACGAAAACGATGTTCCTGTTGGCGAGTTTACCCGTACATCCGAGACACGATGGGGCCTTGACTTTGTTCCGCACGGAGGGCGCAACTATCGGTTGGAGGTTAAGGTTCCGGGGGGAAATGCCCTGACGGCGGAGACGAAATATCCTGCCATTGCAAGTTTACGACTGGCTATCATGGCCTTTTCAGATCCAGATGATTACAGGACATATTATGGTAACACGGGAGTCGAATTAGACTCCGACGAGGATCAAATCCTTTGGTGCTATTATGAAAATCAGGAGAATCGCTCCCCTGTTTTCTCACAGTATATCGTAACGGACCATCCGGGTGTCGATGCCCGTGGAGAGACCATCTATCCGTTTGACCCGGATTCACCCATCATCAAAGCCGAATTCAAGCAAGGAAGAAAGTCTGCAGTTTATGGAGAAGACTGGTTTTACTTCACCAGCTCCGGAATCTATTCTACCCTCTTTTATGGAGAGCCCGCCTTCCTTCATGACCAGGTGCTGCGGATCCTGCACCCGGCAGGATTCCAACGCCCCATTCCTTCGGATCAGATACATGTCTCTCATCTAGATGGTTCAGATCTCCACTTTGAGGAAGGAACGACAAGCAGTATGTTCGGAATCGGAGGGGTAAACAGGACTTTCACGACAGATCCATTTAATTTGGTCATTTGTTCCGTCAGTGATGAATATGATCAGTATCTATCTGATTTCTATTTCAGTAATGAAAGGGATGATGATTTTTCGGCTCTCGTTTATAAGCGGAACCATTACTCCAATATCCGGAATGGAACAGGAGTATTCGGAGCCTCGCACGAATATAGGCAAACGTTGAGCTTAAGATTTGGCACCGAGAATTATGAATAGGCTGTCCTGTAAATTCTCCTGCATATTCCCTGTCTGCCTTGGATTCATCTCCATCACGCTTTCGGCCCAGAACAGCGTTTGGAATGAACGGATCGACTCCTCCGTCATCCAGGTCCGGCGCGCACGCCCGGAATTAACGGTGATTCCCATCCAGCCTTCCGACCTGCTACGGACGGCGTCCCCGCTGGGCGAAGCCGATCCCGTCAAGTTTATCCAGACTCTTCCCGGCGTATCTACCGGAATGGAGGGATCTTCAGCTTATTATGTCCGAGGTGGTAATCAAGGGAATAACTTGACCACACTGGATGGGATTCCCCTCTATGGAACCGGACACCTGTTAGGATTGACGACGGCATATCCCTCCGAGATGATTTCAAAAAACGATTTTTTTGTCGGAGGATATCCTTCAGAATCAGGAGGGTTTACTTCCTCGTTACTACAGCTCACAACAAAAGATGGTGGTTTTCAAGAATCCAAGGGGAGCGCCTTCATCAATAACTTCCTGGCCGGAGCCCATCTGAGCAGACCGCTAAAAAAAGACAAGGTCTCTTTGCTGGCATCCGTACGCGTTTCACCACTGAGTTTGGAATACAATCTCTTACGTCCGCTCATGGATGAAGGATTACCCATCCCTGACCGCATTCAGGCGCAAGTCGGAGATGTCTTTGCGAAAATAACCTGGAAAAGAAGCGACCGGGAGCGTATCTTCTTTTCCATATTCGGCAGCTATGACCGCTATGCATTTGATCCCAACAATACTTCATCCAACGCTTTAGGATGGAGCAACCTGATGGCAATCTTGACCTGGAACAGAGGAACATCTACCGGTTGGGAATGGGTTGCATCGCTTTCCCACAATGATTTCCGCTCTTTCCAAGACCAGACACATCGGATCAACTCGAATACCACCCGGCTTTCTCTCCAATCTGTCCTGACGGAAGAGGGCATTCAGGCAAAAGCATCCAGACAATGGAGTGACCGCATGCATCTCCAAGCCGGCGCAGACATCTTTCTTTCTTTCTTCAAACCTGGCGTATCCAAGGTGTATCACAACAAGGAACTCAACGCTCGGGCAGGCAATTCACTTGCTACGATTCGAAACTCCTTGCACAGCCAGCTAACTTATAACCATGGCGCATTCCAAGCCACATTAGGTCTTCGTGGAACTGCCTTTATATCGGGTGGTTATCAGGCGGCCAAACCGTCCGCAGACCTGCTGCTGTCCTATAGATTGACTCCATCTTTTACCTTGAAGGCAACCTATGACCATACCGTACAGTTCTTTCACTCGCTGGAAGGGATCCCCACCGGTTGGTCGATGGAAATGCTCGTCCCTTCTACCCGGCAGAACCGGCCGGAAACGGCCGACCAAGTATGGGCAGGTTTCGAATTCTCCCAAGGGGTGTTTTCCTTTTCTGCCAGCGGATTCTACAAGAATATGAAGGATTTGGTGTTTTTTGCCGATGCTTCCTCCTTTTTCAATGCCGGCTGGAAAGAGTGGCAGAGCAATTTGGAAAGCGGAAAGGGTCATTCCAATGGCTTCGAGATCCTATCCCGAATGGACAGTCCCCGTTTTTCCGGCCAACTATCCTATACGCTATCCAAGACAGACCGCATATTCTCATCCTTGAACTTCGGACATCCCATCCCCTTTAAGTTCGACCGGCGCCATATACTGAATATAACCGGGGAACTCAAGTTGGCAAAAAACAATAGCCTTACAGCCGGGCTATCCTACATGAGCGGCCACTGGGAGACGGTGCCCAGTGGATCTTATCCGATCTATTCCCTGGGACCGGAGGAAAAACAGGAGGTCCATTTCGCAGATTATACTTCCCATCCCAACAATTTTCAACTTCCGGCCTATTTCAGGATGGACGTCGGGTATCATGTAACACTGCAAGGGAAAAAGAGTATGCACGACCTGTCTTTCGGTATTTATAACCTGACCAATCGGCATAATGCCTATAGTCTGTCGTGGGATGGAAAGGAGGGACGTTGGAAGAAGCTGAGCATCTTCCCCATCCTTCCCAACTTCACATACAGGATATCGTTCAACTGATCTCTCTTCAGAGTCGGGCATCGACCAGATCCCGCGGAAGGACGCCCTTTACGTCGTAGATGACGCCACCTTCCTTCACGAGGGAGCGGACATCCAGCCCCAGGAACTCCTTGTGTGCAACGGCAAGGATGACAGCATCGTAACGGTCTTCCGGAAGGGTGGCCGTCACCTCTACGCCGTATTCGTGCATGACCTGGTCCGGATGGGCCCAGGGGTCATAGACCGTAATCCGGCGCGTATATTCCTCCAGTGTGTGGTAGATGTCCACGACCTTGGTGTTCCGGATATCCGGACAGTTCTCCTTGAAGGTGATGCCCAGGATAAGGATCTTCGCACCTTTCACCAACACGCCTTTCTTGTTCATGCACTTGATGGTCTGGTTCGCCACGTAGGCGCCCATGCCGTCATTCAGGCGGCGGGCGTTGCTCATCACGCGCGGAAGGACACCGTACACCTGCGCCTTTTGGATAAGGTAGTAGGGATCCACGCTGATGCAGTGGCCGCCCACAAGACCCGGGCTCAACTTGATGAAGTTCCACTTGGTTGCGGCCGCCTCGATCACGTCGTGCGTGTCGATGTCCATCGCATTGAAGATCTTCGCCAGCTCGTTCATGAAGGCAATGTTGACATCCCGCTGGGAATTCTCGATGATCTTGGAAGCCTCCGCCACCTTGATGGAAGGAGCCTTGTGCGTCCCGTTCACCAGGACGGCGTTATAGACGGAGTCCACGATATCGGCAATCTCCGGCGTAGAGCCGGATGTCACCTTCTTGATTTTCTCCACGGTATGGAGCTTGTCGCCCGGATTGATTCGCTCCGGGGAATAACCGGCGAAAAAGTCCTCGTTGAACTTCAGGCCGGACACCCGCTCCACGACGGGGATACATTCCTCTTCCGTCACGCCGGGGTACACGGTGGATTCATACACGACGATATCGCCCTTGGAAATCACCCTGCCCACCGTATCCGAGGCGCCCCAGAGCGGGCGCAGGTCCGGACGGTTGTTCTCGTCCACCGGCGTAGGAACCGCCACGACATAGAAGTTGCAGCGACGGATTTCTTCCATATCCGTGGTGCACTTGAATCCATGGTTATCGATCGCGTCCTGCAGGAGATCGTCACTGACCTCCAGTGTCGCGTCGTGTCCCGCCATGAGGGCGTCCACCCGGCGCTGGTTCATGTCAAATCCGATGGTCGGGAACTTGGTGGAGAACAGACGGGCCAGAGGGAGGCCGACATACCCCAGGCCGATGACGCAGATCTTGATGTCTTCCATATACAGCGGTAATTACCAATTAAACCAAACAAGCACCCACGAAAACCGTAAGTGCTTGATTGAGTGGGGTGGAGATAGTCGGATTCGAACCGGCGACCCCCTGCTTGCAAAGCAGGTGCTCTACCAGCTGAGCTATACCCCCGGGGATACCTTTTCGGGTACAAAAAAAGCCGGGCTGGCGTCCGGCTTTTCGGTAGGCCCTGGCAGAGTTGAACTGCCGACCTCTACATTATCAGTGTAGCGCTCTAACCAACTGAGCTAAGAGCCTGTATAAATAATGAAAGACTATAAGTGCAACCTTGCACACTTCCAACGGGCGTCGCGCCTTCGGACA
>ODAI012275686.1_pt1 | contig 12077 bp, 10 predicted proteins | sample 1539321 | NCBI WGS metagenome assembly ODAI01 (sample SAMN02144231, study PRJEB22623) | gut metagenome | biome: sheep rumen | host: Ovis aries | place: New Zealand
GTTCTGTCACAAGATGAAATAGATCAGCTTCTCCAGGCAATAAGCACAGGCGAGGGCGAATCTGACGATTTTAAGCCGGTCAGCGACACGCGCCGTATTAAAATCTACGATTTCCGCCGCCCGGATAAATTCTCAAAGGAACAGATCCGCACTGTTTCCAATATGCATGAGACTTTTGCCCGTCTTACCACAACAAGTCTTTCTGCCCAGTTGCGGACTTTGGTGCATGTGCATGTCGCTTCCGTCGATCAGCTGACGTATGAGGAATTCATCCGCTCAATCCCGACGCCGACGACGCTTGCCGTTATCAATATGGATCCGCTCAAAGGCAATGCGGTTCTTGAGATTGCACCAGAGATTACATTTATAATGATAGACCGCCTTTTTGGTGGTTCCGGCGATACTGGTGGCAAGGTGAACCGTGATTTGACTGATATCGAGCAGTCCGTCATGGAAGGCATTATCGTCCGTATCCTTGCCAATATGCGCGAGGCATGGACGCAGGTTATCGACCTTCGTCCGCGCCTGCAGCAGATAGAGACGAACCCCCAGTTCGCACAGATTGTCCCGCCGAGCGAGATGGTCATCCTTGTTACGCTTGAGATAAAAATCGGTGAGGAAGCCGGTATGATGAATATCTGTATTCCTTACATCACGATAGAGCCGATTGTCTCCAAGCTGTCTTCTCAGTTCTGGTTCAGCTCCGTGCGCCGCAGCTCCACGACCCAGTATCTGGGCACGCTCAAGGAAAAGCTTTCCGACGTGGAGATGGAGCTTATCGCAGAAATCGGCTCGCTGAATGTTCCTATCCGTGATGTCTTGAACCTCCATGCCGGGGATGTAATCCGTCTGGCGAACACCAAGATTACAGACCCGCTGACGCTTGCCGTCGGCAGCCGGAAGAAGTTCTTCTGTCAGCCGGGTGTGATAGGTAAGAAGCTTGCTGTGCAGGTTATTGGCAAATTGGAAGACGAAGAGAACGAAGAGTTTGAAGAGTTAACAACCGCTGAAGGAGAAGAAACCGTATGAGTGAAGGATCTATATCACAGGAAGAAATTGACGCATTGCTGTCCGGGGTTGATACCGGTGGCTTAAGCGCTGACGGCTCATCAAAAGCTGCTCCCCAGGTTGGCATTGATATCCCGACTTTGACGAAGTTTGCGGGCGACCTTAAGGATAAGCTTTCTGCAAATCTCGGCACGATGACCGGCGTAGAGGTTAAGACCGATGCGCCGACGGTTGAGGAATGTGGAAGGGATCAGCTCCTTGCGAAAATCCCGGAGACCGTCATCGCGGTCATGGATGATTTTTCTGCCGGGCTGACCGGTGATCACCTGTTCCTGCTTTCACCGGAATTCGCACAGAAGCTTGTCAGCCTTATCAATAAGGAAGAGAACGCAGCTCTTGACGACATGGCGCTTTCTGTCATCTCGGAGGTGGTCTCAAACCATTCCGGCGCAGAAATCACCGTGCTGAGCGCGGGCGGCAAGCTTCCCGGTCTTGCGACCAATCCTCCTGAGGCGCTGAACCAGCCGAAGGCTATGGTCCGCATGCCGCAGGACAAATTTGCGGTATTCTCATATCCTGTTACCATAGACGGGACTTCATATACTATGTGGGAAGCTGTGAGCAGCCTCGTAGCAGACGGTATGGCAAAAGCGCTGGGCGGAGGCGTCACTCCTCCGCAGCCCGCGCCGATGCAGCAGGCTGCTCCGACTATGGCATCTCCTGCTATGTCCGTCCCTCCGCAGGGAATGCCGATGCAGGCTATGATGCAACCACAGATGATGGGAGTAAATATGAACGGTATGCAGCAAATGTCCACGCCGCCGAATGTGCAGGCTCTGCAGTTCCCGAATCTGCAGCCTGTTGCAGGAAGTGCGGAGCAGGGTAACATCGGTCTTATCATGGATGTCTATATGGAGATGACCGTAGAGCTCGGTCGCACCAAGAAAACCATAAAAGACATCCTTGGCATGGGCGAAGGTACCATTATCGAACTTGATAAGCTTGCCGGTGAGCCGGTAGATATATTAGTGAACCATAAGCCTATAGCGAAAGGCGAGGTTGTCGTCATCGACGAAAACTTCGGCGTGCGCGTGACGGAAATCCTTCCGGCAATCGAGCACGTTACCAGTCAGATGTAGGCTCTGCATGAGGAACCTATGGGGCGCTTCCTGTCCCATGGGTTCTGTTGCGTTTTATTTTCTGCTGCAGGGGATAGCGGGGAAAATAGAATTATGGGTGGGGGGAACAGTACGATTAACTCAAAAAAGACAATGACGGCGCTTTGTGCCGCTTTTGCAATTCTTATGTCTCAGACTGTGTATGCCCAGGATGCGGGGGGGGGAGAAGCTTCTTCTGCACAGCCGCAGGCTTCTGAGGAATCTCTTTTGACAGACAACGATGATGCCACGCCGTTTGGCCTTTCGTGGGAAGAGGAAAGCCCTGCCGCCACAAGCAGCACTTCTACGCTATGGCTCTTTGTGCGGATGTTCCTGATGCTGACCATTGTGCTCGGCATAATCTGGCTTGTATTCCGCCTGCTCAAATCCGGTATGATGCCGGGGCAGGAGACCGACACCTTCCTCCGGAAGGTCGCCTCGCTCCCGCTGAGCCCCGGAAAAGCCGTGCATGTGGTGACGCTGGTTGACAAGGCCTATGTCATAGGCGTCGCGGAGAATTCCGTGAACCTCATTGCGGAGGTGGGCGACAAAGAGCTTGTGGAGGCACTGAACCTGCATGCCGAGCGTCAGGGCAGCGTTCCCCGGCCAAAGAATTTCTCCGAGGTGCTTGATTTGTTCACCGCGCAGCATTCCCGGCAGAAGCAGGGGGTGCCGCCACGGAATACGGGCAGCGTGTTTGACGGCAGCGACACATCGCGGATTCTGGATTCCATAAAAAAACAGGCTGACCGTCTGGACGGGGAGTGAGCTATGAGAAGACGTTTTTCCAAGCTGTTTTTTACCGCCGTGGTGGCGGCTGTGCTCTGTGTGTTCCCGGCTGCCTCGCAGGCGAGTTTTCCGGCCGGCTCCTCGCAGGGACGGACGGATATGTCCGAGACGGTAAGCGGCATCGATTTTCCGAATATCACGTTCAGTGCTACCGCACCGCAGGATGGCAAGCAGGTTGCGTTCAGCGTGGAGCTCCTGCTGCTGCTCTCGCTGCTGACGCTGGCGCCCAGTCTTATCCTGCTGCTTACGTGCTACCTGCGTTTTTCTATTGTGCTCGATTTTATCAAGCGCGCACTGTCGCTGCAGCAGGTGCCGCCCACGGCGGTGCTCAACGGTATCGCCCTCTTCATGACCTTGTTCTGTATGTGGCCCACATTCACGAAAATCTACGACGATTCGTTCAAACCGCTGTACAACAACGAGCTGACTTTGACGGAGGCCTATGATCGCGCGGAGGCGCCGCTGCGTACATTCATGTACCGGCAGATGGACTCGAGGGACAGCGAGGCCTACATCGCCCGCTTTATGAGCATGGCCAAGCTGCCGAGACCGAACAACCACGGCGATGTCCCCACGTACGTGCTTGTGCCCGCGTACATACTGCACGAGCTGACGGTCGCGTTCAAGATAGGTGTGCTGCTGTATATTCCCTTTATCGTCATCGATATGGTGGTCGCCAGCATCCTCATGAGCATGGGCATGATGATGCTTCCGCCGGTACAGATTTCCATGCCGTTCAAGCTGATGCTTTTTGTTCTTGTGGACGGCTGGGGGCTGCTGACTTCCCAGCTCTTCAACAGCGTCATCCACTAGAGGAGGTGCGTAGCGTATGATGAGCATAAACGAGATTGTGCAGCTGATGCAGGGCGGAATCCTGCAGGTGCTTAAGCTTTGCGCTCCCGTTCTGGGCGGCGCGCTCATTATAGGTCTTGTCGTGGCCATCTTTCAGGCTACCACGTCTATCCAGGAGTCCACGCTGACCTTTTTGCCCAAGCTGCTGGCCATCCTTCTGGTGCTCGCGCTGCTTGGCGGCTGGATGTTCACGACCATGCGGCAGTACACCATCGATTTGTACCAGCTGATTCCGTCCCTGGCAAGGTAGGTCTCCTCATGCTGGAAGAGATAGTACGGAACGCGCCGGTCTTTCTTCTTGTCGCCGCGCGGAGCTTCGCCTGCATTATGTCGCTGCCCCTCTTTTCCTCGCGGACTGTGCCGCGCAAGGCAAAGGTTGCGCTTGCGGGCTACATCGCGTATTTTGCGTTTCCGCAGCTGTCTCTGGAGAGCGGCACCTATGCCGCATACGCCTCGTTCATATCGGAATCCGGCGGTTTTTCCGCCGACTATATATTCTTGCTTATCGGCGAGGCGCTCATCGGCCTTGTCATCGGCTTTTCCGTGACGCTCATCTTTGCCGCTTTCAGCACCGCCGGCCAGTTCTTTGCCTTCCAGATGGGCTTTTCCGCGAGCGAGGTCTATGATTCCATGAGCGAGGTCGAGAACCCGCTTATGGGCGAGTACCTGAACTTTATCGCCATGCTCATGTTCCTACGGGCGGGCGGCTTTCTGGAGCTGTTCACTGACGGGCTGCTCGCAAGCTACCGCTCGCTCAATGTTTTTTCTATTATAGGACACCGCGACGAGCTTCTCTCCTTCATGCTCTCCGGGCTGACCAAGCTGTTCCAGAACGCGCTTGTCATAGCGCTCCCTCTGATGGGCACGCTTTTTCTCATAAATGTCTGCATGGGGATCCTCGCAAAGGCCGCGCCGCAGATGAACCTGCTCGCGGAAGGCTTTCCGATTCTTATCCTGACAAGCTTTATGCTGCTGTTCCTGCTGCTGCCCCAGCTTTGCGAGCTCTTTTTGGGCAGCTTCAGGACGGGTTTCCTTGGCCTGCAGCAGCTTTTCGTCAGGCTGGGAGGGCGCATCCAGTGAGTACGATAGACCTGCAGTGGTTCTCTGCCGAAGAAGAAGGCAAGACCGAGGAACCGTCAGAATATAAGCTCCGCAAAGCCCGTAACGAAGAAGGCCGTGTTCCGAAAAGCCAGGAGCTGAACAGCAATATCATCTTCTTCTTCCTGACGCTCATGCTCATCTTCCTTGCGCCGTGGATGGAGCGGAAGCTTGAGGAGGTGCTGGTTTATTTCTTTACGAACGTGACCGAGCCCCGCGTGGACAACGGCAAGTTTTCGCTTGCCGCGCTGCGCTACTTCCTGATGCTCGTGCTGCCGTTCAGCATTGTCGGCGCAATCGTCGGCGTCGTGGGCAACCTTGTCCAGAACAACGGTTTTATCTTTACGACAAAGCTGATTATACCCAAGTTTGACCATATCGTGCCCCATTTCGGCAAATACTTCAAGCGTACGCTCTTTTCATTCGAAGGGGCGTTCAATGTGGTCAAATCGCTCCTGAAGGTAGTGGTGCTGGCCTTTATCGGCTATACGCTCATCCGCTCGAATATCGGAACCCTGCTCGCGATGCTCGATACCGGCGGCCCCAGGCTTGCGATGCGGCAGATTGGCTCCATGTCGGGGAGAATCCTGTTGACGGCATCTCTGTTCCTTGTCGTGGTGGGCATAGCGGACTATTTTGTGCAGCGCCGCCAGTTCAAGGAAAACATGAAGATGACGAAGCAGGAGGTTAAAGAGGAGTTTAAGGAACTTGAGGGCGACCCCGATGTCAAGAACCGCCTTGAGACGGCGCAGCGGGAGATGCTCCAGCAGAATATGCCCAAGGCGGTGCGCGAGGCCGATGTCGTCATCACGAACCCGACTCATTTCGCGGTCGCGCTGCAGTGGAAGCAGGAGCACAACGATGCCCCTCAGGTGACGGCAAAGGGCGAGGACATGACTGCCCAGAACATGAAGCGTATCGCGCGGGAGGCTGACGTTCCTATTGTGGAGAACCGTCCGCTTGCCCGTGGTCTCTATACAGACACGCAAGTTGGTGATATAATACCTACGGCGTATATCCGTGCGATTGCGACGGTTTATGCCCAGATAGGATATATGGAAAAAAAGAAAAAAAAGGTGTAGAATAGAGAAAGTCGGTTTCAGAGCGCAGTCACGTTTGAAACCGCCTCTCTATATTCTCTACGGGTGGGGAAACAATGCCAGAAAGGCGGAACAATTTTTTTAACGACGTACTCAATGCTGTCCAGCAGAATGCCATTGCGGTCGCAGTGGTCATTACTGTCCTTATGATGTTCATACCAATCCCTAAGGGCTTGATAGATGTCTCTATGGTACTGAACCTTGCCATCTCGCTGACGGTGCTGCTGACCGTCATCTATACGAAGCGGGCGGCGGAATTCACCTCTTTTCCCCGGCTTATCCTGCTGGTGACGCTTTTCGGGCTTGCCATAAACATCACTTCCACGCGCCTTATCCTGACGCACCCGGTGACCGGCAGCGGCGCCCGCGTGAACATGAGCAGCCAGAGCGAGATGGTGCAGGCCTTCGCGAATATCGCGACCGGCAACAGCGTCGTAGTCGGCTTTATCATATTCATCATCCTTATCGTCGTCCAGGTCGTCGTGGTTACCAAAGGCGCTACCCGCGTCTCCGAGGTCACGGCACGCTTTACCTTGGACAGCATGAACAACAAGATGTTCGATGTGCAGAACGAGCTGAATTCCGGCGCGATTACCGAGGAGCAGGCCGCGCAGAAGAAGGCTCGCATCAGGCAGGAGGTGGACTTCTATTCTGCGATGGACGGCGCATCCAAATTTGTGAGCGGCAATGTCAAGGCGGGTATCTTCATCACCGCCCTCAACCTGATTGCGGGCATGATAACGGGCATGATGATGGGCGGCATGGATTTTGCCAGCGCCCTCAACAGCTATGCCAAGCTCACGATTGGCGACGGCCTGATGTCGCAGCTGCCGTCGCTCATGCTTTCCTTTGCCACCGGCATCCTCGTTACCGGAGGCAGCACCGACGAGGTTATCGGCGAGCAGCTCAAGCACAATTTCTCCGTCAGCGGGACTATATATGTCATCGTGGGCGTTGCCCTCGTCGCGATGGGGCTTGCCTTCCACAACGGCTCCGCCGTCGTGCTGCTGCCCGTGGGGGCGCTCTTTATCTATGTGGGAATCCGTATGTCCGGCATGGAGAAAAAGCAGGAGCTCAAAAAGCAGGCGGAAGCTGCCGCCGCCCCTGCAAAGACCCGGCAGCCGGGTGCCGGCCCGGACGAAGTTGCCGCCGCCGTCGCCACACTGCCGCCGCTTTCGCTGGATTTGGGCTATACGCTTGTTCCGCTGGTGGACCGCGAGAAAGGCGCGGAGCTGCTGGAGCGCGTCACCCGAATCAGACGCGAGGAGGCGCTCGACCTTGGCCTTGTCGTTCCGCCCATCCGCATCCGCGACAGCATGTCGGTTGACCCTGACGAATATGTCTTTAAAATCCGCGGCATAGAAGTGGGGCGCGCCAAGCTCAAGCTCGGTTACTACATGTGCCTGAACACCGGCAACGTGCCCAAGGGGCGTGAGCTTGCCGGGGAACGGACTAGGGATCCCGCCTTCGGCATGGAGGCTATCTGGATACCGGAGGAAAAGCGCGTGGAGGCGGAGAAGGCCGGCTATGCGGTTATCGATCCGCCCACCATTATCGCCACGCACCTGACGGAAATCATCAAGCGGCATGCCGCTGAAATCCTTACGCGGCAGGAAGTCAGCTCCCTTGTCAACAAAATCAAGGAGACGAACCCCGTCGTCGTGGATGAAGTGCTCTCCGGCGAGCATAAGTTCAGCTACGGCGAGATTGAGGCCGTGCTCAAGAACCTGCTTGCTGAGCAGGTGAGCATCCGCAACATGGTCAGCATCCTTGAGACGCTCGCCAATTTTGCCCCGCTTACAAAGGATCCCTACCTGCTTACCGAGAAAGTCCGTCAGGCGCTCGGCGCGCAGATTTGCCTGCAGTATGCGGACGACGACAAAATCCTGCATGTGCTGCGCTTGTCGCAGTCGCTCTCGGAGAAAATGCTGGAGCATAAGGCGGAGCAGCCGGGACAGAAGCCCTTTGTCGCCTTTGACCCGGTTGACGGCAGAAAGTACATCGAGCAGATGAGCGCGGCCATTGCGGCCGTCCGCGACAGAAATTACCTGCCTATCGTTCTCTGTGCGGACGAGGTCCGCCAGCTGGTAAAGTCATCTACCGAGCGCGAGCTGCCCGGTCTGGTCGTCATTTCAATCGGCGAGGTCATGGCTGCCGGGCCTGAAATCAAGATTGAGACCTTAGGAGATATCGATGTACAGTGACGCCCGTTCCACCCCGCCAGTTCCCCAGCTGGAGATAGAGGGTGCTTCCCTTGAAGAATGCAAGAAGAAACTCTTCGCCATGTACGGTACGGAGTATACCATCTCCGATTACCATACCATCCCCAAGACCTCTTTGTTCGGTCTGCGGCAGAAACTCGTTGTGCAGGCGACCTACTATCTGAAGGGGCAGGGCAGCGCCAAGCTTTCTTCCCCGCGGATGCAGCCCTATCCGTCTCAGGGGGGGGCGGGAGCGCAGCCTGCCATGCGCATGAATATGGGTGCCCCGTTCCCGCCGGGGCTCAGCACGTCCGATGCTGCCCCGCTCAATTCGATTCCCTCTGGCGTCGGGCAGGACAGCTTTATGCAGAATCGCGACGAAATCCTGAAAGAGCGCGCGAGCACAAGCATTGCCAATATCCTTGAGGTCTCCAAGATGTCCAAACGAATTGAGGAGATAAGCAAGAAGCTGGATTCGTTTTCCCGCGAAAGCGCCTCCAAAGGCGAGCATCCTTCTATTCTTAAGATTGATGAAATCTTAAAACAGAATGAATTCACTCAGTACTATATCGACAAGATGAACGAGCGTATCCGGGCGGAATTCAGCCTCGATGCGCTGGAGGACTTTGATACCGTGCAGCGGACGGTGGTGGACTGGATCGGTGGTGACATACACATTGCCCCCCATTTTGAGCCGAAGTCCCCGCAGGTCATCATCATCGTGGGACCTACCGGCGTGGGCAAGACCTCCACCATCGCAAAGCTCGCGGCAAAGATAAAGATTTCCGCCAAAAAAGAGCGCCAGCGTATCCCCGTCATCCACATGATTGTGGCGGACAGCATGCGTGTCGCGGCCAAGGAGCAGCTGGAGCATTACGGCGGCGCCCTTGAGGTCTCCGTGGACAAGGCAGACAGCCAGGAGGATTTGCAGACCCTGTTCAAGCGCTACAATACGCCCAAAGTTGATTTTATATTCATCGATACGAGCGGCTACAGCCCGAATGATTTTGAGCATATCAGGAAGATGCAGGAGGTGCTCGATGTGCCCGGCATGCATGCGGAGACCTATCTTGCCATTACGGCGAGCACGAAGTCCCGTGACCTTGAGAGAATCATCCGCAACTATGAGCCGTTTGATTTTAAGAGTATCATAATCACGAAGTGCGATGAGACTTCGACGTACGGCAATGTCCTGAGCGTCCTCTACGAGAAGAACAAGCGGATCTCAATGCTGACGACGGGGCAGGATATCCTGCACCATCTGGAGCGGGCGACTCCCCTGTACTTCTTGCAACGTCTGGACGGTTTTAAAAAGGATGAAGAGCATATAAAACGGCAATTTGGTTCTGACGAGGAATCTAAGCGCGATACTTTGACCGAGGAATGATATATATGGAAGAACAACTGAGCGAGCTTCGTGCGTTTATGGGAAAGGATGCTGGCGAGCACAAAACGCGGATTATTGCCATCAGCAGCGGAAAAGGCGGCGTTGGCAAGACGAACATCGCGGTGAACATGGCCATCGCCTATGCGCAGCTAGGAAAACGCGTGATTTTGATTGATGGCGATATGGGGATGGCGAACGTGAATGTTCTGCTCAACATCGTTCCCCAGTACAACCTTATGCAGGTTATCAACCGCCAGAAAAAAATGAGCGAAATCATCCTCGATACGGAATTCGGGATAAAATTCATTGCCGGGGCAAACGGATTCTCCAAGCTGGCAAACCTGTCCTCCGATGAGCTGGACGCCTTCGCGCAGGAATTTGCCTCCTTGGGGAATGCCGACATCATCATCATCGATACCGGTGCCGGTATTGCTGAAAACGTCCTTAAATTTGTTGCGGCTGCGGATGAGGTCTACATCGTGACCACGCCGGAACCGACCGCCATCACCGACGCGTACGGTATCATCAAGATTATCACGACCGAGCTGATGGACAGGGAGCTGCACCTGAAGCTGCTGGTGAACAGGGTGCATTCTGCGGACGAGGGCAAACGCATCTCCGAGCGTATCATCACGATTGTGGGTCAGTTCCTGAACTACAAGGTCGATTATATCGGCTTTATCTACGACGACCCGGTGGTACAGGCATCCGTCATCCGGCAGAAGCCTTTCATGGTCGTAAACCCGACATCCAAGCCTTCCGTCTGCCTGAAGCACATTGTCGGACGCATGGAAAAGACCGAGTCCTCGAACGCCGGCGTCTCAACCTTCCTCCAGAAATTTGTCGGGGGAAAAAAAAGACGGTGAAACGCTATGTTGAACTTGACCTGAAAGGTTTTTTGCCGTACCATAGTATAATGGTTATGAATGCGGAGGACTTGGCATGCTGAACAGTAAGAATATTGCGGTAATGGCAGGTGTGGGATTTGTCTTGTCTTTTTTGATAAGCATCCTTTTTGCCCATACGCCGTTCGGCTGGGCTTTGCTCCGCGGACTGATATTTGCGCTTGTCTTTGGGGTGCTTGCAGTCGCCATCGAGTTCATGTATGAAAAGTTTCTGAGCGACGGGGAACCGGGCGATATCATTGCCGATTCCCCGCGGGCCGCAGGCGCGCAGTCTGGCTCCAAGGTCGATATCACTATCGGCGAGACAGATTTGACGGAGGACGGGCTTGGGCTCAGCTTTGCGGTCAACAATAATAAGCATGTCCTTTCCGAGCGGGATACGAGAAGCGTCGCCGAGAACTCCGCCCGCATAGACAGCATATCGCCGGCTGCCGGGTCTGCTGCCCGGCCGGTGCAAGCTCCTGCGGCTGCCCCGGCGGCAGCGGCTCATCCTGAGCCGGCTACATTCAGGCCTGTGACGCTGGGCAAGCCCCTTGCAGAGACCGCGGCTCCTGCCCCGGCTCAGGCGGCTCCTGCTCCCGCCGGCGAGCCTCCGAAGGCTGCTGCCCCTGCCGCTGAGCCCCCGAAGACTGCGGCTCCTACGGCAAAAACCGAGCTTGATGAGCTGCCAGATTTGGGGATATTTGATGACGGAGGTGGAGGCTCGTCCTCTATGGGCTCCGATGTCATAGAAGATTCTGAATTCGCGGAGAATGGCGGGGGGGCGGTTCCTTCCCGCATTTCTCCTTTAGCGGATCCGAACAAGGCGACGGATCACGATACCGCGACTTTGGCAAAAGCGATTCAGACTGTTCTGAAAAGGGATGAATAAATAGATGCGGCCTGTTCGGGAATCCTGTCGGATTCCTCTCAGGTTGGTGCTTTTTCAGGCTGCAGCACTGCGGAGGCACGGATTTTTAAGGTTTCTGCCCTGGCATGCTTGTTCCGGGCAGCTCTATTATGGAAAGGTGTGGGAGAATGGGAAATTCGCTCTTAGATGAAAAAACGGAAGACGAACTTTGGCATGAATTTAAAAAGACAAAGATGCCGGCTATCCGCGATAAATTTATCAGGCAGTATATGCCGCTGGTGAAGTATGTCGCGGGCAAGGTTTCTACAGGTATGCCGGAAAGCGTCGAATTCGATGACCTTGTCGGATTCGGGCAGTTTGGTCTTTTGGACGCCATCAATAAATATGACCCGGACAAGAATGTAAAATTCAAGACCTATGCGGTGACCCGTATCCGTGGCGCGATTTTCGACGAGCTGCGGGAGCTTGACTGGGTTCCCCGTTCCGTGCGCCAGAAATCCCGTGAAATAGAAGATACTATCGTGGACTTGGAGGCACGTCTTGGCCGCACGGCGAGCGATGCCGAGATTGCAAAGGCGATGGGCATGACGGAGAGCGAGTACGAGACCACCGTCATGAAAATCAGCGGCACGAGCATTCTTTCGCTCAACGATGTCTGGTATTCAGGGGATGACAGCGACCGCATGCCTATCGGCGACAACATCGGGGCTCCTGCCAGCCTGAACCCCGA
>ODAI012845563.1_pt1 | contig 12077 bp, 12 predicted proteins | sample 1539321 | NCBI WGS metagenome assembly ODAI01 (sample SAMN02144231, study PRJEB22623) | gut metagenome | biome: sheep rumen | host: Ovis aries | place: New Zealand
TCAGGTGGTTATTGCAGCGGGGTCCCACCTCTTCCCATTCCGAACAGAGAAGTTAAGCCCGCCTGCGCCGATGGTACTGCAATGCAATGCGGGAGAGTAGGAGGCCGCCATCTTTCAAGCGAAGCCCCGAGTCACGACTGGTGATTCGGGGCTTCTTATTTTGCCGTAATCGATTTCGGGAGTTTTTGCAGGTTTTTAGGTGAATTATTTGGTGGTATCGGAAAAATTACGTACCTTTGCGTTCGAAATGATTTATTAGTATTAATCTATAAAACAAAAGCAAAAAACAAATGGCAAAGATTGTAACATTGGGCGAGATTATGCTTCGCCTTTCCCCGCAAGGAAACGATCGTTTCATCCAGAGTGAATCATTCCGCATCATCCCTGGCGGTGGTGAGGCTAACGTTGCTATCTCAGTGGCCAACTACGGTCACGAGGCTTATTTCGTATCCAAACTGCCTAAGCACGAGATTGGCCAGATTGCAGTAAATGCTATGCGCCGCTATGGTGTTAACACTGAGTTTATTGCTCGTGGTGGTGACCGTGTCGGACTGTATTATGCAGAGACAGGTGCCTCGATGCGTCCCTCAAAGGTAATTTACGATCGTGCTCACAGTGCTATTGCAGAGGCAGATCCCTCAGATTTCGATTTTGATAAGATTATGGAGGGTGCTGCATGGTTCCACTGGAGTGGTATAACACCTGCCATCTCAGACAAGGCTGCCGAGTTGACGAAACTGGCCTGTGAGGCTGCTAAGCGTCATGGTGTGTGTGTGTCTGTCGACTTGAACTTCCGCAAGAAGTTATGGACTTCAGAGAAGGCTATTTCTATCATGCGTCCTTTGATGCAGTATGTTGACGTCTGCATTGGTAACGAGGAGGATGCAGAGCTTTGTCTGGGTTTCAAGCCAGATGCTGATGTTGAAGGAGGCAAGACAGATGCAAGTGGCTATGAGGGTATCTTCAAACAGATGAAGGAAGAGTTTGGCTTCAAGTATGTAGTCTCTACACTTCGTGAGTCGTTCTCGGCCACATTCAATGGGTGGAAGGCTCTGATTTACGATGGTAAGGAGTTCTATCAGTCTAAGCGTTACGAAATCAATCCGATCATCGATCGTGTTGGTGGTGGTGACTCATTCTCTGGTGGCTTGATTCACGGTTTGCTGACAAAGCCGACACAGGGTGAAGCCCTGGAGTTTGCTGTTGCAGCATCAGCTCTCAAGCACACTATCAATGGCGACTTCAACCTGGTAAGTGTTGACGAGGTTGAGAGCCTTGCAGGTGGTAATGCCAGTGGACGTGTTCAGAGATAATTGACAATCGATAAATTGAGATTATAGTTATGGCAAAATTTGATAAAATCGCTGTGATGAAGAAGATTGGTGACACTGGTATGGTGCCCGTCTTCTATAACAAGGATCTTGAAACTTGCAAAAATGTTGTGAAGGCCTGCTATGAGGGAGGCGTTCGTGCATTTGAGTTCACCAACCGTGGTGACTTTGCTCAGGAGGTATTCGGGGAACTTGTAAAGTGGGCTGATAAAGAGTGCCCGGAACTGGCTCTGGGTATTGGTTCTGTGGTGGATGCTCCTACAGCTGCTCTTTACATCCAGTTGGGTGCTAATTTCGTGGTAGGTCCTCTGTTCAATCCTGATATTGCACCTGTTTGCAATCGTCGTCTGGTGCCTTATTGCCCTGGGTGTATGACAGTCAGTGAGATTGGCAAGGCTCAGGAGTTGGGATGTGACCTTACAAAGGTATTCCCTGGCGATGTCGTTGGCCCGAATATGGTGAAGGGCTTGAAGGCTCCGATGCCCTGGTCAAAGATCATGGTGACAGGTGGTGTATCTCCTGATGAGGAGAACCTGACAAAGTGGTTCAAGGCTGGTGTCTATTGTGTAGGCATGGGCTCGAAGTTGTTCCCCTCAGACAAGGTGAAGGCTGGTGACTGGCAGTACGTGACCGACAAGTGCAAGGAGGCACTGGGTTATGTGGCTAAAGCTCGCGCTTAACCTTTCACTTGTAATTCTTTTTTCAGCTTGTTCACCGACTGATAGACAGACGGTGGACAAGCTGAATTCTCAATCATACGCCTATCATTACCGTAATATCGACTCCACTGAGACCTTTGCAAAGAGGGCCTATGAACTGTCTGCTCACTATGACAAAGGCCGTGCGGAGGCTCTTAACAACCTTGCCTTTGTCAGTATTGTCAGGATGGAGTACGACGAGGCGGAACGTTTGCTCGACGAGGTGGTGGAAACCACCGACAATCAGTATCAGTTGTTAATAGCCTATGTACAACAGATGCGGCTCTGTCAGCGCCGTTCGCGTAACCGTGAGTTTTACGAGTACCGGCAATTGGCAGACGGTGCTTTAAATCGAATTCGTGAGGAACAACGATATGATAAATCTCAGCGCGAATCTTCGCAGTTGCTTTATGCCCTGACGGAATATGCAATCGTTAATTCCACCTATTATTATTATGTCGGATTGGAGAGACAGTCCATCCAAGCCTTACGTCAGATAAATCTCAATGAGATTCAGCGTGATACGGCTCAGTATCTCAACTATCTCTACAATGTCGGGGCAGGTGGTATACTCACCGATGGTACTCAGGAAGATATCAATCAACGTGAGTTTGACCACTTGTTGCGTTGCTTTATGCTGGCGCGTCAGGGAGGATATCCCTTCTTTGCAGCCAATGCCCTGGAAGCCCTCTCTGAGCACATGATGGACAAGGATTATCGTCGAAAACTGATTGACGAGAACCTTCCTGCCATGAAGTTTATCAACCCTGAAGCCGTAGATGAGGATTTGTTACCTGGCTGGTTGGCAGAGAACTCGCTATGGATGTTTACCGACTATGGTGACGTTTATCAGATAGCAGGAGCCTATCGTACGCTTGCCTCTTGTTATCGTCAGATAGGTGATTACGAGTCGGCACTGTATAATTTGGAGGAAGCTCTTTCTGATTCTGCTATCTATCAGGCCCCGGACCTTGTAGCCTCCATCCGAGAACAGCTCAGTGTGGCTTATTCTGCAATGAACGACAAACCTCAGAGCGACTTCAACCGCAATATCTATATAGATCTGATGACTGACACCCGACAGGATCGTCAGTTGGAGGCTCGTGCCAGTCACTATGAGCGGAGTGTGACCCAACTGAATTGGATGCTTGTGGCCGTCGGTGTAGCCATTGTTCTGTTACTATTCTCGTTGTGGCTCTTCAACCATCTCAACAAGCAGCAAAAAAAGGATACCGCGATGGAAGATCTGTTGGAACAACGGCGCGATGAGGTGGCCATGAGTCGTCTGCGCTTGGAAGACAACGAACGTCTGAATCTGGAGCAGCGGGCCAAAATATCTCTGGTGAACACCATCACTCCCTTCATCGACCGGATCCGGCATGCCATTTCGAGACCTACAGACGACGGTATGGACTACGTCCGCGAGCTGACTGACCAGATCAACGACTACAACGACATACTTACTCACTGGATACAGCTCCGTCGTGGTGAACTGAACCTGAAGATAGAAAGCTTCCCCCTCCAGCAGCTGTTTGACATCGTCGGTAAGAGTCGTCGCAGTTTTGAAATGAAGGACATCGTGCTGAATGTTACCCCGACAGAGGCATTGGTCAAAGCCGATCGCGTATTGACCCTTTTTATGCTCAATACCCTGGCCGACAATGCTCGTAAATATACTCCCCGCGACGGACGTGTTGACATTAAGGCTGTTGAGAATGAGCAGTATGTTGAGATTTCCGTCAGTGATACGGGAGAGGGGATGACTCCTGAGACACTTGATCACCTTTTCGATACCAAACCTATTGTGGATGGGGGCAAATCACAGACATCCCACGGATTCGGACTGCTCAACTGCAAGGGTATCATAGAGAAATATCGCAAGATGTCACAGATATTCTCCATGTGCAGCATCGGTGCAGAGAGCGAGCTTGGCAAGGGCACTCGACTTTGGTTCCGACTGCCAAAAGGTATCGTACGTTTGCTCCTATTGTTGTTTACGATCCAACTACCCGTATTAGGAGCAAATGCTACTGCGAATGACGATCTCTCTCGTGCCAGCAACTATGCAGATTCGGCATATTTCTCCAATATCAGCGGCACTTACCAGCGCACCTTGCTTTTTGCCGACTCCTGCAGATACTATCTGAACCGGCACTACAAGATGTTGCGTCCCAAAGGCAACTATCTGATGTTGCGTAAGGGCAATCCTTCTCTTGTAGCACCCGAAATCAAGTGGCTTCACGACTCCCTCAGGACTAACTACAATGTGATCCTCGACATTCGCAACGAGAGTGCTGTAGCAGCGCTGGCCCTCCATCAGTGGCAGCTCTACAGCTACAACAACAAGATATATACTCAACTCTATAAGGAACTCTCTGCCGATAATACCCTGGCTGACTATTGTCGTAAGATGGAGCAGTCGGAGACAAACAAGCGCATCGCAGTCATTTTGCTCATCCTGATGCTGCTTTCTATCGTTCCTGCCTACTATCTACTCTACTACCGCCATCGTCTTTATCAGCGTTTCTACGTGGAGCGAGAGCAGCAGTCCACACTTGAAATGATGGATGACGAAATGCGCCGCATCGAGCTCGAAACTTCAAATCTTCACGTGGCCAATGCCGTACTCGACAATTGTCTTTCGACACTGAAACACGAGACGATGTACTATCCTTCCCGTATCCGTCAGCTGGTGGATCAGGGCGATACTGAGTCACTGCGCGAAGTGACGGATTATTACCGCGAACTCTACGGCATCCTTTCCTCTCAGGCCATGGGCCAGGTGGAACGCATACAACTGCATCTCAAATCCCTCGAGAATGGTATCCTCGGCGATGCCAATCTGATCAGTTACCTCTTCTCTATTCTTCGCAAACAGGGTGGGGGGGAGAAGACAATCCGCAGGAAAGATGACAAATACATGGAGATCATCGTCACCATGCCTGCGCTTCATCTGACAGACAGTCAGGCTCAGAATCTCTTTAATCCCTCTGCAGAACACATCCCTTATCTGCTCTGCCGCCAGATTGTGAGGGATCATGGTGAAGCCACTAATCGCCGGCTTTGTGGCATCTGGGGGGAGAATAACGACGGTCATGTGCAGGTGCGTATCATCCTCCCGGCTGATGGGAAAAAAGAAATAATTAAAAAATGAACTAGATATGGAACAATTCAAAGTTATCATCGTAGAAGACGTGCCACTGGAGATGAAAGGCACGCTTGGTATCATTAAGAACGAAATACCCGAGGCGGAGGTCATTGGGACGGCCGATTCTGAACCGGCCTATTGGAAGATTCTGAAACAGCAGAAACCCGACCTCGTGCTGCTCGACCTCGGCTTAGGCGGTTCCACCACCGTCGGAGTAGAGATTTGCCGTTCTACGAAGGAGATGCATCCTGGCATCAAGGTACTTATCTTTACTGGTGAGATTCTCAACGAGAAGCTCTGGGTGGACGTGCTTGATGCAGGTGCCGACGGTATCATCCTCAAGACTGGTGAACTGCTGACACGCCGCGATGTCAATGCTGTGATGGAAGGCAAGCAGCTGGTGTTCAACGAGCCGATACTCGAGAAGATTGTGGAGCGGTTCAAGCACGCCGTCAGCGGACAGCTGGCCAAGCAGGAGTCTGTGGTCAATTACGAGATCGACGAGTATGACGAGCGATTCCTCCGCCATCTGGCCCTTGGCTACACCAAGGAGCAGATCACCGGCTTGCGTGGCATGCCGTTCGGTGTGAAGAGTCTTGAGAAACGTCAGAACGAACTCATCAAGAAGCTCTTCCCCGATTCCGTCGGGAATATCAATGCCACTCGTCTGGTGGTGCGCGCTATAGAGCTCCATATCCTCGATATCGACAATCTGGTCGCTGATGAAGAGTAGGCTGGCCATCCTTGGCGCAGGGCTTCTGATCGCAGAGGCCGCACTGGTGCTCATCTCGTGGATTCTCTCTGCGACGATGACGGGCCACGTGCGTTCGTTGCTTTCTGGCGAGGGCATCAGGTGGTTCTTTGGCTGTTTCACCGAATTGATGGGCTCCCCCGTGCTGGTGTGGCTGGGGCTGCTGCTCATTGCTGCAGGCTGCATGCGCAGCAGTGGCATACTGCGTCGCCAGCAGAGTTATCGCGACCGTATGGCCCTGCGTGTGGCTGTCGCCTTCCTTGTCATCTACATCGTCGTCATCCTGTTGCTCACGGCGATGCCCCATGCCGTTTTGCTGTCGTCCACGGGCAGTCTTTTGCCTTCGCCATTCTCGCGTTCCCTGGTGGCAGTCATTGCCTTCGGGCTTGTATTGCTGTCCGTCACTTTTGGCTTGATGTCAGGGCGCCTGCAAACCTTGACTGACGTTCTCGACTCGCTCTCCGAAGGCATTCGCCGTGGGGCCCCCCTCTTCATCCTATATATCCTGGCGATGCAGTTTGTCGAGTCGCTCAGGTTCGTCTTCTGGCTTTAAATAGATTGATATACATGAGATATTTCGTGACTTTCAGTTATGATGGCGGGCGCTACCACGGATGGCAGATACAGCCCAATGGCGACTCTGTCCAGCAGCGTCTGCAGTGGGCCCTGTCCACCCTCTTGCGCGATGACATCTGCGTCACAGGGGCAGGCCGTACCGATGCCGGCGTGCATGCTCGTAAAATGGTGGCCCACTTCGACACCGACGCCCGCTTCGAGCTGCCTGATGGCATCCACTGCCAGCAACTGGCCTACAAGCTTAACCGTCTGCTGCCCCAGGATATTGCCGTCAGCGGTATAGAGCCTGTCAGCAGTGATATGCATGCCCGTTTTTCTGCTGTCAGCCGTATGTATCGCTACTATATTCATACCACCAAGAACCCGTTCCTGCGCACCTATAGTTGCGAGATCCACTATTCGCTCGACTTCAGTGCCATGAACGAGGCGGCAGCCTTACTGCTCAGCTACGAAGACTTCGGCGCCTTCTGCAAGAGTGGGGCAGACGTCAAGACCACCCTCTGCCGAGTCATGTCAGCCGGGTGGCACCAGACGTCGCCCACTACGTGGTACTTCGAGATCCGTGCTAACCGTTTCCTGCGTAACATGGTTCGTGCCGTGGTAGGCACGCTCATCGATGTGGGGCGCGGGCGGCTTAGTCTCGATGAGTATCGCAGTGTCATCGAAGGTAAGCGTCGCACTGAGGCTGGCGAGTCGATGCCCGCTCACGCCCTGTTCCTCGAAGATATTGTTTATTAATCTCTCAATCTCTCAATTTCTCAATTTCTCAATCTCTCAATAATCCAATTCCATCGTGTGGTTAATATTAGCATTTATGTCAGCAGCCCTGTTAGGCTGCTATGATTCATTCAAGAAGCAGGCACTCAAGGCCAATGCCGTCATCCCCGTACTGTTTCTCAACACTCTTTTCTCTTCCCTCATTTTTATGCCTTTCATCGTCCTGAGTGGCACATCCAGCGTTCTCGACGGCGGAATCTTCCACGTTGCCTCCGGTGGCTGGGAGATGCATCGCTATATTGTGCTCAAGGCTGTCATCGTGCTTTCCAGCTGGATCCTGGGCTATTTCGGCATGAAGCACCTGCCGCTCACCATCGTTGGCCCCATCAATGCCACGCGCCCCGTGATGGTGCTTGTGGGAGCCTTGCTTGTTTTCGGCGAGCGTCTCAATGGATGGCAGTGGATTGGTGTCTTGCTGGCGGTGGCCTCGTTTCTGATGCTCAGCCGTAGTGGCAAGAAGGAGGGTATCGACTTCAAGCACGACCACTGGATCTATATGGTCGTCGGGTCAGCAGCACTTGGCGCCCTCAGTGGTCTTTACGACAAATACCTGATGGCCCCCGTAGGCAGTGGAGGTGTAGGCCTCGACCGGATGATGGTCCAGTCGTGGTATAATGTCTATCAGTGTGTCATGATGGGGCTGATGCTGTGGCTGCTGTGGTGGCCCAGACACCGCGAGACCACGCCTTTCCATTGGTCGTGGTCCATCGTTGGCGTCAGTCTCTTCCTGTCGGCAGCTGATTTCATGTATTTCTATTCGCTGAGCCTGCCCGATGCCATGGTCTCCATCGTCTCCATGATTCGCAGGGGCAGCGTGGTGGTCAGTTTCATGTTCGGCGCGCTCTTCTTCCATGAGAAGAATCTTCGCTCCAAGGTCGTCGACCTGGCGCTGGTGCTGCTCGGCATGCTGTTCCTCTATATCGGCTCCCATTAGTCGCGGTAGACCCACGACAGCAGGGCGTTCACCCAGCGTATCGAGCAGCGGAACCACCTGAGCGTGCTTACGGGTTTTCCCCCGAAGCTCAGTATGAACTCGCGGAACAGGTTCTTCCTGAAGGGCAGTCCCACGTCCATGAAGTTGATATGCTCATAGCCATGGCTGTGGGCATATTTGATGCAGTGCCAGATGGTCATCGTGTCAGGGTGCATCGGTAGCCAGGTCTTCCGTCGGAAGGCAGCATACCAGAGGTAGGCGTTGCCCTGGCTGTAGACACAGGCGGCGCAGCCGATCACGTGCTGGTGATATTTGGTGACAAACAGGCGGCAGGCATCCGTCTTCATCGCCTCGCGGAAGAACTGGTTGTCGGGGATGTAGCGCTTCGGCTTCAGCCAGTGGTGCTTTCGCAGCAGTTTTGTGAAGGCCTTGAAGTCGTCCTCACCGTCCACCTCGCTGGTGGTCACCCCTCTGGCGTAGGTGGTGTCGATGCGCTTCTGCATCTTCTCGCTGATGCGTTCCTCCGGTGTGCGGCTGTGCAGCGAGTTGTGGATGCTCATCCAGTGCACGGGGAAGTAGCTCTGCTGCCTGAAGTACCTGTAGCCGAACATCTTCTGCTCCAGATTGCTCACCTCGATGTAGAGCACCGTCTTGTTCAGCCGTTGGGTGATGGCCTTCAGCATCTCTCCGAAGAGCTCTTCCCTGCGGTAGTCGCTCTCGGCATATTCGCCTTCGCCCAGGATGCGGCAGTGCATGAAGAAGAAAGGGGGGAGGAGAGAGGTGCGGTAGCGCACGATGGCCAGCAGCTGACTGATTGTCCGTCCTGTCTTGTCGGTACATACGGTCATATAGGGTTTCATCCGTGGAGTCCGCGCGCTGATGTCGAACAGCAGGCGGCTGTGGAAGAAGTTCTCTTCCCTGACCTCGGGCAACTTCTCCAGCTTGGTGTAGATGGTGGTCTGAATCCCTTTCATGCGGCAAATATACGAAAAAAGCCACAGATATCAATCTTTTTCCCGGAAAAAAATATTAATCCATGTTAATCTGTGCCGTCTGTGGCCGAAAATCACTATCTTTGCACCCATTAATCATTGATAGCGTATGACAAGTTTCAAAGACCTGGCGCAGCAGCGCCGTTCCCACCGTAAGTTTACCCAGCAGGAGATTGATGCCGACGATCTGAAGCTGATCCTCCGTGCCGCCCTCATGTCGCCCACCTCCAAGGGCCAGCGCAGCTGGCAGTTTGTTGTCGTCGACGACAAGCTCGACCTCGAGAAGCTCTCCGATGCCAAGAACATGGGCAGCCAGTTCCTCAAGGATGCCCCCGTAGCCATTGCCGTACTGGGCGATCCCCTGCAGAATGACTGCTGGGTGGAGGACGGCTCCATCGCTGCCGTCTCGATGCAGTACCAGGCAGAGGACCTGGGCCTGGGCACCTGCTGGATCCAGATGCGGGGCCGCGGGCTCGACGACGGCACCCCTGCCGACACCGTCATCCGTGGCATCCTCGACATCCCCGAGAATCTCTCCTGCCTGTGCATCCTCGCCGTGGGCCACTGGGCCGACGAGCGCAAGCCACAGGCCGAAGACCGCCTGAAGTGGGAGAACGTCCATCTGAACAAGTTCTAGTCCGCGATGATCAATTACGACTTACGGCAGATCAAGGCCATCATCTTCGATGTCGACGGCGTGCTGAGCAGTGAGACCATCACCCTCTCTGCCGAGGGAGAGCCGCTGCGCACGGTCAACATCAAGGACGGCTATGCCATCCAGCTGGCCATGAAGCTGGGCCTGCGCATCGTCATCCTCACGGGTGGCCGTACCGAGAGCGTGCGCCGTCGCTACGAAGGGCTCGGCGTAGAGGATATCTATATGGGCTGTGCCGTCAAGATTGAGACCTACGAGGCTTTCCTCGCCAAGTATGGTCTCACCGACGCCGAGGTAATGTATATGGGCGACGACATTCCCGACCTTGAGATCATGCGCCGTGTGGGGTGTCCCGTCTGCCCGAAGGATGCCTGTCCTGAGATCCGTGAGGTCAGCCTCTATGTCAGCCACTGCCTGGGCGGTCACGGCTGCGGGCGCGATGTTATCGAACAGACCCTGCGCTCACAGGGCAAGTGGGTCATGAATGCCAAGGCTTTCGGATGGTGACGCCCTATCATATCATACTGGCCAGCAACTCCCCCCGCCGGCGCGAGTTGCTCAGTGGCCTCGACCTCGACTACGAGGTGCGGGTGCTGCCCGACATCCAGGAGTCGTATCCCAGCGGCCTGCCCGCCGACGAGATACCCCTCTACATCGCTGCGGAGAAGGCAGCAGCCTACCGCGACACGATGAAGCCCGGCGAGCTGATCATCACTGCCGACACCGTGGTAGTGCTGGGGCGTGAGGTGCTGGGCAAGCCCGCCAGCCTCGACGATGCCCGCCGCATGCTCCGCTCCCTCAGTGGGTGCACCCATCAGGTCATCACCGGCGTCTGTCTGATGACCACTCAGAAGGAGCGGCGCTTCAGCGTCACCACTGATGTCACCTTCAAGGAGCTCACCGACGAGGAGATCAACTACTACGTCGACACCTACCGTCCGCTCGACAAGGCCGGTGCCTATGGCATCCAGGAGTGGATAGGCTACGTGGGCGTCACGGGCCTGGTAGGCAGCTACTTCAATGTGATGGGACTGCCCGTTCAGCGTATATATAATGAGTTAAAAATGTTCTAAATGGAATAAAATCAGGGAAATAACATTTTTTTTCTCCGAAAATTTGTTTTTATCCCAGATTTTTTCTAATTTTGCACGCGATAACTAGTAATTTTAATCTATATTTATCATTTTCCATTTTTTGAAAGGGAGTTAGTCTGTGAAGATAGGCTCCTTTTTTTGATGCATTATCTTTGACTGAGAGATTTACAAGGATGGCATCAACGAAAGCTTAATGAGGCTCCAGGGTGCCAGGTTCTCTGTTATCTTTACTTTGTCCTTTTCAGGATATATTTTGTTTTTTTGTCGAATATACCGCTGAGGGTGTTGCCGTCGTTACTTATGGTAAGCGTATCGCGATCCTTATCGTCGATAACAATCACCTTATTACCCTTCACCTCATACTTCGCATCCTGAGACTCAGGCATTAAGGCGAGTGAAGCTTTAAGGGCTTTGCGTTTAAGCCATCCTACTCCCATGATTTTCAAGGCCTCGTCGTCCACCCTGGTTTTTTGCCTCATGACGAGGTTTGTGGCACTGGTGAATTCTACGGTTATCGCTGTTGACATGCATTTCTTTGCAGCATCTGCCTGCTTTTTGATTTCCGCTAGCTTTTTATTGATCATTGCCAACTCCTCTTTAGTCAGCTTACGGCCTTTCTTCTTCTCCATTTTGGCAATAGCCTCATTCCTAGCTGCAGCAATTTTATTGTCGATGTTTACTTCCTGATCCATCATATTAGCCATAATGTTGGGATTATGATACACCCTACCTGTCAGATTTGTCTGGGCATCAACACTTATGGCAGTCATTATGGCGACTATAGTCAATACTATCTTCTTCATATTACTAATCTTCATTCGGTTGCAAAGTTACATCATTTCCACATAATCACCAAATCTTTGGTCGACTAAATTTTCGTGAACACAGGCTTTTTAGTCATAGAGGGGACAGTAGTGATATTATTATGTAAAAAGCACGAAGAGGCAGCAGATTATGCCGTCTCTCCGTGTGATCAGCGATTTTATTGGAAGAGGGTGTTGACATTACTTATATTCAACATCTGCTTGGTCATAGTTCTGTTGTAACGACACAGATATACACTCATGTGAATCTTCAAAAGCAGCATGAAATATTAAGCAAGAAACATCCGAGGAGGCTAA
>ODAI012822573.1_pt1 | contig 12076 bp, 12 predicted proteins | sample 1539321 | NCBI WGS metagenome assembly ODAI01 (sample SAMN02144231, study PRJEB22623) | gut metagenome | biome: sheep rumen | host: Ovis aries | place: New Zealand
AAATATGCCGATGGTTCTCTGCCATTGTTGTATAGTAAGAATTAACAATTTCTGTATTCTGTTTTTGTGCAACATGTTTTGTTCATCAGCTGATGATGTGCATTCTACAGGTTTTTACAGGAATTGCAAGCCATTTTGGAGGAATCAATGGACAAATCTTGCGGAAAATCCAATTTTAAAAAACAGCCGGATCAGCTTCCCACCCGGTTCATATACTGGTCCCAGGAGACCGTAACGCGGTCAAAAGTGATAAGAAGTCCGTAGTTGTCCGTATCCAGAACGTCGTAAATGTCCTCGCACGGGACTTCGAATTCCAGGGCATAGACCGTCTGTCCCTCTTCGAAATGGTCCTTTTCCACCTCATAGAGATAGGAATCCTTTAAAAGGACCCCCAGATCCGACATCTCCTCTCCCGTCAGCTCCCTGTCGGGCACCTCCTCGGCCAGCACATCGTCCGCCGTATAGCGCTTATAGCCTTCCTTTACGGCCTTCAGGATCCTGACGCCTTCAAAGGAAATAAGGGCCTCTCCGGCATAGCTGTCAAAGGGCTGGCGGTTCTGGCTGTTGCCCCTTCTTACGATCAGGGCCTCCGTCTCAAAGGAAAGGACGGATCCCTTCAGGGCCGCGGAAAGGACCCGGCAGTCCTGAAAATCAAAATATTTAAGTTCATTCACCGACTGGAAATTCATCACTGTCTCCTGCTCTGTATTTTTTCATCTCAAAGAACTGAAGGCGGAGTTTTTCGTTGATCTCCGCTCCGATCATGAGGATATAGATGCTGAAGTAAAGCCAGAACATCATAAGGATGGGGGCTGTCAGGGATCCGTACATGGAAAATCCGTTGAAGCGGTTGATGTAGACCGACAGCAGGTTGGAAAAGACATACCAGCCCAGGCCGGAGAAAAAGCCTCCCGGCAGCTGCCAGAGAAAACGGATCTTCCGGTTGGGGAAGGCCTTGTACATAAGGGTAAAGATCAGGGTCATGGCCGTCACCAGAATCCCGAACTTGATGCCCGAGGAAGCCAGATAAAGGGGGATTCCCGGCGGCCTGTACCTGAGAAGAAGGCTGCGGAGGGTCTTCCAGAAAACGTTCATGCCCAGAAGGACCAGGAGGGCCACCGTGATCAGGGCCGTATAGAGAAGGGCCCAGAGCCGGATCACGAACCAGCCCCTGTGCTTTTCGGCGCTGCAGATATGGTCCAGTCCCGCGGTCAGGGAATGCATGGCCTTGGAAGCGGACCAGAAGGCTGCCAGGACGGTGATCCAGACCATCTGCACCTTGGTGGTGAAAAGTTCCTGCATGATCAGGTGGATGGGGTTCAGCAGGTAGTCGGGCGTCACGGCGTCCACGGCCACCAGAAGGCTCTCCCTGCTGACAGGCAGGACCATCATCAGCTGCAGAAGCAGGATCATAAAGGGAAAAATGGACATGAGAAAGAAAAAGGCAGTCTGGGCCGCGTAGGTCCCCACCTGGTCCAGGGCGCACTGGTTGATGATATCGAACCCAAAGGCCCCGAAAAATCTTATTCCTTTCACGATGCTTCCGGTTTTACTCTTTTTCCGTTCCATAGGAGACTTCCGCTTTCCCTGCAGACATAGACATCACAAAGACATGAACGCTTCCGTTCCCATTATAGCATTTTCAGGCCTTCAGTGGCTATATACGCAGGCGGCCACGCCGGAGTTGGGCCCCAGCTCCACAATGAGCTTTCCGTCCCGGATCTCCATGCTCTCACACCCTCTGATGCTGCCTTCTGCCTGCATGGGAGCTGCGCCGCACTTTTCGGCCGCCCCGTTATAGGCATCCTCCGAGGCGCGGATGGCTTTTTCCACTTCCTTAAGGGAAGCTTCCATCTGGTCCTTCAGGGAAGGACCGTAAAGATCCGCTTCCTTTGCGGCGGCGGATGCGCCCTTTACGGCCTTTGTCAGGTCTGCCGCAGCTTCCTTTAATGCCTTCAGGCTCTCCTGCAGGGCCTTCTTTTCTTCCTTCATGCGAAGGGCCCTCTTTTCGGCGGCCGCGTTTTTATCTTCCTCCGTCTCCTCCTGAAGGGTCAGGAGATTGACGGCCTCTGTGGCACAGACGGGAAGGGGGATCTCCATCCTGACGCCCTGGTCGTCATTATTCAGGGCGGTGATTACGGCCCTTCCGTTTAAGATCCTTGCGAAGGCATACTGTCTGGTGGTCAGGTGGAGCTCCTTATACTCGCCCCAGGTCACCTCAGGGAACTGCTTTTTGATCCTGCCCAGAGACCGGATCAGGGCGCAGAGAGGGGCGTCCTCGGAAAAGTCCGAAAGCTTCAGGGCAGGGCGCAGGTTCCAGTCGGAGCCTCTCTGCTTGTCCCCTGGGATCCCGAATTCGGACCCGTAGTAAATGGAAGGAATGCCGGGAACGGTATAGAGCAGCAGCATGACGTTGTAAAGATGAGCCTTGTTGCTGAGCTTGGACCAGATCCTGGAAACGTCATGGTTGTCCACGAAGGTATAGAGTCGGATCTTGTCTCCCACAATGCCGTTCAGCCGTCTGATGGAGTGGGCGATCTCGAAATAATTATGGTCGTTGTGGCCGGAATAGAGGCCCTTGTGCAGCTCATAGTTGGTCACGGAGTGGAGCATGTCCTGGTTGGCCCAGCGGGAATAATCCCCGTGGATCACTTCGCCCATGAGCCAGAATTCGCTCTTTATGCTGTCGCAGACGCCCCGCAGGTCTCTCATGAAGCCGAAATCCAAAACGTCGGCCGCGTCCAGACGGATCCCGTCTATATCGAACTCGCTGACCCAGAAGCGGACCGTATCGAAGAGATACTCTCTGACCTCCCCGTTCCAGACGTTGAGCTTGACCAGCATGTTGTGGCCGCCCCAGTTGGCATAGGAGAAGCCGTCGTTATATTCGTTGTTTCCCCAGAAGTTCACGTCGCAGTACCAGTTTTTGTATCTGGAGTTTTCCCTGTACTGTTTCAGATCCTGGAAGGCCCAGAAGCCCCGTCCCGTATGGTTGAAGACGCCGTCCACGATGACCTTAAGCCCCATGTCGTGGCAGTTTTTTACAAAGTCCCTGAAATCCCCGTTGGTGCCAAGCCTTCTGTCCACCATGCGGTAGTCGTTCGTATCGTAGCCGTGGCTGCCGGATTCGAAAAGGGGACCTATATAAATGGCGGTACAGCCGATCCTGGCCGCATGAGCCGCCCATTCGTTCAGAACGTCGAAATGAGACCCTCTTTCGCCCGTGTTCTCGTGGGGGCAGCCGCAAAGTCCCAGGGGATAAATATGATAAAAAACTGCATTGTCATACCAAGCCATTCTTATATTACCTCAAATTTTCTGAATATTTTGCCTTACGCAGGTATAGATATGCAGGCACAAAGCCTATTATAACCGCAAGAGGGCCTTTTGGCAAATGCTCCGGATCCGGAAAAAAGAAGGGAAAAAAGGCGTCCCCGCGGGGACGCCCTGATCCTTTCATGATTTATGTATGGCAGCTGCCCTTTCCTCCCCGGAAAGGGTCTCGTTCATGCTGCCGGTCCTGTAGCCCTGCAGGTCCAGTGTCACATAGGAAAAGCCGATCTTTTTGAAGCCTTCCGTGATGATCTTCCTGGTCTTTTTCTCTGCCAGTCTTTCTATATCCTCCGGCAGAGCCTCGATCCTGGCCATCCTTCCGTGGATCCTGACCCGCATCTGCTTAAGGCCAAGGCCAAGGAGCATCTCCTCCGCCCGCTCCACCATGCGGAGCCTTTCCCCGTCTATGGTCTCCCCGTAGACAAAGCGGGAAGCCAGGCAGGCATAGGAAGGCTTATCCCAGGTGGGAAGGCCCATTTCCCTGGACAGGAAGCGGATCTCCTTCTTTGTAAGGCCCGCTTCCCTTAAGGGACTCCGAATCTCCAGTTCCCGGATGGCCCGAAGGCCCGGCCTGTAGTCTCCGGCATCGTCCATGTTGGAGCCCTCGCAGATAAAGGCGACCCCTTCCGAAAGAGCCATCTCCTTCATGCCCGAAAAAATGGCTTTTTTGCAGATATAGCAGCGGTCCGGAGGATTGGATCTGAATTCTTCCATGTCAAGGACCCCGGTATCCACAAGGATCTGGCGGATCCCCTCCCCGGCACAGAAGTCCATGGCTTCTGCCGTTTCCCTTTCGGGAAAGAAGGGGGCTCTGGCGGTGACGGCAAAAGCCTTCTCTCCCAGAGCATCTGCTGCCGCTTTCAGCAGAAAGGCCGAATCCACGCCTCCCGAAAAGGCAACGGCGGCGGAACCCATCTCTGCAAAGATTTCCTTAAGCCTTTCCAGCTTTTCATATGCGGTCCTTTTTTCTTCAGCGGAAATGTTCATCCCATCCCGCCTCCTTTTTCCTTAAATGCGGCGGTGGTTGATCATCCCCGCCAGATAGCCTGCCCCGAAGCCGTTGTCGATGTTGACCACCGACACTCCGCTGGCACAGGAATTAAGCATGGACAAAAGCGCGGAAACACCTCCGAAGGAAGCCCCGTAGCCCACGCTGGTGGGGACCGCGATCACGGGGCAGTCCGCCATGCCGCCGATCACCGAAGCCAGGGCCCCTTCCATGCCGGCTATGGCCACAATGACCTCTGCGGTCATGATCTCCTCCCTATGGGCCAGGAGCCTGTGGAGGCCGGCAACGCCCACGTCGTAGAGACGGACCACCCTGCTGCCGTGGATCTCGGCGGTCAGGGCCGCTTCCTCCGCCACCGCTATATCGCTGGTCCCTCCGGTGGCCACCACCACTGTCCCGATCCCGTCGGGCTCGGGCATTTCTCCGATGATGCCGATCCGGGGAAGCTCCTCGTAGCGAAGGGGCAGCCTCTCCTTCAGATACTCCGCTCCCTCTCCGGAAAGCCTGGTGATCAGGATCCTTTTCTGGCCTCTCTCCATCATGGCCCGGGCGATCCCTTCGATCTGGGAAGGGGTCTTGCCGGCTCCGTAGATGACCTCCGCGGCCCCCTGGCGGATGGCCCGGTGGTGGTCCACCTTGGCGTAGCCCAGGTCCTCGAAGGGCTCCATCTTCAGCTTATGAAAGGCATCCTCCGCCCTGACCTCTCCCGCTGCCACTGCGTCCAGCAGGGCCTTCAATTCTTTCTGTTCCAATTTACTGACCTCTCTCAAGAGCATCCCGGATCTCCCGGATGCTCTTTCCTTCTTTCCTGGCCACAGCCGCCACATCGTCATACTCATACTTGCGCTTTTCGGCGCCGTAGCCCCTGCTTACCTTGCAGCGTACGCTCCCGGAAGGGGTATCGATGACTTCCTCCCGCCTGTCCAGTACATAGCGGTCCATCAGGCTCCTCCGGATCCCTATGGTGGTGGTATGGGCAAAGAGTGTCCTGACCAGGCCCTCTTCATGATCTTCGTCCGTAATCAGGCTGATCATAATGCCGGGCCTTGATTTTTTCATGCCCACGTCTGTCGTAAAGACCTCTCTGGCCCCTGCCTCGTAGAGTCTCTCCATGGCAGCGCCCATCTCTTCTCCCGTCATGTCATCCACGTTGCAGGAAAGCATCACGATCCGGTCTTTCAGATTCTCTTTTTCTTCCTGCGTTTCTCCCAGAAGGGCGCGGACGGCGTTCAGTCTGGAAAACTCCTTCTTTCCCATGCCGTATCCGATCCGTCCCACCCGCATGACCGGCATGTCTCCGAAGCTTTCTGCGAAGTATCTGACCAGGGCAGCTCCCGTGGGGGTGCAGAGCTCCCCCTTCTCGGACCCGCCGTACCAGGGGATCCCCTCCAACAGCAGGGCCGTGGCGGGGGCGGGTACCGGCAGGATGCCGTGGGCGCAGCGGACATGGCCGCTGCCGGCATGGATGGGGGATGCGATGACCCGGTCCGGAGAAAGCCTCTCCATCAGCATGCAGACGGCTGTGATATCCGCTACGGCGTCCAGGGCGCCCACTTCATGGAAATGGATCAGTTCCACACTCTCTCCGTGGACTCTGCTCTCGGCCCCGGCGATCAGGGCATAGACCGCCATCACGTCCTTTTTCACCTTTTCGGAGACCGAAAGGGAACCCACCAGCTTCTCCAGATCGTCCATGCCCGTATGGTGGTGGTCATGGCCGTGGTCATGATGATGGTGGTCATGGTCATGGTGGTCGTGGTCATGGTGGTCGTGGTCATGATGGTCGTGATCATGGCCTCCGTCTCCTTCTTCCTCTCCCAGGACCTTTACATGCATATGGGAACCCGTGATCCCCATCTTTTTGATCTTTTCCCTGGTGATCACCGTTTCCGGAATACCGACGCCGGAGAGTTCTTCCAGAAAGGCCTCCTGGTCCTTGTCCTCCAGAAGCTCCAGCAGGGCCGCCGTCAGCATATCTCCGGCGGCTCCCATTCCCAAATCAAAATAGATTGTCTTCAAATGACTGCCCTCTTTATCAAAAGATATGGAATACCGTAATAAAATTGTAACTGCTTTCAGATAATACTATCACATAAAAGCATCAAAGCAAACAGGACAAATCCCGACGAAAAATGCCTTTCCCCCAGGTAAAGACGAAGATGCGCGGGTCCGGGCAGGTCCCGGCATTAACACGTTCTGTCTGAACTATTGACAGCCTGTGCTATAATTCTTGCCTGTAAAGCGTCCGGTATGCTTTATGCGCTAGGAGGCAGGAAAATACGCCTGCAGGCGTCCCTGGTCCTTCCAATGATTTCGAAGAAAGAAAGTGAGATTATTTATGAAAGAAAAAAAGACCTTTCTGCCGGCCATGGGAGTGATCCTTCTCCCGCCGGTCCTGCTGGTCCTTCTTGTGACAGATCTGACGCATCCTCTGCCCGAGGCCTTATTTGATTTCGCTCTGGCCGCGCTTTTTCTTTTATACGGCCTGTGTGCGGATCTGTATACCAAAGCCGGGGGTGGAAGCCGTCATAAGGCACCCATGCAGGGCCTGAACGCAGTCTTCTATTTTCTCTGGATGGTGGTCCTGGCCCATATCGCCCTGGCCCGTCCCGGCCTGGGGCATCTGCCCCTGATCCTCCTTCTGTTCGTTCTGGCCCTGGTCCTCTTTTCCCTTTCCCTGCGGAAGGTCCTGCTGATCAGAGATGGCAGAAAGTAATACAGGAAAAATCTCCCTGCCCAGGGAGCATAAGGAACATGAAAAGACCATTTCCCGGCACGGACCTAAGCCTGCCTGGGAATGGTCTTTCCTTTGCCATAACAGATCCGGTCCGGGCTCCGGGGCAGGCCTTTGCCGCTTTCTTCCCCCCGGCTTTCCCTTATGTCCCCTCTCCCAGGGCGTCAAAGCTGGGCCGGATGCCCAGACTCTCCGCGTAGCGGGTCAGGCGGTTGCAGGCGCTCATGCCCCCATAGCGGGCCTGGATACCGGTAAGAGCGTCTCCCCGTTCTGCTCCCAGGGCCTCAAAGAGCTTTCTGGTGTTTTCCCGGTCGAAGGTATAGGCGTATTCATAGAGGTCAACGCCCAGAAAGGCCAGAATGGAAGGGCCCTGGTCCCTGCCTTTCAGGATCAGGCATCCGTTTCTGACCTCGGCGGTGATCAGAGTGGAAAAGTCGGAACTTTTGTCCTCGCATAAAACGACCTTTCTGCCGTTATAGTCTTCTGTCTTCCATGCCATGAGCATTCTCCTTCCCTTTCCGGATCTTTCTTCCGGCCTTTCTGATTATAGCAGAAGACCTCTGCACCCTCCATAGGCCGGGACCATAAAAAACCGGAGAGGATGAGCGGATGTCCGCTCTTCCTCTCCGGAAGTCGTTTCTTTGGAATGTCCGGTCTCCCGGACAGATTCTTTTTTTCTTACAGAAGCACGTACTTGAGAACGAAGAGCACTGCCAGTACATACATCAGAGGGCTGATATTCTTTTCCTTTGCCCTGCCGGTCACCAGGTTGATGATGACATAGGAGATAACGCCCATGCAGATGCCTTCAGAGATGGAATACATGAAGGGCATTGCGGTGATGCAGATGTAGCAGGGAAGCGCCTCTGTCATATCGCTGAAGTCGACTTTCAGGATGGAAGTCATCATCAGATAACCTACCGCGATCAGGGCAGGAGCCGTTGCGAAGGACGGGATTGCCAGGAAGATCGGGGACAGGAAGAGAGACAGAGCAAAGAGGATAGCGGATACCACCGCGGTCAGACCTGTACGGCCGCCTGCGGCAACACCGGATGCGCTCTCAACGAAAGTAGTGGTGGTGGAAGTACCCAGCACGGCACCGAAGGAAGTACCGACAGCGTCTGCCAGCAGAGCGCCGCGGATCTTGGGAAGCTTGCCGTCCTTGTCAAGAAGGTCTGCCTTGGAAGCAACACCGATCAGGGTTCCCAGGGTATCGAACATGTCCACGAAAAGGAATGCGAACATGACGACTACAAAGTTAAAGGAGAAAATGTTGCTGAAATCTACCTTGAACAGTGTGGGTGCAAGGGAAGGAATGGAAAGGCCGGCGGAGAAATCCGGAAGTACGGAGAACATGCCCAGCTCGGGATTGGGAACGTAAAGACCTGTCAGTTCGCAGATCACGCCCAGGCCCCATGTGATCAGGATGCCCCAGAGGATGTCGCCTCTGACAGCCTTGACCATCAGGATGCCGGTAACGACAACGCCGATCAGAGCCAGGAGAACGGTGATGCCTTCGCTGCGGAAGGTGCCTGCTTCCAGAGAGCCGCTGAAAGAGTAGAGGGATACCAGAGTGGCGCTGTCCACAACGATCTTGGCGTTCTGCAGACCGATGAAGGCGATGAAGAGGCCGATACCTGCGGAAACGGCGTGCTTGAGGTTCATGGGAATGGCATTGAAGATGGCTTCACGTACGTTTGTCAGGGACAGAACGATGAAGATCAGGCCTTCGATAAAGACGGCTGCCAGAGCTGTCTGCCAGGAATAGCCCATCTGAATGACAACTGTGTAGGCAAAGTAAGCATTGAGGCCCATGCCGGGTGCCAGAACGAAGGGATAGTTGGCTAAGGCTGCCATCAGAAGGGTGGCAAAGCAGGAAGCCAGAGCAGTAGCCGTGAAGACGGCGCCGCTGTCCATACCTGCTGCACTTAAGATGCTGGGGTTGACCGCCAGGATGTAAGCCATGGTCATGAAAGTCGTGATACCGGCAATGACCTCAGTTCTGACGGTGGTGTTGTGGTCTGACAGATGAAATACCTTTTCCAGGAATCCCTGTTCTTTAGACTGCATAAAACATTTCCTCCTCAATAGAAATATGCGCCTTTCGGCGCACGGGATATAAAATTGCGCGGAGCAGGGAAACCTACTCCGCGCATATAATACTATTTCCTTATTCTTTCTGCAACTCCGATTTTGCACCAAAACCAGAGCATTCCGTGCTTTTTTCAAGGCAGTTTGCAAAAAAAAGCTTGATGAAATTTAATCTTGACCTGTTTTTTTTCCTTATTTTCCGGGCAGAACGTAAAATTTTCCGGCCCTTTGGCCTCCGGCGTTCACTGCCTATTTACGGAAAACCGTTCCTTCGTCCTTATTTCATAAGGCCCGTGAGGATGCTCAGAAGGGCGGATCCGTCGGTCTCCTTTTTGGCGGCTCCCGCTCCCGACATCATGCCGGCAAGGCCGATCACATCCTTGATGTCCAGGCCGTCGCTCAGATCCACGGCGGGTTTTTTCTTCTTTTTGGCACCGCTTAAGGCTGCCGCCCCCACGCCTGCCAGCAGAGCCGGTGCGATCTGGGCCAGCAGGGAAGAAGCCTGGGCGTTGGACATGTTGTTCTGGCTGGCCAGCTGGGAAATAACGCCGTTTGCGTTTCCTCCAAGGATATGGCCGATGATCTTTCCGCCGTCATCCTTGTCGGCGTCCATGATCTGGTCTTCGATGGAAAGGCTGGTCTGGTGCTGGTTGAGGGCTCCCAGAAGGGAATTTGCCCCGCCGGAGGAAGAGGCATTGCTGGTCATTGCCTGCAGCAGAATGGGAAGCGCTGCGGTCACGAGGCCGGATGCCTGCTTGGTGGTAACGCCGTTCTGCCCCGAAAGGCTCCCTACTGCGTTGTCTGTGGTCATTGCCTGGGTCATCATACTGAGTAAATCCATAACTTCTCCCTTCTCTCCTTTTAACCGGAGATTCCTTTACTGCTTTTTATGTCAGCGGATCCGGACCTTTGTCCGGGTCCGCGGATCACCTGAAATATGTTTCGTACAGGGCCCTTACCCTGTCTCTGGAATCCACCCCCGAGGTGGTCCCTACGGAACCGATACTTACGGCCGCGCAGGCCGTGCCCATGCGGCAGGCTTCCCTGCTGCTGCCTCCCTCCAGAAGGCCCGTGATAAAACCGGAAACAAAATTGTCGCCCGCTCCCGTGGTATCCACGGCTTTTACCGGAAGGGCCGGCTGGGAAAAGTTCCCTTCCTGCCCTCTGTAACAGCAGCCCCTGGGGCCGGTCTTGATGACTACGTTCTTTACCCCGGCGTCCAGAAATACCTGGGCCATTTCCTCAAAGTCCTTTTCCGTCTCCTGTCCCGTAAGGGTATGGCCGCTGTAATAGGCGGCCTCGGTCTCATTGGGAAAAATATAGTCCACAAGGGAAAGGACCGGGGCAAATTCCGAAAGGGCGATCTTTTTATATACGGGAATCTTTGTATCGGCGCAGAGAATGGCGCCGGCCTTCTTTGCGGCCTGTGCCAGTGAAAGCACCGCCTCCGGATCGTCCAGAGGGGCCCTGAAAAGGGAGGCCAGAGAGACCAGGCTGGGGGTCCCGATCAGAGCCGGGTCCACGCGGTATCCCCCCAGACCGATGGCCCTGGAATTGATGCTCCTTCTGGATCCGTCCTTTTCCACGATGATATCCGCGATCACCGTGGGAATGGAGGCTTCCCTGCGGATGCCCGACACATCGGCCCCGGCCTTTTCCAGGCTGGAGCGGATCACCTCTCCCGCCAGGTCCTCTCCCGTAATGCAGAGAGTCCTGACCTTCCATCCCAGGCGGGAAAGGACCACGGACTCGTTGAGGGCGTCCCCGCCCGCGTTCAGGGTAATGGTCTCTGCCCTGGCGGACTTTCTGCTTTCTCCGTTATAAGTGATCCCTATGGTGATGCAGTCCACCACCGCCTGTCCGATACATACGATCTGTGCCTTTTGCAAATCCTCTGCTGCTCCTTATTACCTGTATACGATGACGGCTGTCAGTTCCACGATGTCTTCCGTCTTATTGGCGATCCCGTGGCCCTCTCCCGCAGGGCAGATGGTCACATCTCCTGCCGTCACGGTCCGGATCTGGCCGTTGTCGTTGTATTCCGCGGTCCCCTTCATGATATAGAAGAGCTCGGCGTCCGTTTCATGCACATGATAGCCGATGCTGCAGCCGGGGTTTAAGGTGATCTTGGCGAAGAGCCTGCCCTTGCCGTTGAGCTCCTCCGGCCCGTTTATATAGTTGGTGATGACGACGACGCCGTCTCCCCCTCTCATATGTTCTCTGTATTCGATCCTGCAGTCTCTGGCACCTCTGATCATATCTGTTTCCTCCCTATAGACGATCATCCTTTCATCCCAGGCAGGCCCTGCGCCCGCCTTTGTTCTATTTTACCATAAGACAGGGAAAGACACGCATTCTTTTTGTCGTATATTCCTATTTTGCCGGTGATTTTTACTGTCTTTTCCCGCCTGCCTGATATCAAATCTGATAATACTCATTTGTGGCAAAGTATCGTAAAGTGTATCTGTAAAAGAAGGGCGGGGCATGTTACAATAGAAATGATGCTTTACATTATTACCGTATCCGAAAGGAGTCTGTCATGTTCAAGAATTCATCTGCTTTCTATATGCCCACCCGTGTCTTTGAGGAGAAGGACGCGGTAAAGAACCATGTCCGGGAGCTTTCCGCTCTGGGAAGCAGGGCCCTGATCGTGACCGGCCGCCATTCCGCCATGGCCAACGGTTCCTGTAAGGACGTGACGGATGCCCTTGACAGCGCCGGGATCAGCCACGTTCTGTTCAATGAAGTGGAGGAAAATCCCTCTACCTATACCATCATGAAGGCCAGAGACCTGGGCGTTTCCGAAAAGGTGGATTTCGTCATCGGCATCGGGGGCGGCTCTCCCATGGACGCGGCCAAGGCCATTGCCCTCATGATCCGCAAGGCAGACAAAGACATTTCCTATTTAT
>ODAI011499175.1_pt1 | contig 12074 bp, 8 predicted proteins | sample 1539321 | NCBI WGS metagenome assembly ODAI01 (sample SAMN02144231, study PRJEB22623) | gut metagenome | biome: sheep rumen | host: Ovis aries | place: New Zealand
ACGATATTAGTATCACCCGGGGTTACCCGATTTCCCCAGTCTAAATTCATTGCTACGCCTATAATAATTAGGACTGCCAGGACAACACATAGGGCTTTCCATGCATTGGCCGGAATGTGGAAGTGAGCATATTCCACATTGTCTGATCCACATTTGGGACATAGAACTTGCTTTGCATCGTCTGCCTCAAAACGTGCTTTACATTGCTTACATTCAAATTTACGCACCATACAACTTAAAATTTATAGATGAGACCGACACTGAGTTTCAGCGATTTCCGCTTGACGCTGGATGACGCTTCCACAAGGTTACGTATATGCTCTGAACTACTAAGGCCAGAAACCGTGTTATAGACAAACGGAGAAGAGGTATTGTTGGTCAGACCAATCTTTGCCCCCTCAGACTTGATGACATCTATCAGGCCAAACTGATAGTTAGCACCAACATCAACAGATAACGAAGTGCTGGGGATGTTGAACCTCAAACCAACACCACCAAAGGCATCAGCCGTAAAACTTGACACTCCGACCAAGTCCTTGTTATCCAAGTCAGAATCCGAAAAGGTCTTTTCTCCAAATCCATTATATCCCCAATGCTCATCCATCCGCAAATTACCATACTGAGGATAATTACCATAAATATAGGCACTGCCTTCCGTATTATCCACAGCATGGCTGATATTGACATTGGCCTTAACACCCAAATCAAAGTAAAGAGAAACAAGATGGTGAAGCTTGATGTTAAAGTCAGCATACACGGGAATAGACAGTTCTGTCAACTTTGCTTTCTGACTCAAGCTTAAGTCAGTGTAGTGCCTTGTGTACTCGTCTCCATCAACATCTGCATCTGTGCTGTAACTGTAATCCGAAGTCTGGAATGCCGTTTCTATAGTAGATTGCGACATACCCAGCCCCACAAACAAGCCTGTCTTGACACTACTCTTTGAGGGGAACACATATCCAAAATCAACGCCAAAGGAGAACGAACTTGTCTTGTGACTGTTCAGACCATCTACATCTGCCAGGTCAAGTGCTTCGCCCAACCCCAGGTCGTAATGTAGTTTAATCCGAAACTTCCTCGCCTTATATTTCATGGACACATTGTTGCACTCGTCGAAGACAGGTGTTAACTCGACATCAGGGTCGGAATAGCGGAAAGCATTCTTGTCGTATGCTCCTTCAAGCAGAGCCTGACCATAGCTATTGAAAGCCAATTTTTTATTCTGGTAGCTAAGCTGATAGTCTCTTTGGTCATCAGACTTAAATACGAAATAAGTGTCTGGAAGTTTCTTTGAACTATTCACATTACCAGTAATGCTTTCTATTTTACATTTATTAGCCGATTCGTCATAGACAAGAGTGGCTGCTAAATGATATTCTTTATCGTAAAACTCAGTACTGGAAAAATACACGCCACATTTGTTGGTGTACGACATGGTCTTGTCGAATGCGAATCTTACTTTCCAGACACCATTCTCATTCCATACTCTTTCCTTTTTGATATTCTTAATGGTGGCCTTCTTGTTACGCAGTCCTTCACTAAGGCTTTTAGCGTATTCCTTGACAGTCAATGACCCACCTTTAGAGATGCCAAGCAGGTCATTATAAATGCTGGCATTCTCATTCACAAACAAATTTTCGAATGAGTAACGTATTTCATCATCAGCGATGGTAGCGAACGTCTCGTAATCTTCTATCGTGCTTATCGCCTCATCCATGATGAATCTTTGCTTGGCAATGTTTGACTGTTGCGCATGTGCAGTTTGGGTTATCATTGCCCCCAAGACAGCAATACCAATAATTATCTTGTTCTTTGTCATCATGCTATTTGCTATTATTTAACCATCATTTTCTTTACTGTTCCATCACTCATCCTTATGATATTCAATCCCTTGGACTGTCCTTGTGACTTCATGCCATTAGTCATATAATACTCATGAGGCGTTATGGCATCTTCACCATGCTGGATATTGCTAATTGCAGTTGCATTGGCTATAACAGATCTTGTGGAGCCATCATATGAAGAGCCGTCCCAACGTTCATCTACGCTATTAAGTTGCCTGAGCCCACTTGTTATCTCCGCACCATCACTGTATTTCCACAATGCATAAACATATAAGGTGTTGCTCGGACTATTCATTTCTGATGAGGAAATTTGAGTGCTCCACCTTACCTCGCCAACGTTTTGCTGTCTTTGGCTCATAGCATCGTGCATTTGTCCATTAGCATCAATATAGCCAAAGACCAGATAGTATTCATGCCCCTCAAGGTCTGTATCACTAACACTTGTTGTAGCAATTAGTGTCCCTGACGTACCATTACCTTTTCTTGTCAGCCCCGTTGGTGTCTGCGGCTTTCTGTAGACCGTAATCGTCTTGTCATAGCGCTTTTCTTCCCACGACGATCCCTTATAAAGATTTTGAACGTAACAACTATACGTTACATCGGTATTAGCCTTGCCTGAACCCGTATAATTTGCTGACACATTAGTATCAAGTTGTCTTTCTGCACCTATCTCGCGATTGTCGCAATTCCAAGAATATGTCCAAGCATCAGGATAGCCACCTAAACACTCATCGCAATATAAACCAATGTCATTGCCTTCACGTATTCCCTTAGTGATTTCTTGGCCACGATTTCCATCTGTTAAAGTAATAGTATCTGGTACGCGAGGCTTAGGATAAATAGTTACACTAAAGGGATAGACTTCACTAAACCATTCATCGCCATCACTAATATTTTTAACCCTTACAGAATCGCTATCAGTAATAGGCTCGCTATTAACGTCATCGTTTTCCAAATCCAAAGTGAAAGTGGGGGAGCCTTGTCCTATAATTGTGCCGTTCTTGTACCATTCATAAGTCCAGCCATCCTTTCTGCCACCAGTCGAAGTAACATAAAAATCTTTTGTTTGACCACCACAACCGACATAATTAGTTAGACCGTCTGACTTAACGACAGAATTAGGCCAGGTTGTGATTACGTAAGATAAATTATCTTTGTGCGTCAGCTCAGTTCCATTCAGATTCGCTTCAACTATTACAGTAATGGTATCTTGCACTCCGTCATAATCAGACTCGTTATTTCCTGTAAATTCATATGTGGAGTCATTACTTTTATCAGGCCATGAGCATTTTAAAGCATAGTCATCAGACGGAGTACCATTAGCATCCTGTATAACAATAGCCATTTTTACTATTGAGTCATTTTGTATGTTTTTAGGATAGATTTTATCAAATTTGACTATAGGTGTAGGGTAAAACCTGACATAATAGTCATAAGATTTTTCTAACCATAGTTTATCTCTACCTTCTGCCTGATTTTTAACCGTAAGAGCAACATGTTTATCTATAGGTCGTTCACCCTTAGCATCGCATTTAATTGTATATACTGTCTCAGTACTTAACACTTTATCATTATCACTTTTGTCTTTCCACTCGAAACTCCATCCATCACGAAATCCACCATTTGTTCCAGCAGTGATTTGTAATTTTCCATCTTGGAATAGAAGTTTTTGCTTATCAGAAGTATAGGGTCCTTCTGATAGATTTACCGACGGTGTAGGCCAAACTGTAAAAGTGTAAGAAAGTGATCCTGTTTCACTCGCCAATTCAGTATCTTTTAGCTGAACTTTACAATTTACACTAACTGAGTCTTTATTTTCATCTGTGCCATTGTTTGATGCCGTAAAAGTATAGGAAGAGCTACTAACATACCCATTCCCCCAGTTATAGGAAAGAGAATAGTCTTCCGATCGTTCGGTATTATCTGCGAGTCTCACCTCCATACTGATTGTTTCTCCATTAATTACATTTGATGGATAAGAGCTGACAAATTTGACATTTGGGACAGGATAGAAACGAACATAATAATCGTAACTTTTATCATACCAAGTGGTTTGGTGGTCTGGAGCAAGATTAGTGACATGCAGTTGGATATGTTTATTTTCTATCTTGTCTGTGGTAGAACTTGTCACTGTATATGAAGTTTCATCCACTACGTTGTTATCGGCTTCTTCCCATTTTATTTTCCAACCATTCGTGAACCCACCTTCAGTGTTTATAACTTTCAAATCCCAGGATTTACCCAAAAAATTTTTTTCTGCTTTTGTGTCTGAATTCGAACCAAAATTCAATTTAGGTTCTTTTGGCTCAGACCATACTTTTATTTTCAAGGGAGAAGAAGCGGTAAGTGTAGTATCTTTGCCGTCTGTTTTTTTGACTTTCAGTTCAATCTTGAATTCTAGAGGCTCTTTATTAGCGCTCAGTTCTGAAATTGTGATGTCGTTATTCAATTCATAATCGTTAATAACATTATCATTATACGTTAAACTAATGACTCGATCTATTAAATCAGCGCGTGTGACAGTTATCTTGTATGTAGCAGACGATCCTTCGACAGCATGTATCGTGTCTGAAACTGTTACAGCTGCATACTTATTATTTTTATAGGAGACAATTGGCTCTCCTACCGATACGGAAAGCGAGTCTTGGGCACTAAGATATAAGCCTACCCCCCAAAAAAGTGCCTGAATAATAAAAAATTTTCTCATATATTTCTGTCTTAATTATTATCATATATATTGTTAGAATAGCAGGGCCATTACTACACCTGCAACGATTCCTCCCGTGATACTTAGGATAATGACCCATGTTGGTATTGATGACCCACTATCTTTATTGTTGTCATTAACGAATTGATTGGAATCAAAAACATTGTGTTCTAACTTTTGATAGGAGTCCACTTGTAAACCATGTTGCACCTGTTGTTCTATGTCAGAAACTGAATCAGAAATAGGAATTGTAGGACGCTCTTTTCCCTGTTCTTTTCCCTGTTCTGGTTCAGACCCCAGCTTTGGTTCTTGCTTGTTTTCTATTACTTGCTCCTGCCAAGTTTTTTGTTCTGGCTCAGGTTTCTGTTCTGGCTCAGTGTTTTGACTCATAGGAACAAGTCTTTCCGGATGCTTCAATGCCTCGGAAGCAATAGCGTTGAGTTTTGAAGCAAAAGGCCGCTTCGCAGGATCTTCATCCATGCAGGAACGTATTGTATCGTTAAGAAGATGGGAAAACTGATCTGGCAGATCAGGGACATCAGCTCCTTTCTTCTGAATAAGTCCCCCAGAGTGCCCAAATGGCAGTTCACCTGTTAACATCTCGAACACGGTTGCTCCAAGACTCCAAATATCATTGGCAAAAATAGGAAGGTTCTTACGGGAAAACTTATTGGGTGGCATATAGGCAATTGTACCCGCCGATCCGTATATGTTCTCATCGAATTTCAATCGACTTTGGGTGGCAACTTTTAAACGGGTACTTACTCCAAAATCGGTTAGCATGTAAGTGCCGTCATCCCATATTAATATATTGTCGGGTTTGATGTCTTGATGTATGATAGAGGGGGTTCTGGTATGCAAATATTCCAACGCACTGGAAATATCGCGAAGAAGTTTCCATGCCTCCTCTTCGCTCATTTTCTTTCTCAGTTTGTCAATACTGCCCTGCTTGCAATAAGCCATTACAAGATAGGGTTCATCATCACAAACTGCAAAGAATTTTGGTGTGAGCAAGTTCACATGAGAGATATTTACCATAAGGGCATACTCATGCTTCATCATGTCCACACCGTCGTTGTCTACATTAGCACCTGCCTTATATATTTTCAGTGCCAATGTGACACCGGTATCTTTATCGGTAACTTTCCATACATCCGAGAAACCTCCACCCCCCAAACGTTTCTCCTTGATATATTTACCGTCAAATAGTTCTTGTTCCATATTTTTCCAGAAGGATATGCCTTTCCTCATTAAAGGCGAGGCATATCCTATTCTTTTGTTAGAATAATTGTTTAATATAGGTTTAAATACTACTGTGTCAACTCGGTGGAACGCCAGCCTCCCTGGCCTTCGCAGGAAGTACATTTCCCTGAACCGTCACATTTTGTACAGGTAACTTTAGAGATCTTACCCTTACCCTTGCACTCGGTGCAATTTCCGTTGCCATTGCAAGTAGGGCACTTATTCCAATTGCCCAACTTTTCTTTATCATATTGATTGATTCCGATAACAGTTTTCGGCTCCACATATCTTCGGCTGGCACAAGCAGACAATAAAAATACTGCTACCAACATCACGATTGCTTTTATAAAACGTTTCATATCACTCTATTTTTGATTGTTAATTAATAGTATCTTCATGTTCGACAGAGTCTGTTTTATCTTCATGTTCAACAAGGTCTGTCTCATCTTCTTGCACTGTTTTTGGAGAAGTGACAACAATTGAATCTTTTGCCTTTTTCGTTATTCCTTGGGGTATCGCCTGCTGTTTTGAGGCCAACGAGTCCGTATCTTTTTTTTCCACTTGAATGTCAGAAGACGATCCAGCTGTTTTCATCGAATTGATACTACGTACCAACAAAAACGTCAGCAGCATGGCAACAATGCCACCAACCCAAAGCCACAGTATTTTTTCCCTTCGACGGTTGGATATCGTTACCGTTGGCCGCCGCTTGGCCTTGCTATTACGTATCGTTGTCGCTTGTGAGTTTGCATTTTCAGTGAGTTTCAATCCCACTGGCAAGGACTGATCGTCTTCTTCTGGCTGTTCATCATTACCGGGCATTTCAATATTGCAAAGTGCAACTGTTACGTTGTCATGACCGCCCTCAACAAGAGCTGCCGAGATAAGTTCGTCTCTGCATTCCAGAAGGTTATTGCGGTATTTGATGAGTAGGTCAAGTATCTGCACGTCCTCGCATAATCCAGAAAGACCATCGCTACAAAGCAGCAGCGTGTCGCCATTATGCAATTGGAATATGCGTGTGTCTGGAACAGCACGGTTTTCATTGTCTCCTAAACAACGCGTAATAACATTGGATAGAGGGTGGGCTGAGGCGAATTCCGGTTCAAGTTCTCCGCGGTCTACTAATTCCTGAACATAGCTATGGTCTTTGGACAACAACATCAAGCCGCGCCTTTTATTTAGCATGTAACAGCGACTGTCACCGCACCAGCAAACGTACACCTTATCATTAAGAACCCAAGCCATGACGATGGTCGTGCCCATGCCGCGGGTGCTGCGGTCGGCCTTGCTACGTTTGAAAATACGTGCATCAGCCGCCTTTACCACCTCTTTCATGAACTCTTGTATGGCTTTGTCGCTGGCAACAATTTCACCCAGCCGTTCAGGAGTGAACGACTGTTGTACCGTCTCGACGGCAATAGCAGAAGCCACCTCGCCAGCGTTTGCCCCACCCATTCCATCGGCTACAACGAGCAATGCGCCAAACTTCCCCAGGTCGACATAAGGACTGTCAACCTGGGGTGTTTGCCAATTGGATGTACTTAAATCGGGGCAGACCACGAAGTTGTCCTCATTGTTTTTACGCACGAGTCCCACGTTCGTGCCTGCCGCGATTTTGAATTTAATTTCTGACATTCAAGAAAAATGAATATTTACCGACATTTGTTTATGGGCACAATTTGGCTGTTACCCACGTAGACGCCAATGATGCTGTAAGAACCATCATCTTCCTTTATAAATGCGGGAGCACCCAGATGTCCTGCATAAGAAGGCGCGTTCTGAATACGGATGGTTCCATATTTGGTGTCAGAACTGGAAGTGGAGGCTTTGTGATACTCTGCAGAGCTGGCCAGGTTGTGAACATCATTGCTGGTATAGCCACAAATTTCAATATCCTTGCCACCAGGCAGACTTTGGGCAGCACCGCTGTTTGCAGGAATACCACTGCGACCTGTACCACGATAGAGAGCATAGGAACGTCCACGAGAGGTTGTAAACTTAATATTTGTTCCCACTCGCTTCAAGTCTTCCTTGGTAACTTCAAAGCCAAGATTCTGCAAGTTCTTCCAATCGCTTTTCGAAATAGGCACAGTAGCTTCCATTACATCACCCTCTGAAGGCAAGTCGAAGTCACGGCTCGAGATTTCAATCTTCTGAGAGGGGCCTTGAGTGCTATATGCGCTAAACTTCATCTTCACCTCGAAGCCCATGGCAACATATTTTGCCAAATCATAACGCCAGCCTCTGGGAGTAGAGCCACCGACATACAACCAAGGCTGCACATTCTGACGAGCAGTCACAAAGGTTCCGTTGCTCAAGATGAAGCCAGTACCACAGTCTTTATTTTCTGTAGATAAGCCCGCGCTGTGAGCCACTCCGTTACGTTCAAGCGTGATTTCCTCGATAATAATGCGATAAATGTGTGGATAATAATCACGTAAATCGTTTCTGGAGTCAGGATTTGCAGCAACCTTCTCTGTTCCCTTTTCTGGTTCTGCCTTTTCATTCTCGACTTCGGCTTTAGCTGTGGAACCTTCAGTGAGCTGATTTCTTAATTTCTGGACTTCAGCTTCCAGTTCAGGATTGTTCCTGATGATAGTTCTATAGCTATTCACAACCTGCTGCTTACGATTGCGTAGATCAACAATTTGCTTCTCAAGTTCAGGTGTCTTCACTGCAACAGATTCAAGTTCTGTAATTTGCTTATCGTAGGCATCTACCTGTTCCTGCAAAGCCAGTGCTTTCTCCTTCTGCTCCTCAAGATCTTTGTTGAGCATATATGTCCATATGCCAAAGCCAATGATGGAAAGTAGCAACAGAGTAGAAAGGATCCAAATAGCTCGACGATATGGAGCCAATGCCTGCTGACGGAACAGATTCATACGCTCAGTGAGTTTGATACTCGACGTAAGTGCCTGCTTACCTTGAGGAACAATGAATCCTAGGCGTGGACCGTTCATCGATAACTGAATCTCATCTCCAGACTGCAAGTAATAATGGCCTTGTATGGGACGCCCATTCACCAATGTAGGATTTGACTGAGACAAATGTATTAACTGCCAATTCTGACCATCGCGGACAATGGCAGCATGTTTACGACTGACAGTCTCTGCGTCAAAACGCACTTGACATGACGGGTCTCGACCTAATTCGATCTGGTCAATAATTATCTTCTGCGATTCACCAGCCTGATGATAACGTGAAGATGTCTTGTGCTCCAAAATGTAATAAGTACGTCCGGAGCCATTAAAGATTGCACCTACGCCTGCTCCTATTGAACCTGCAACGGTACGTTTGTAATTGTTTGTAGTTTCGTTAGCCATAATACTTGTTTTTAAAAGTTAATACTATTTTATTTTAATAATTTTCAAAACGTAATGTGACATCACCCATGGCGATTATATCCCCAGGCTTAAGATAATAGCCTTTTTGTGGAACTGGCATGGAATTGACAAAGGTGCCATTTTTTGATAGTTTCCAACCTTCCTGAGCGTTAATCCACTGGCCATCCCGAATCAGCCATTGCCCACCATCAGTACTTGCCTCAATGGTACAATGACGGCGTGAGATATAGTCACTATAGTCAGAACGTATAAAGACATTATTTTCTTGATGCCGTCCTATGGTAATGATACGACGATGTGAAGATGTTACAATTTGGGTGAGATCATACACTCGACCGTAATCCTCACCTTGCATAATACGTAAGGCATATCCGTGAGTAACTTCCCGGGGCACATAAATAGGAGAAAGCCGCAATCGAGGCTGCGCATTAATCGCTCCTATGCGAGAGCCTGCGCGTCTCTGAACAGGAGGTTGAGGCACCAAGCTCAACACTTGATTTACATTCTGCAAGCGCTTCTTGAAATCTGGAACGAGACAGCCTTCTATTAAGTTCATCCACTGCTGTCCATTAGGTACAGAAGCCAGGGTTTGGCGATCCCATTTTCCCTTTTCGCCTCGGGTTGTATAAGCAGCTAAATCATTGTGACTATCCAATTTGCCAAACGGAAGTTTCCCTGTAATCAGCTGATACACCAACACTCCGAATGAAAAAATATCAGTAGTGAACTTTACTGTTGCACCGCCACGCACTAATTTCACCTGTTCTGGAGGCATATAAGCCCATGTACCGAACATTTGATTGGGCTTACCAAAAATATTCATTTGCGTCTGACGATGATTACAATCACCAGCTATACCAAAATCGGTAAGAGCCGCAACACCTCCCTGCTTAAAAAGAACATTTTCTGGTTTTAAGTCACGATGCACTTTTCCGTTGCTATGCAATGCATGTAGTCCGTTTAGTATGTCGACACATATCTGAGAAGCGCGTCCTCCTGGATTGCCCAAATAAGGCTGCATATCTCCCCCTGGGCAAAATTCCATTAATATATATGGGTTACCGCATACAATACCTGACCTTAGAGAATGTACAAGATTGGGACTATCTATTTGTCCCGTTTTGAATTCCGTATTGAAACGTCCAACAAGTTCCTTCCTTGCATCAGACTGTACATCCCAAAGGCGAAGTAGTTTTAGGGCATATTGATTACCACTCATATCAGTAACCAAATAGACAACGCCAAAAGACCCTTCACCCAGAGTTTTTTTGACAGCATAGCGACCGTCTATCAAACTGCCTGGCTGAAAATCACAACGATCAGGTATCAATTTCTCGTTCACCATAAAACCTAAAGAAATGACTATTTTGAATCATCTACGCCAAAAATGAACCTTCTGTCACCAAGCATAATGACATCACCGGGCATTATCAGCAAACGACGATTTACAGCTAAGAATGTTGTTCCAAAATAACTCTTATTCTCAATATACCAATTCCCTTTATCATAGATAAGCTCAGCCTGCTCCTTTGAGGTAATCGAATTGTTTTCTGGTTCCGTATTATTCCTATTTAATATGATGTTATTTCCTTCAAACTTTTGGGTAAAAGCCTCAATTTTTTCATCGTCATCAGGCAAAATCGTAAGATGACAATGTAAATGTTGTGGTTCAGAAAGCTCCTCTGACGGCATTTCCGACGAGGGCTCTTGAGTATCGTTTTTCTTTCTCTTTCTCCTGAAAGCAACGGTTTTCTTAACCACTTCTTGAGCACAATACGGACAATATTTAAATGTCGCCGATATCTGTTTTTTGCAATTATCGCATTCTATCATAATGTCGTCTTTGTCGGCCTCAGAAGAAATAGCACCGAGATCTACCGTACCTCCCGATAATCCTTTTTCTGCATGATCCGTGTCTTTTTCTGAACTATCATCTTCTTCCGCACCCGTAAAGTCTGCCATACAGTTTGGACAGCTTGTCAAACTATCACTACTAAGCGGATAGTGACATTTTGGGCATTCTAACTTTCCGTCAACTAATATCGGCGTATAGTGTTCATGCTGGGTATCAGTATCATCATCTTCGCTATTGTTGAAAACATTGCTAACACCATCTTTAACTGTCGCAGCACTATTCCATTGTTCACTTTTGCTCTGAATTACTGTTGCTTGTAAATCATTTGACTGGATTTCAGATGTACCTTGAACTACCGTTTTCTTTAAAGCAATACTATCGGAAAGCTCAACAGGGTTTCCACTTTGTACCACCGTCTGTTTCAATTGGCTATCTGTCACACCAGTACCACCCCCCTTGTAATATACTGTTTGCTCTCCATTTTGATGAAGTTTAGCGCCACAACTATAACAATTGCCGCCTGCAACATTCTCCGTACCGTCATATCCACATTTAAGACATCTCATAAGTTCAGAATCATCTGCAATATACTCCTGCGACCTCCTGCAAGAATGTTATTGAAAAGTGATGGCTACATAAAATAAAAAGAGCGTGAGATCCGTACTCGTTGCTTATCTCACGTTCCTGGCCTTCGAACTTGCCACCTCAGAAAGATAAGCAACTCCGAAGCCCACGCCGTATTAGGATATACTCTACCCTAAAGGGAAATGGGGTTAGACACACAACTGCATCATCTACCATTTCCCAAAGGGGATGCATATCAACACACCCGAGGACATCTACCGTTGCATCACCACTTCTGAGGATTCTGAGTGTTCGAAGTTCGGAACCTAGTGATGAAGCGTCCAAGTAAACGCCTTTCTACAAAATGTAGTGACTCTCGCTTTTACCCACCCAATGCCCGCCTTGTTGCGGCGGCATCGCCTCACTCGGCTCGGCGCGGACATCTATTGCCTTGATGAACCGAAGGACACGTCCAACTACCACATCATGAAGCAAGACTGCGAAAATCGGGGGTA
>ODAI010115306.1_pt1 | contig 12072 bp, 5 predicted proteins | sample 1539321 | NCBI WGS metagenome assembly ODAI01 (sample SAMN02144231, study PRJEB22623) | gut metagenome | biome: sheep rumen | host: Ovis aries | place: New Zealand
ACACTGTAAAATATGACGGAAAGGATTACTTTATCCAGACTCGCGACAGTGCTGCCATTAAAAGTGCGGAGGATGTCGGTGTCGTTACTGAAAATGCAGTATTGTACTCAAAGCCTCATATTGCGACTTTCCGAAACGCATGGATTGAGCCAGGTACGATTGTAGCTGAAATTGATCATCAAAGATTACTATTTTCAGAGGTGGTCTTTTTCGACAGTGCTGATGAAGTCCGCCGTACACGATTTATTTATGGTGCAAAAGTTTCTAATAATTCAAACGACATAAAGTCAATTCAGTTGCTCGAAAAAGCCCGCTCTGTGAAAGATGAGGGCTTGCAGAACGACTTCCTTAACAGTGCCGTAAAAACAGCTTCGGCTGGAAGCGGAAAACTTACAAGCTACATTAATTCAGAAGTGAACCGTATTCTCGGCGTAAGCTCATTCAGTGATGACGACATTGTTCCTATTGAGAGCTATAAGGCACACATTTACACTGCTGACGGCTCAAAGGTAAACTTGCGCTCTCTTCCTGGAACAGCCGGTGAAAAGGTTGCTCAGGTTGATAATGGCTGGGAGTGCACTGTATCATTGACTACTGAATCTCAAGAAACTATCGAGGGTATCAGTGCAAGCTGGTTCTATGTTCAGAACGGTGATACTGAAGGCTGGGTATTCGGCGGTTACTTGCAGCGTGAGGAAAACGCTCAGGCTGAATAGTTCAAACTGAATAATTCTAGTATAACTGGGATAAAATAAAAAAGGGACTGTCCATTTCTATTTGGATAGTCCCTTTCTCTTTTTACGGTTTTAAGTCGTTATTTAACAGACTGCTGAGCTACGAAGTCCCATTTGCCAGTCTCGTTGTTTACTTTCTTTACATAAGCAACATCGCGGACTGCATCGCCTGTTTTGTCGAATGCGATTGCACCAGAAACGCCAGTGTATTTTACGCCTGGAAGAGCTTTGATTACATCTGCGCCTTTTGTGCTTCCGGCTGCTTTGAGTGCTTCGAGAGCGGTGTAGTAAGCGTCAAATCCCATTGCTGATACTGCAGCGATTTCGTCGTCGCCACCGTTGTTTGTTTTTGCAGTTGGAGTTGTGTTGAGGTAGTTTCGGAATCCTGTTACGAACTCTGTGACCTGAGAATCTGTTGAGCCTTCAACGAAGAATGTTGTTACATAAAGCTGAACATTTGTGCCCTTTGCCTGTGCGAGAACAACGTTAGAATCCCATGTGTCACCTGCGAGGATTGGAACTGAAAGCCCCTGTGTGTTAGCCTGCTCGATGATGAGGGCTGCTGCTTCGATTGAAACCGGGCTGAAGAATACATCTGCGCCAGTTTTCTTTGCGTTTGCAACATAAGCTGCGAAGTCAGAAGTTCCGTCCGGGAATGTCTCTTCAACAACTTCACCGCCGAGCTTTTTGAATGCCTCTACGAAGTATTTTACGAGACCGCCTGAGTAATCATCGCCGAGCTTTGAGAGACAGTAAGCTTTTTTTGCAGAGAATTTTTCTGCTGCGAGATTTGCAAGAACTGTGCCCTGAAATGGATCAAGGAAGCAGATTCGGAAGTAGTGGTCGTTGCCCAAAGTTACCTGTGGGTTTGTACAAGTGATGCCGATTGCCGGAACGCTTGAAGCCGCAAAAGTATCGCTTGCTGCGATTGAAACTCCTGAGCCGTAAGAGCCGAGAACGACAGAAACACCTTTTGAGATAAGCTCAGATGCTGCAGTTACGGCCTTGTCGTTTGAAGATTCGTTGTCAACGATTTCAAGCTGAACTTTGTATTCTTTGCCAGCAATTGTGACTGTTGGAGTCAAAGAATTTGCGTACTGGATGCCCAAAGCCTCCTGTTTTCCGCCGGCACCGTTGTCACCAGAAGCAGGCTCAAAAACACCGATCTTAACTACGCTGGCTTTTTCGCCACCGCATGAAACGAGCGCAAGGGCAAGAACAGCCCCGCACAATAAAAGCAAAACTTTTTTCATTTGCAATTCCTCTTTTAAGATAAGATTTAGAAAAATATAGCAAAAAATCAAATGATATGGAAGAGAAACTTTCAATATTGAGTATAGCAAAAAGTAGTATCGAAAGAATTTTAGGATTTTTTATCCATTTCAATCTCTTCGAGAAGTTCCCTTTTATAGTCGAACCACTGTGGCACTACGATTTTCTTGAGCGGGCGCGGTGGTTTTCCGTCTTTTGCTTTGGAAGCTTCTTTGCGCTCCAGATAATTTGCGTAGAGTTTTTTGATTTTCTGCTTGCGAAGGAGCTTGCTTGAGAATGGCGTGTAAGGCGTGAGAAGTTCCCGGAGAGGCTTTTTCTGGTCATTCACGAGATGCTCCGTGACTTTCATCGTAAAGAATGCGTCTGCCCTGCTGTCGTGGAATTCCATTCCCTCTGTCGGAATTCCGAATTTTTCGACACAGGTTCCGAGTCCGCCTTTGATTTCGTAAATTTTTTCGAGCACGGTATGGATGTCGTGGCAGTTGAAGTCAATCAAGTCCAAATCGTACCGCATACATTCCGTGGCAATCGTTGCGACATCGTTCTGGCAGCCGAAACCGAGCACGATTCTGTTGCTTTCTTCCAAAAGTGATTTGATTTTATTGTAATGGGTGTGGAATTTCGGATTATTTATGTAATCTTCCCGGTTGTAAGCGAGGCGGCATTTTGAGTCTTTTTTGAACAAATACCAGTCGAAGACAGTTCCCGGATTCATAAGAATATCATCGGATTCAATAACGGAAAAATTCTCATCGCAAAGCACATAGCCGAAGGAGCAGATTTTTCCGATTCCGTTAAAGCAGTTAGCACATTCAATGTCGAAAAATAAGTAAGTCATAGGAAGAATTATAGCATTTTTCGAGGAATTTTTGCTATAATAATTAAACTCTGTGCCCTCTGTGGACTCAGTGAGGAATTTAATTTATGGATGAGATTGAACAGAAAAATATCGGTGTCCTCATCGATGCCGACAATACGCCGTGCAAGAAACTCCGCGCGATTTTGCAGGAGATTGCGGTTCACGGCCATATAATTACAAAACGGGCTTACGGAGATTTTTCCCTTCCGACGCTCAAAAACTGGAAGAACGAGCTTAACGACAATGCGATTATCCCGGTGCAGCAGTTCGCCTACACTCAGGGCAAAAATTCCAGCGACAGTGCGATGATTATCGATGCGATGGACTTGCTTTACACGGACAAATACGATGCGATTGCCCTTGTGACGAGTGATTCTGATTTTACGAAACTGGCCACAAGGTTGCGTGAGAGTCAGATTTTCGTGTTCGGGGTGGGGCAAAAAAAGACTCCGCAGTCATTCATCAGTGCGTGCGATGACTTCATTTACATCGAGAATCTTGTCACTGAGGAAGAGGAGACTAACCCTGAGGAAGATGCCGCATTTGCCGAGCAGAAGCGAAAGAGTCACAAGGCTGCCGACAAACCTAAGAAGAGCTTCCTTGGCCTTTTACGAAAGAATGCGAACGGCGAGGTTGTGATGAGTGACCGCCAGTTCCGTAAGATTTTCAAGCTCTTGAACACTGCCTACGACAAATATGCCGACGAGACAGGCTGGGCAGATGTAAGTGCCGCAGGTTCCTTCTTCAAACGGCAGGATCCGGGCTTTGATACCGTGGACTACGGATTCAGAAAACTCACGGACTTAATCGAATACTTCGACGATGATTTTGAGATGAAAAAAGAAAGCGGAAGCAGCCGCCGTCATGTGACTTTCTATTTCCGACCAGTAGAGAAATAATTAGAACTTGATTGTCGCTCCGATTGTCGCGGTTGCTGAAAGAAGCGAGATTTTGTTCCATGTCGCGCTGTAGCCCAAGCCTACATCCGTGTTCAGCGAGACATATTTTGAAACCTGTGTCTCTGTTGCGTGCATGTAGTCTATGCTGTACTTCTTCGTGATTTTCGTCGTGCTTGAGGCCTTGCTTGCTGCAAGGTTGAGGCTGTCGGTTTTGATGATTCGTTTCGTGCCTTCTGCCATTTTTTCGCTGAAAATCGAGACGATGCCTTTTGCGAGCGAGGATTCTGCATCCCGTTTCCAGACGATGGTATATTTTCCTTTCCAGTCATCTTTTCCTTCGAGGCTGCCTTCAATTCCGTTTTTGAGGTAATTTTTTTCAGAAAAATAGAATGTCGCCTGAAAATATCCGTTCACAAGATAAGAATATTGGCCTGGTTCGTTGCGGGGAATTTTGACCGCCGCGCTGAGGCTTGAATTGTACTCATCGTTTGAGAAAAATGAAAAAAGCGGAATCGAGCCGTTCCTTCCGAAAATGTTCAGGGCAGCGTTGTTCACTGTGTTTTTAATCTGGTAAAAGTCGGTCAGGTTATCGCCTGTCCTGATGTCACGAGTGGCCTCAAGTTTTGCCGAAATCGGAATGAAAAAGTCGTATTTGTTCGCATAGAAAGCGCGCCGCCAGCTGAATGAGTAATTTCCCTGGTAGAAATTTGATTCCCTGTCAGTTTCCTGCACTTTTGTTGCCAAAGAAGAGCTTGTAAGGTCGTAAACAGGCATTGCCGCAAAATAATAGCTTTTTTCGCCGAGCGATTTTTGAAGGTTCTGGGTGTCTTGATTGTAAGAGCCGTCTTTTTCGGTTGGATTCGTGCTTCCTGTAGATTTTTTCCATGAGAATTCGAAATTGTTTTTTGAAAGCGAGAACGGAATGTTGAATCCTGATTTTGTCGTGTCCGAAAATGTTACTTTTGCGGATGATTTGTAATTTCCTTCCGTATCAAAGAAAATCTCAGGCTTTAATTTTAGCGTGTTGAACGAGTAGGAGAGCGAGGATTTTCCGCCGACCGTGCGTTTCTGTGCCTTTTCGTCGCCTGTGTCAAAGCTGAATTCCGTGATTTTTTTCCATGAAGTGCCGTAATTTTCGGTTGAGAATTTTTCTGTTCCCTGTGAGCTGCCTTTTTTTGCGGAAGTTGTCGGGATTTTTTGCGCGATTTTTGATTCCGTGCTGAAAGCTAATTTTCCCGGCACAAAAGAGATTTTTGCCCCTGCGTTCTGCGAAAGTGACCATGAATCTGAACTTGCCTTTGTGTTACCTTCGATTGCGAGCGGAACGGAATATTTCGTGAAGTCGATTTTTGCTCCGTTTGCTTTTTCAAGGCTTGTGTCCGCCGCGCTGAACGAGTAGTTTTCTGAGAATGAGAGGATGTCGAGGATTGGTTTTTCTGTTTCAAGCGAATGGCTGGCCGAGGAAAGGGCATTTTTCTGCTCGGTTTGGTCGGACTTTGCATTTTTGTAGGCGTTTGAGAGCGCGATTTGAGTTCCGATTTTGAGATTTGTGAGCGTAAAGCCAAGCGAGGTGGTTGAAGTGAGGTTCTTTTCCCTTGCTGTGTATTTTTCGGTTTCAATTGAAGTTGAGCCGTCGCCTGTTGCTGAAATTTTCAAGTCTTTTAGGATTTCATGGTTTTCTGTTTCAAGAATCGTTCCGTCGATTTTATAACTTGCTTCGATTTTGTCCTGTGCCACGACGAACGGCGTGTTTTCGCTCAGATAAAGCTCGTCGAATGAAAGCGAGCCGTTTTCTTTTGCCGTGACGATGATTTCAAGCTTGACCGGAACAATGTCCGTGTCGAGTTTTGTGAGATTTGAATCTTGTGCGCCTGTCAAATCTATCTCGTATTCATGCCAGATTTCCGAAAGATTTTTGCGGGGAATAGTGTAGATGACGGCTTCTTCTGATTTTTCGCCAGTTTTTGGGCTGGTCAGTTTGATTTTGACTGATGAATCAGAATCTTCCGCGTCAGTTTTGAATTTAAGGTAAAAACTCAGTTTCTTGTAGTCAGACAGGTCGATTTCCTTGAAATTCCGTGAGAAAATAATTTCCTGTTGCTCAGCTTGCGCTTTGTCGAATTTCCATTCAAAGACCTGAACTTTGTTGGTTGAATTCCTATTGAATTTTTTGATTTTTGATGAAGACAAACTCTGGTCGCCAGACTGATAATTTTCTGTCCTGACTTCGGCTTCAGTTTTCACATTAAAGACAAGTTCTCCTGCCTCGTAGGGGCCTGCGTAGATCGTGCCGTTTTTGGGGGCTGCTGAAATGTCGTTTGTCGTGAGAATAAGGCGGGCGTTAAAGTTCTGCAAAGACGAGATGATGCTTCTGTCCTCGTCCGAAAGAGTTACTTTTACAATTTGCCAGCCGGATTTTGAAAAGTCGAATGCCTGACGGACTTGTTCTGCTTTTGAATCAGAAATCTTCCATGTCGGTATTCTTTCTGCTTCCTCGACGGAAAAATCATCTTCACTCGAAACACCAAGCTGTAAATAAAGAGAGCATTTTGTTGGGTCATAAGTTTCATTTGGATTCGGATTTTTTAGCGCGATTGAGAAATTGCTTGCGTTTCCAAGATTGCCCGAAAGCCCTGTCGTGTAAAGACTGACTGCGCTCCATGCGGTATCACTTCCGCTCCCGGCCGTTTTCCCGGAAAAATCCCATTCGAGCGGAATTGTGTAGCCGGAAATTGCCGAGTCTGTTTTGCCTTCTGTCGCTTTAACTGAAGAATTTTTTGAGGATTTTAACTCAATCTGCATGGTTTTGCCGGAAGTTTTTTCGTTCAAAACTGGCTCGAATCCGTCCGGCAAATTGATTCCTGCTTTTTTGGGAAGGTAATAAGTATCGCTTTCTTTGTCGCTGTTTCCTAAAATGCGGTAGTTTCCTGTGGTGTTCTGGTTTTCGTAAGTGAATGCAGCCGTGTTTTTTGCGGAAAATCTTTCTCCGTTGTAGCCAACTTTGCTTGCGAGTGTCAGAAATCCCTGTGAAGAATAGCTTGAGTCTGCAAATTCCCGCTCCGGCGAATATCCCCACCGGCCGGAGGTTGAGATGTCCGCCGAAACTTTGTCCGTAAAGTCATATTTGAATCCGCCAGCCAGCGAAACTGTTCCCGATTCTGAGTCTTCGCTTTCCTCGTACCAGCGGGCAACAATGTGGTCGCTTGCCGCTACTGCTGAACTCAGCGTAATTGTGCCTGCCTCACTGTCATATTTTGCTGAGCCGTCAATAACGCCGTTTTTGTAGACCGTAACTGTTCCTGAAACTGCCTTCGTTCCGATTTCAAGCCTGTTCACTGGAGAAAAACTCCTGACCTGAAGGACTTTTTCTGCTTCTTTTCCGCCGCCAAGATAAATCTGAGGATTGAGCCGTGCCAGTGGAAAAGTTTCATGAACGAGCTTTTCCAAAGAATCGGAAGCGTCATCTTCGCTCAAAGAAACATCAGCGTACAAATGATTTGAATAGAAAAAATCCTGCTGTGAGAACCGAAGATTATCCTCGTCAATCACGACCGTGTAGCCTGAATTCGCCGTAGAAGTCTCAGAGTCCGCAATCTGGGCATCATTAGCCTTGCTAGAGCCGCAATCGTATCTGCTTGCAACCATAAAAGGCGAGAATCCCCCCGGATGCTGCAAGAAAAGACAATCCTCACCGTCAATGGAATAAATCAGCTCCCCAACAGCCTTCCCCGAAGAAGCTCTTTCCAGCCCATCACGAACAAACATCGAGTAAAAATATCTTTCCACTTTCCGTTTTCCGTTTCCCGTTTCCCATTTTTCACTTTCCGTTTGAAAGAACCACTCATCCAACTTGTCAAAAAACGCCTCAAAATCACTCTGGCTGACCGGGGAATAAAAAGTCACCGCAACTGCCGGCAAAACTCCGTTCTGACGATAAGCCTTTGCATCCTTTGAGAGTAAAATCTGATTCTGATTCGCAAGGAGAAGGTACTGAGTTCCGTCGAGTTTTTTGAATTTCCGCCCTTTTGAATCGCGGTAACTTCCCGAAGAGCTTTCAACATAAACGGCCTTTACATTCTGGATAAGATTTGCACCTGGCAAGATGTACTGGCTTCCCGTGTTGTAATTTGAGAGGGCGATTTCATTTATGCTCACAGAATTCTTTCCGTACCAGGTCTTTTCGTGAGCTTTGATCAAATCGTAGCGCAATGCCGCGTCTGCCTGCCAGTTTAAGCCTTTCCAGTTGAAAGATATTCCAGGAGCCTGATTTTCGCCGCCACCGATTCCACGGTTCACATCATCGACTGAATATATAGAAGGAAAGATGATTTTTCGGTTTGAGATTCTTGCTGACTTCAAATATCCGTCACCGATATAGCCTGCCGCAACCGTGTTTTTGTTGAATTCGTCCGCAAAAGCCGCCTCAAAGTACCAGTGATGATTCAGCATGAAATAGAGCGACAAATCAACATTCTGCGCGAAGACTGGCGTGGTAGTCGTAAGAACAGGCGTGTTCCCGAAACCGAAAGAATAGGTCGCTCCGCCAGTAACGGTGCTTTTCCAGTAACCAGAAGCAAAAAATTCGACATTCTGATCGCCATCTTTGCCGAAATCCTTGTTAAAAATCGAGACGAACTTGCTCGAATCAGAAAGAGGAAGTCGGGAAGTGTCAAAGACGATTCCTGCCGCACCATCAGCTTCTTTTTGCGTATCAGCCCTCGCTTCCTGAATTGGAAGAAAAATCATTGCCAAAGCCAGAGCCGAGCCGCCCAAAAGACGCGCTTTAGTGATTTTTAGTGACGGATCTTTTTCCTGAGCCTTTAAAATCGCGCTTTCAAGCCTGCGTTTTTTCTCCTCGCCGAAATCAAAAAGTTCCTGCTGGCGTGGAGTCGTTTCGTCCTCAAGATTATACATTCCAACGCCCAGAAGCCTGATTCCCAAATTTGAGTTGCGTTTTTTTTCAAGCAAAGCCTTTGCCCGCTCAAATAAATCATCTACGCTAGAAACATATCTTTCGCTCGTAGACTGAACGCTCACTGTCGAAAAATCTTCGTAGCGGATTTTAAGCGCGACCGAGCAGCTTCGGACTTTTTCTCGGAGACTTCGGAACATTACCGTGTGGCAGAGAGAGAGAAGTGCGGTCTCGATAATCTCCGGGTTTGTCAAATCGTATTCGTAAGTGTTTTCCGCGCTGATTGAACGGCTTTTTGGCTCAGCACGAAAGTCCGCCCCGGCGTTTCCGCGCACCGAATTGTACAGAAAAGTTCCGGCCGCGTTTCCGAAAAGGCTTTGCAGGAGTTTTTCGCTTCGGTTGTAAATGTCGCGCGTCGTTCTGATTCCGTAATTTTCGAGCTTTGCAAGAGTTTTGTTTCCGGCACCCCAGACTTTCGTAATCGGAAGGGAAAGCATGAACTCAGTTTCACCGCCAAAAGGCACGACCGTAAGCCCGTCAGGTTTTTTCAGCCCCGAAGCGATTTTTGCGCAGTATTTAGTGGAAGCAAGCCCCACCGAGACCGTAAGACCTGTTTTTTCAAGGACTTCAGCCTTAAGTTTCTTTGCGGTCTCAACGGGATCTCCGAAAAGTTTTTCTGTTCCTGTCAAATCGATGAATGCTTCATCAACCGAAATCTGCTGGATGTCAGGCGAATAATTCTTGAAAATCGCCATCACTTCCTCGGATTTCTCGTGATAGCGTTTCATTCTCCCGCGCACAAAAATTCCTTGCGGACAGAGTTTTACCGCCTGAAAAGTTGGCATCGCTGAGTGCACGCCGAATTTCCTTGCCTCGTAGCTTGCCGTGGAAACGACGCTCCTTCTGTCACCGGGCAATCCCCCGACAATCACAGGTTTTCCGCGGTATTCGGGATGGTCGAGCTGCTCAACTGAGGCGAAAAATGCGTCTAAATCAACATGAAGAAAGACTTTGTTCACTCGACATTAAGCTCCCTTTTTTCGATTCGGAATGTGTGCTGGTCATCAGTTTTGTAATAAGCAGTGACTTCGATTGTTGCAGGAGTTTTTTCCGGGGCAGCGTAGTCAATCGTGATGTTTTTCGGAGGATATTCCGGGATGACGAAAGAGTATGAGTCAGTGCCGTCATGATTCGTGATAATCGTGTAATCGTAGATTGAGTCATAAATCGGGTGAGTTCCCTCATTTCCGTTGAGAACTACTTTGTAGCGGAGCGCATCCTCTTCGGAAATAAGCTTGATGTGGTTTGTGGTCATCCCGGAGAATGCATCTTTGCTCAGTTTTGCAGAAATCGTGAATTTTTCTTCGCGGATAATTTTTGTTTCGATTCTCTGGGATTCCCTGAAATCCGGCCTGTAAACGAAATGTGAGATTGCGAATATAAGTGCGAAAGTGAATGTAAGAATCGCAATCGTGGAGAAAAAACCGTTCAGAATCATCTTTTTCATCGTCCAGCCCTTGATTCCCGCGCGGATATTAAGGAATACAAGAATCCGAAGCCATGTAATCTGGAACGGGAAAATTGCGAGCGAAAGAAGAAGATTGTCTCTGGCGGAAGTAAAGACAGCGTTCGTAAGATCAAAGTCGTCCGCGCTTCTTATTATGATATATCCGTAAGGAACGAAAGGAATGAGCATCAGGATAAAAAATACGCACAGCGCAGGAAGATTCTTGGCAATACGGGAAATATAAATAATTATGTACTCAGCGACAAAAATTACGAAGAGAGTCAAATCCCTTGTTGAGAACAGGAAAATATTGAAAATCGCAACGACCATAAGCAAATAGCCGTAGATGAACGCCGTCGCCGAAAATTTGAAGAGACCCTGCACGACAAAAAGAATCGAGATGAAAATCATGGAGAAAACAATTTTGATTCCGTACTGAAAGATTGGATTCAGCGGAAAAAAAGCGGAAATGAAGGCGACAAAATGCTGGCCGAAAAGGAGCGAAAGGAAAGCAATGCCGATAGTGAAAGGAATCATGTAGCTTGATTTGATGAAGTCGTATTTATGCCGTTCGCCATGTTCACCCAGAAATGAGAAAATGCACAGAATTAGGATTGTGAGAATTCCGACCGAAAGACAGCTGATGATGATTGTGCGCTCGTTGATGAAAACCGCCTTGAACATGTTTCCACGGTTTATGTAGATATAGTGCATGTCCCATTCGCCTGTGCCGTCGCTTTGGTAGGTTTCCGCAAATTTTTTTAGTGATGAAAATTCCTGGCTTCCCGGAAAACTTAATTCGATTGCCGGAATGTTATTATCGAAGAAGAAAGAAAGCCTGTCCGTGCCCTTGAGCAATCCGAGCCTGTAGATTGACGCGAGCTGGTTCTTGAATGAGAAATTTGTCTGGGTGTCAAAGAAAGTGTCCGTAATCCTTTTTGTGAGCCAGAGCGGGGTGGAGAATTTGCTTCCGCCAGTGTAAATCGTAGTGCTTTCATAAGAATTGAAGCTGATTGCGAGCGCGCAGCATGAATCCGAGTCCTCGACAGACGAAGCGAATACTTGTGTGCCTCTGATTGAGCCTAAATCCTTGAATTCACAGTTGTCCAGGGCCGAAAAAAGAATCGTTGCCGACCAGTCGCGTTCCATTCCCTGCAAGAAGGTGAGAAAATCAAAAATCTCGCTCTCATGGTTCTGAAAATCTTCCTGCTGAAAGCAAAAAATGACTTCGTTCCGCCTGATTTGGGAGCCTGGGTTTTCTGATTCATCCTGATTTTCAGATGCTTTTGTCGGCGGAAAATCCAAAAGAATGTTATATGCGAATTTGTCCTGCCCGGTTGATGAAAGTTCCTGCTTGACCGGTGAGAATCCTTTTTTTGAAATTGCTTTGTCTACGGCCGTGGAAAGATTATTTCCAAAAAGAAATTTTTCTTCTATATATTCCTGTGGGAAAAGTGCAAAATGTGCCGAAAATATAAGAAGAGCCGTAATTATAATTTTACGAAAAAGCATTTTAATAAGAATATAAGGAAATTCTGATTTGTTCAATCGAGCGCAAATCCTTGTGTGCGAATCATCGTTTCCTTAAAAATTGTTAGTTTACAATTCAAATGCCATAGTGTATAATTATACCGTTGCATTTAAAAACAGGAGATGCTATGCCAGCTGAAAAAAAATTTGTCTTGAATTTGCCACTAAAAGTAATTTTGACTGAGGAAGGCACCTCGCATTTCATAAGCAACAAAAAAAAGCTTCTCCGTATCAGGCTGGCTGATAATCTCGAAGAATACGGCATCTCTCTCAATCCGTTCTCACCACAATCAATTCAAAATATGATTATGGTGGACTACATTTCCAAAATCGAAATCTCCATGTCCGAATTCGTCTCA